>BNJU01002300.1_pt1 | contig 76380 bp, 52 predicted proteins | sample 8539281 | NCBI WGS metagenome assembly BNJU01 (sample SAMD00202456, study PRJDB9452) | human saliva metagenome | isolation source: human saliva | place: Japan
CTGAGCATTACACACTCCCTCATTTACCTGTTTCTTTATCAAATGATGCTTTCATTTATACCTCTTGATTAGTCTGTGCTATCTATAATATTTACATCTATCTTGTTGTAACCTTTGTATAAGTTATCTCCAATTGGCTCACCCACTGCAACCCTATAAGCCTCAGTGTCGATTTTTAACTCGCTCCCTCTTAAGCCATCTCTATACCAATTTTGTTTTATTGTTAGAGATTCTCCATTATCTAGGACTATATTGTCTGAACCTTTTTCAGTGTCATTAAAAGCGACTATCTTAGATACAGAACCATCTCCTCTTAGTAAAATAAGCGTTATTGATTCTACCTTTATCATCACAAGTCATTTTACTATACACTTTTGTATCAGAATCTATTGACTGTACACTGCATAGTCTCTTGACCAGTCCATTTCTATGTACTTTCTTTAGCTCATTCATTGCAATAGCTGTATCTCTGCTTTCTCTAGCAACCTCAATGTAATCACTATAATCTCTAAAAGGTCTACGTTTTGGATCATTTCTCATTAAGATTATCAACAAAGCTCTTATAAGTATTCTTTACATCAATCTCGAGTTAAAGATTCTTTATCTTTCTTAAATACTCTCTAGGCTTCATCTGATAAATCAGGCTCTGGATTATTTATATACTCACCAAACTCTTTATTGGACTCCCTTCTCTCAAAAATTAAGCTATTAATCCCTCTAATAGTATCTACATCTGCCTTTTGTAAAGCTAGCCTACTATTAATTGTACTCACTAACTCTTTCCTATCAAAGGGCCAAGTCTTTATCCAAGCAATGTCCTCTTTCTGTTATCTCGTCTTTAACCTCAGCCCAGTAGGAACATAAGTTCTTCTCAGTCCATTATAGTTTCTTTCCTCTAGTGACCTAGCTAGTGCACCTTTTAATCTCTTATCGTCTACAAGACTATCTAGCACAAAAGAGATTCGCTTTGATGGGTCTGGCAACTCATTTATGCTTTCTGCACTTTTACTTTATCATCCATACGTAAAGTCTGCTTCTTCACATAATTTGTCAATTTTATCAGCATACTCTTTATCTGTACTAGTACTCAAAGTAATAAGTATTCATCATGATCCTATACTCTTTAAGCATTTCAGAGTTCTCTTTTTCAAAGCCTTCTCTGTCTGCTATTATTTCTTCCATCTCCCTAACTCTGTTTATGTAATAATCAACTGTACCTAATGTTGTTGCATCGTCTGCCATTAGAAAGTTGTCACTATAACAGCTAACAGGATTATTGGAGTCCATCTTCATATTGATTTAATTCCTTGTGCATCGATGTTGCTCATCACATATAGAGCATTTATTCTTTGCTCTACATATTCCACTTTCTCCCGTCATGGGATTGTAATGATATTTTGGCTTTGCCATACCTCTATCTTGTTATTCTTCTACCTGAGCGACTAATAGCTTCTCTCATATTATCTAAGTTATCTTTAGCTTTGCGATACTCAGTCCTCATAGTCTTTATCCCATCCAGGGCTGTCCATCTTGTTTAAAATCATCATAGCGACTATATTTTTCACCTGCTTTAGCTAGTATACATGATACTCATCAATAGACTTAATAATCTTTGCTTTTTCTCTCAGCAGGACTCCATCTAACAAAAGTCTTATCTGAACCTCTATTATTAAAATACTGTATAGATTCTGAGCATTGTCTACCTACTGTAACTATCTCACTATTACACTTTTCTATATTCTCTCTTGATTCTCTTATCTTATCAAGCCTTCTGTGTAACTGCTCTATATCGTTATCATCAAGTCCTCTCAATCTAAAGTATTCTTCGCTCTGCTTGAAATCTTCATCACTAACTAAATAAGCGTATCTCATCGCCATTATCATCTGCTTTAGTTAGACTCTGATACAACCCTGTTTTGTAATCTTTAGAAAGCTTTTGAGAAGCTAAAAATGTATGAGGCTTCACTATCACATCTTCTGACTGATACCAGTACTCTTGAAATGGACTGACAGTTTAGAATGCTTATCAATTATTGCTTTTTGTTTGTTCACTATCGTATGAGTCCATCAGATTATCTATTTCATACATATATGTGAAATATGTGTCTTTATATCTTTCTCATAGCTTTTTAATTTGTCTCTCTTTTCGTTCTCTCTATCAAATGCTAACTGATAGTTATCTAATGAGCTCTGATTATATTTATATCCTCATTCTGTACTGATTCTAGTGTAGGTTTTTATTGGGAAAACCTAGACATCTTCATACTTGTTTACATCTTGACTCTGTGGCAAAATGATGTTGCTCATCACATACTTGGACCGCTTCGAGGCTGTACATCTCCTTTGCTGTTTTTGATATTAAAATGAATACCTGCGATTATTCAGTTCCCACCCTCTGGACCTCCCATTTCTATTCCATGACAAAACTCCTCAGCTGACGCATTGTAATTTTTAATATCTGCGTTTACTTTTACCACTTTATCAGTAACTTTGTGAATACTATCTTGTACATTCTGAGGACCATATTATCTTTAGGATATAAGTTAGCTAATTTATCTATAGGGAAGCTCTCGACCTTGTAAAGTATTTGCATATTTCTTCTCTATATATCTCACTTATAGTCCTTTTCAGCTTCTGTTAGATTTTCTTTATCTAGTTCACTACGGAAATATTCTACATCGTCTCTCGGTGTCGATGAAATCACATCTATATCATCAAAAAGTAAGTCGATAAACAGATTCTTCTATATGCTCTAACAATCTATCTCTTGAACTTTACTAAGTAATGATAACTATATCGACCTAATTTATTATATAGAGTGAAATCACAACTTTGAACGTCGTCTATATATTGATTCAATTTTTCTTTTTGTATTAAAGTGGTGTTGTTCATCACATACAGGGACAATATTTTGCTTTGGACATTCCACTTTTCCTGTCTTGGGATTATAATGATATTTTTGCCATTATTCGCTTCTCGCAATTAAGTCTATCTGTGCTTTTAGTTAATATATCAATATTTTTAGTTATTTATACACACAATAAAGGTGAGACAATAGCTGGACTAATCAAAATGGAACATACTCATCTTCTGCACTCTCTCAGTGCTTCTAAGTATCTCTCTCTCTCGTTATATAGTCTGATGTCTTTGTTTATAACATTCATCTTAGTCCATTTTTTGTTGATAATATTCTGAACATTCTGAGGCCCATCTCAGCCCTAGGATCATGTTAGCTAGTCTATATAGAATCTCATCTCATCTATTGAGTACTCTACCCATAGAATCAAAAATAGACTTTAGCAATCTCTTTTTCTCTATTTCAGAAAAGTTCTTCTTCTTTCTAATTGTTCACAGAAAAACTCTGTCTCTATTCTTGATGATGTTAGCCACTGGCGGTGCGTCTTACAGTATATCCTTCGCTCTCAATCTTAGCTAATAAGTTATCTTTTTGCTGACTAAGTGGGCTGTATTATATTTCTCAGGATTATCATATAGTGTTGTTTTTGAGTTTAGACTGCACATAGTAGTTCATATCTATTTTTAGATGTAAAGTGATGTTCTGATCTCCTTTCTGGGACAATTGCCCGGCTGAGCGTGGCACTCGAAAATGTTCGAGTCTTTGTATTGTAATGCTACGATTCATTCACCTCTGAAATATTCCTCTAAAGAAAGGCATATTAGCTATTAAGTTAGCTAGCTTTAAAATCATATCTATTACAAAGTTAACGAACGACTAACGGCTGCAAAGAAATCAAAGTTAAACTGGCACAATATAGCTAAAAATATGCAGCGATAACAATAAATGAAATCAGAGCTTTATATGTTTAAATATTGAACCCATTCTATCCTCCATGTATGTATAAAAATCTTTAATACACTAATACACTTATTATAACTAAGCTAGAAACCAACCATTATTTTCTCAACTGAGCCTCAGCTTTGAGCTGAATATACGATAATCACATCTTTACGGTTATGTTTTTATAGGTCCGAAAACAATGGAGTCCCCCTTTAGTCATTGTATCTCCTAGTATATGTATTGAGTAACCCTAAAATGGCTGAATATACTAACTATGTGTAGTCCTAGGGTGCTAACAATAGCACGCTTATTGAGAATAACAAAACTACTATCTCAGTAAATACACTATAAATAAAACTTTTATTCTTCTTTGGATAATCACACTAGTAGTCCTGCTAGTGCTAACTTGAATGAAGCATATACCCACATACTGCAAATATGAATCCAATCTTTACAGGTTTATCTATAACAGGAATCGTCACAACAAAAGGTAAAGATGTAGTTATCAAGATTAGTATTCTAGTAAGAAAGCTGACGCAAGAGTATGCCAGAAGCTTCTATGTGGATTAGAGTTGGGTCATCGTGTCTAGAGTGTACTAAAGAATAAATAAACACTGCAATCGCTCTCATTCCTTTAGAGATTGCTGTACCTATAACTGAAAGTACTTATAGCTGTTGACTTTGTATTATCGAAATCAGGCCACATAGCTATACTTTCTATACATACAAGCATTCCTGAAAAAGTATATTAGTAAGTTGTTTGTTTGTAGTATTCTATCAAAAACAAAGTTGGTGAAAAGGCTGTTAGCATTAAGAATACTGCTAATGCTGATAAGGCGTGAGTCTTGGACCGCATTAACCCCTTTATCTGATTTTAATCTATCTATTATCTTCATTCTAGCAAACTCATTAACCTTCTCTCGTCTATCTCAACAGATAAATCACTAATTAGTTCTTTTTACTTGTGGGGTACAATATTCTTTAATTTTACTTCAGGTGTCGTTGCGTCTATCGTATACAATGTTATAGTTCCTGTGAAAACTCTTTAGAGTATACTTACAGAACATTTACAATCTAATATTCTATATAACAAGACTCATCATACTCTGTTGATAACAAGCCTTCTTCTATATATAATTTTTCTCTGATAACTATATTTTATGAATGATATGGACCATGCACACCTAGCATCATAGCGTTCATATTTCACATACTTTATATTTCGACGCACTTATCTGTAATTGTCTTTAAAAATCATTCTTGCAGTTTTCTTCTCTAGTTAGCTCTGAGGGGGACAGTACTAAGCAAACTCTTCACTCAATCTGTGCTAGTAACTCAATATAGTCAAGACTATCTATTGGTCCTTCCCTCTCAAATCTATGTCAAGTATCTTTTCACGATGTCGTCTGCACATAACTCAGCTAGTATGTCTAATAGACGGACCAATATTGTAATCTAGACTTTTCGTTTGTTGATTTTTAGGATATATGAAAGGAGCGGTTCATTTCAAGCGACTTTGACAGATGATAAATATATCGACTTTTAGTGTAAAATCGTCGAGTTAAGCGCGCTATATTTATGGATGTATAGTTTCAACATAGAAATCATCGTAGGAAGGTTTGGCAGTCTGTTGACGACTGGTGAAAAATGGTGCTCAGATTTTTAACTGGGTGCGGGGCCTCAGTATAAATATTTTTACTATAAGCAAGACTACACAAATAACGATAAATAGTACGAATGTAATCTTTGTTGAGCATCTTTCTGCTTTTGTCTTATGTGTAGTGCTAAAGCTGTCTCGGTTCTCTGTCTTGAGACGTTTGAAAGATAAATAGTAACAATATGACCTAGTAATAGTAGTATATTCATCTAGAAAAGATGTTATAGTTATGTACTTGGCTCAGGCGCTTTATCTGATGTATTAGTTCTTGAAACTTCACAACAATGAGGAATAATGCGCTGTTAGTGATAGAACTGCACTGTTGAACGCAACTAACTCAGATTCTGTAATAGTTACAATAAGTGTCAATAGAGACTTTGACGTGGACCTATAAAGTTGTTTTGCAGAAAGCTTGATACTTCTGGTGTGTGTGTCCTATAGTATACGCGACTGATTAATATTGTATTTCTTGCATCTATCTGAATAAAGTTATAAATGAATGAAATAAGGAATCATTAGTATAACATATACTGCGAAGACCCTTGCTTTGTTGTGTAGCTAGCCGTTGCAGTTGTAGTTAAATACAGTGCTGATAGTTGAGAATAGAGTTAGCACAGCTGTTGCAAAGATAACTGGCATCAACAGAGCTTTGCAAATGTAGCAATTAGGAATAATGTGTGCTTCTACTCTATACTTATTCGTCATTGACTGAATAGGGAACTTATACTCTTTCTTATTAGCTAAGATAGATAGTATAAGCATTACCATAGCTGTAATGTATCCCAACCTGTTTCGAGCACCCGTTTTAGCTGATTCATTGTCTTATATGTATCACGATAACCCTGTAAACCTACACTGCTAGGTCGTTGATAGTACAGCAATCAGACAGGCGTTTCCCTGAAGTCCCTACGCTGTTTCATCAATTCTCACTTTCGTGCAAGATGTGATACTGAGCTAACTATTAGTATATCACATTAACTTCTCAGATGTCTGATTAGGTCGCGATCGGCATCCTAGCTGAGTTGAACATACGTGATTGAACAATAGCCTGAATGACTGTCAAAAGCTATAGCATTGTTATAAGTCTTGATAGTGCCTAATCTGTGAACGACCTTCTGCTCAGTGAGCTGGGCTGCAATATAGTTTTCTGCAAAATCTGTGCACTAAGATAGAAGCTGTGATGTAAGGACTGGTCTTTAGCATTATGCGAAACCGAACTGATAATGCTGCGTCTGTTGTAAGATTTAATAGTCCATTCAAAGTATTCTGAGAACTATTTGTATGTGCTATAGTAAGGTCAAATGTGCCTACTGACATATGCGATTATCAAGATGATCGAAAATACTCGCTGTCAACTCTTTTGTTTTTATGGACCCATGTAACCCCATCTGCTATCGGTGCATAAGCATTAGCTAGTCTAATCTCTGACTTAATCATTTCATCTAGTGCAGCTATCATAGTATTCTTGATTTTATGTAGCAACTCATCATAAAAAGTTTCTGGCCTCATTCTGATAGATGATGAATGCACTATGTCGACTGGACGGTCGGGCAACCTATTGCGTTCTTTAGTGAATCAAGCTATCTATGCTGGTCCCAGCAAGCTCTGATCCATAGAGTATAAGATAAAAGTGCTGTAGCAACTCTGCTTCTTTAAATAGTCTCTATCTCTAAGCTCTGATAGTTTATCTTCATCTAGCTTTACTGTTCTTAGGATACTCTCAAGTCGTCTACATCATTAGTTAGCATACTTTATCTCTGACTTGTAGAACAGTGTTCTCTGCTCTCTGATGATGTCGTCGTGACTGTAGAGCCTGTCTTTCTTGATTCATGTTGAAAGCGCCTTCAGCTCAGTCTGAACTGTTGTAGTCAAGATATGTATCAGCTACTTTGAAGCGTCTGCGACCCTGTCTAATCTTCTTTAGTTTATCTGATAGTGTGCTTCTATCAAAATATGCTCGACTCTGCTGACAAGATAGTTTCTGTGATTCCTTTTGCAGGGCTGTCTTGATGTTTCACCCTTAAGCTGATTATCTATTCTTGAAGATTCGTTTAGCTCTGTAACGATAACTACAAGTGGCGAACGATCACTCTCTGTTGAGAATGTCTGGTACCTTCACCGCCATATTTGTGCAATCGTGATAAGCGTTCTTTCCCGTGGACAGATAACCCTGCTTCACTCTTATGCGTTCTTCGCATTTGAAAACAGTATGCTCTAGCTTATTAGCTATGAATTCTTGAGAAAAGCTTCTGAATCTTCTACGACGCTGCTATGGCAATTGATATCCTAGTTATGATACTCAATCAGACCCATTGAGAATACTCACGGGTTTTCGTCTTTAGTAATCGCGACATAGGAACGTTGTGCATCCCTCTGAGAAAGACGCTATTAGTTTTCAATCTCAACGAACCTGTGGTCTATACTTGAGCAAACTGGTCGCTTTCTTCAGTGGGCTGTACCACGCATTCGGCTAGATTGTCATACAATCTGAAAAAGTTCTGTAGAGTGATTGTTGCTGTTGCTGTGTTTCGTCTTTTATCTCACACTCATCAGGTGCTTGGTCTGGTGCTTGATGTGAGTCGGTTACTGAATCGTCGGGTCAGGCTGTATTTCACGGGTTATGTATCTATAATTACAACTCTATTCTCACGGGACTTTATAGTTGATTATTGTGTAATCAATATGTACGATAGTAATAGTGGTGAATGACTGGTGTACTAAATGGAGCACAAGTATATTGGGCTCAGTGAATAAGTTATCTAGTCTAATCTCTGCTGCATTTTGCATACTCTCTGTTAAGAACACTGCTTGATGTTCTCTATCTACTGTAATCATCTGGAGTTATACTCTTAACAATGTATCAACAAACTTGATTAGTTCATTATCTGGGACCAGATATGCGCGCCCATAATGAAGGAGGTTCTTGCTTCATCAATGAGGATTAAGTCTACTTCATCAATAAGAGCAAACATATCATGCTGATCTGAGCAACACTTATCTTTCATACTGAACATTACATTGTCGTAAAGGTAATCAGAGTCATGGGAATACTATACACAATGTCTGCTTTATAGTGTTCTTTCTTTGGTTACTCTTGTATCACCAATGAATTGAGTGCAACGCTCGTGAAAATTGTATATGAAGCGATTGCTTCTTTTACTCTCTGAGCAAGATACTTGATTAACAGTACAAATATGAACGGACAATCATGCAGACGTAAAGTGCTGGTAGTCACTTGTGGATTGTCTGGACCTTATTTTTCATTTTCTGCTATCTTGGTTCATACAATGTTATAGGACGCAACTGTACATCCTACAACTTTAGGGCTTGATTCGCTCAATAGCCAGCTGTATGAAATTGCCACGCTGCGCATTCTCATTTCTTTGTTTGTTTCTTTCACTACTTCATAGAAGCAATGAACTAGCATTTCATCTGACAATCTTTCATATTCAGTTATGTAGTTTCTAATGTTCTTTACAGTTTCTTCTTTAGCTTACCACATACTTCTTATTCTGTCTGTCATATATATACTTTTTAATATTTAGCAAATCTATGGACTGTTTACTGTACTATACTTATATTATACTCTTTTTTATTCTATCTGTCAACATAAAAACGGAGATTGGATATTATAAGCAATCTAGTTTTAGTAAAAATAAAAGGTTTTTGAGTGGATTGGTTGCGGGAATTGGGACTCAGATTTTGACTTCAGGATAATGAGTTGTACGAGACGGACTCTATAAGTTGCGTCATTATAAGTACTCAATTAAGCACTCTCATTTTATATTGGACACTTGATTAGCTTATACAACTTTTTAAGAAGGTTGGATCAACTGTTTCATCTAAAGAAAGATATTATACGAACCCAGTGCAGCAGATACGCATTACAAATATCAATAGAAATCTAACATGCTGATATAAGTTAGCTCAGTAGCTGTTGATAACAAAGCTAGTAGCGTTTCTGACTAACATCAACATAGCGACGTGTTATAATTTTGTTTATTCTTTTTCTGGACATTTTCAATCTTACTCATATTATTCGTCTCTCTTTATATTTCTATAATATCAGAAAAAAATATAAGATTGTCAACACTTATTTTATAATTATTCTGATGGAATAGGTATCAGATTTGGCAACTCAAGAGGTTGTATTTCTTCGCATACATTTCTTTTTATGACAACTTGGCAACGCTGGCCAGACAAATAATTATTATTTTTCTATCATAGTAGTAATAACATCTTTCATAAGTTCAATAGTTGCTGAATCACTTTCACATCGAGTAGCATAAACACGCTCTACAATTTGCAAAACAATGATTTATAAAGAGTCTTTATCTCTATAAAGTCTTAAGGCTGAAATATAGGAACTATCTCACTCAATACTAGCTTTTTAGATTCAAATCTCTCAAACCAGAGCGGCTATGTGCTGGCAAACTATTAAATGTCATAATGACTGCATTTGAAAATATTGAAAATAGCATCAGACGCTCAGACTTCTTATGAGAATGTTGCTAAAACAAAATATCTGTTAGAGACACTTTTGGGACTCTGTCTGTAATACAGCTTCATCTCTAGGACAAGAGCTATCTAGGTATCTATCAAGAGAGGACCTTGCACACTATAATTATACATAGGTCGGTACATCTCTAAGAAGGGCTCTGCTTGAGAGTACTTTACAATCTATGTATTTATAATAAGAGTTACTCAAAGATTCTATAGCTGATCATGGACTAAAGCGTATATCAAGGTCTAAAAGCGTTCTTTATTAATACTTGTTCTGGATAGCACTCATTAAGTGTTTCTAATATTTCATCAGTTGTATACAAATTAACTAAATCGAGACGACTGCTCGGCAGCTGTTACATTAAAAGCTGGGCTTGAAAACCTATAACACTCTTTGTCGCCAATCATCTGAGTTTGTTCAGACCTGATTCCATTACTTACAGTTTTAAGTACTGATCCACAGATTCTATAGACTTATCTAAGTACAGTAAATCACTATCAGTATCTGGGATGTTCTTCTGAGATTTTAAGTCATAAGGTCTCAAAGATGTTGCATAAACGTTTATGGGTGGGCATCGTTGACTAATGAGATACACAAGGGTCTCTTGTTTGGGCGGACAAGCGGGAGATTCTAGTAGACGTATTAAATCTATCTGAACTCAAATCTGGTTACTCTCATGTTTGCGCATCTTGCACTTCATCGAAAAACTCATTTGTCTCAGAATCTCTAATCCTCAGAGCTCAAACAGTGGAGTATTATGTATTACAGTTAGAGTTCTTTTCTAATCGTACTTAAAGTATAAATCTTTTTGCTTTATGTACGAGTTAGTAATAATACAAGTGCTATATTCTCAGCGGTCGGACCGGCTTATCTAAGTTAATAAAAATCATTAATCTTTACAATAGATTCTGAATAAGTATCGTACAGAACTGAGATGCAATGTTCTAGTAAAAATCTATAGGGAGCGCGTTTCTCAAAGCTCTACTGGTTTCGAAAGAATGCTGTAATCTTCAAAGAGTTGTATTCTAACATTTTTAGTTAAAGGTCTGCACTGGACTTATCTGGACGCTTGCTTATGTATGGACTAGATTCAAAGAATGGGCGACTCTCAAAGCGTCTTTTACATAGTTGAAAAGCTCTGCTCTAGGCATTAAAAATACATTGAGACAGAAAATCTCTTATATCTGATAAAAGGTATATTGTATGCTAAGTAGTCTCAGGTGTATTACTATGCATACTAAAAGCTAACAGCGGGCCAAAGCAATAGCAATCTTGATTGTTCTGGCTGTATATCTGATTATACTCTTTCTTTTCATCGTTAGGTACTTTCTTTTATTAGTTCATCTATTGATGGGAAGATCCCATAGAGATGTAGACTAAGCAATCTTCAACATTATTCAAAATCTCTGTCTTAGAAATCTTAGCAATCTCTAAGGCAAACACAGCATTTCTAATAGCTTTATCGTAATCATTAGGAGTTGGCCTCTAATTATTGCATTTCATTATGCTGGTTCAAGGCACATCTTTGCTTATATCTACTGTTATTAGATTTTTTGATAATTGGTCACTAGTTATCTTCACTAGTAATCATATACAATAATAGTTTATATATAGCTCTAGGAGGCAGGTTCATTTCAATCGTTTTTATCTTAATCTTGATATATTTATCGTTTAGGAATAAAGTCGGCGCAGGTTACGTGTGACGTTTTCAGAGCTATATCTGTTTATTAGCTTCACTCTATCTTGCTTTATCAGCGTTATGACTAGTTCTCGACCGAGATCGAGGTACTCTGACTCTGAGAATACTTCTAGAGATATTCTCTCACTATGTTTTTACTATAATACGGTTCACTACAGAGAAATCTAACAACGATTCGTAATCTAAGAATAGTGCATTATACAATCAAGCAACAGTGATGAGTTGCATTGAGACAACTTGGACCTATCTGATTTTACGACTATCTGAAAATCTATTTGAACAAGTTAGAAGAACCTACAGATAGAATACTATAGAATAGAGATAAGACTTATCTTTCGAGGTCTTACAAATTAAACTCTTTTTGAGCTCTTGTCATCGAGTAAATCTAGAAATGATTAATTGTAGTAGGGATAAGAGGAGCGTTTTCAGAGCTTACTTCTACTTTATTTAAGCAATTATACATAAGACTTGGGATAATAAATAGACTAGATTTTCAAGTGATTCAAACAAGTTGGGACAACAGGATTAGTTATCTTATTCACTCTATAGATTTTATCTAGATTAGGATATAGCTCAGTTGGGACTTTTAGCTGTTACAAAGATGTAATGTCTTTTCTACAAAGGGCAGTGAAAGTCTGATAGAATAAATCTATAACACTCAAAAGTTTTCATCTTATGGTTTCTCTATCACTATTAGGTGGATTATTTTAAAATCTTATCTATATTAGGAAAAACTCTTTGTAATGTAAATCCATCGCTATATGAATAATCAGAATCTTTAGTACTCTCACTCAATTCAAAAAGTATAAAAAGTAATATTGCTCTCTAGGACATCGGATTAACATCTCTTATTTTCAGACAAAGCACTGGATTGGTACGCTCTTTGTGTATACTGTATGTAGACTTGCTTTTTAGTACTAGAACAAACTATCAAATACTCTTTCATCTTTCATCATTTAATCGACAAACTATCTTTACAATGAATACTTATCTAACAATGCTTCATCTGAAATCTTATTATCAGGGTGGGATCAAAGAAATCTTCTACAAAGATGAAGTCTTTGAGTCAGGTTTTTGAAAGATATCTGCTTCTTTACTATATGTATTACATTTGAATGTATAAAAGTCAATCTCTTAAAGAATCTATGTACACGCTCAGTATCTTTAATGTCAATGTCGCTTGAATTTCGGTAAACGATAAATCAGAGTTGGACAACAGTAAAATCAAATTGACAGTGGTGAACCATTAACTAAGTAATCTGTATCTTTTGATAGTCTAATATTATTTAATAGGAGGTACTTACGAAGCCTTGGTCGACAAATTAGTCATATAAGGAAAAAGGGCTGGACTCATTTTTATGTATATATTCTTATCAAAAAGCTATACTTCATTCTAGGAGTTTAATACTCATACAACTCAGCTTTTCGACAATTATTAAAAGTATTCTGTAGTATCTTCTTTGTTGCTGATACATACTTAATATATAAAGAGTAATCTCATATAAACTCAGTTATTTCATCAGGATTGGGTTTGTATTCTGGAACTGGTGGCTCTTAATACAGAGTAAAAAGAATCGACTAAGCTTATTTGCTAAGTTTACGCTCTCAACTAAGTCGCATTTATCAGTTTTAGCTTTCTCATAAAAGCGTCACATTCTGCTACTAAAACAATTTTAGCATAAATGCGAGGTTTTGTCAATGTTATTTGCATTCTCTTTTAAGTTGTAGTATAGGGGTTTCTCTGGACACTTTAGTATTAATATGACTCTTTTAACACTTCATCATTAGTCATACTATGAGACTCTCTAATCTCTTTATATAGTCGGTCATCTTTTCAGTACTCAATCTAACAGAGCATATGCATATGTGCCCTTTGAATAAGGCTTGTATTTTGCTCTGCTTTGTGCAAGTTACCTCTTATATGAATAAAGCTGGAGATTTTAGGACAGGTATTTTTCGATAAAACAGTTCACTCTCTTTTGGCCTGTATTTTTGATTTTGAAATTATTATATATATTTACAATGTTTTGCTGTAAAGTGAACTTATAAGCATAAATATAAAAGTTACTGTTAGTGTGTTTAACTAATATTTAAGAATCTTGACTGTATGCATCTCTCTTTGTAGATATAAGTTTTGGATATTCACTCTCAATATCATTAATCGGTTTTTAGCTATCTGTTTTTAAGTCTACTCTTGAGGCTTGCTCTATGTCTATCTATATCATTTTGAAGTAGATTCTTTGTACAATCTGTCACCTCTTTTGTAGCTTAGTATTCTCTGCTTCTAAGTCGCAAACATTCTTTAATCTTGGGATACTAGAGCGACTCTTAGTGCGTCTGTAAACTCATCAGAATCTAATAGACTATCAATCTCATTTACAGTGTATTTATAGAAGTTTGACTTTAAATCTCTTGTAGTATGAACACTAAATAATCTAGCTGTAGCAGGATGGGCACTCTATGATTGTTATTTCTCTTGGTATCTATTATAATCTTTGAGACTCAGGTATTAATCTACTCATATTCGGATAAGTTAAATGTCTTATAGTAAATGAACAGAGAACTAGGGGACTCTTGAGCTTCTTTCTTTGTTGGTTTGGTTTCAGGAACTGGTATGTCTTTCTAACTGTTATGAAAAAAACTTATATGTATTACACAAATCTTCATAATCTCTCATAACAGCTTCTGTATCTATTCTTTTTCTACAGTTCTGGGTATGGAACTCTTAGTAATCTCTTTTTAATGTCTTTATCTTGGACTTTTTAATCATAGTAAACTATAAAGTATATTTTTGACTATTTTTAGTGGTACTCTATGTATAGTTTAGTCTTAGGTTCTGACTGACTCTCTGATAGTTGTTTTACTAGTTTATCTTGGACCTATATAAACAACATGCATCAGTAACATCGTGTACAACATAAATATCATCGTCTATAAAAGGTTGATTCTCAATTATCTCACTATTTCGATTATCAAAGTATAACTCAAGGTTTCAAAATGTAAGTCTACACAATGTTCATCGTAAATACTCTCTAGATAATCACACAATGTTTGATTATACTTATCTTTAGGTGAGTTTGCTAGTTTGAACACAGATTATCGTTGAGAATGGGTCTTTATCGTGTATTTTGTTGTATTGAAGCTAACTCAGAGTTCAAAGTTATCACTCATCTTTTGAGCGATGTTTTTAAAATTCTGAACATCTAGCTGCGGCACAACTCTTTACAAAATCTGTTGTTACATTTGTCTTGACTATCAAATCAGTAGGCTTCATCTTTTGTTTCTGTCAAGTAAGCTGTCAATAGTATCACTTATTTCTTGGTTTCAGGTCTTCTATATCTCTTCGGGACCACACAGAACGCAGAGCTCTATCGCTGGGTCTGGACAATCAGCAAAGTCTTTATGTTGTGATTTGGACCATTAATGACTTGATGAGCTGAATCGTCTAGGATTCACACTCTCTACAAATAAAGCTGACTGAGAATGAGACTACTGAGTCTACTTTATGTTCATTCTTAAATAGTGTATTGAGCAAGTACTCTACATAGGCGTTTCGCGTTTGAGATACGAAAATAAAATATTCAGTTTTATTCTCACTATGGACTCTAAATAGTTATCTGTAATAAACTCTTTGAATAATTCAAAAGAGCATTGAAAGTATTCTGAATATTTGCAAGGATTAACTCAGACTTAGGATGCAGCTCAATATCAGACTGCATTATCTCATAAATCTTATCAATGAACTCTGAGGGTTTGCTTGAGACCTAAAAATAACATAGCATTATAGACCACTGTTATGACTTGCTGCTAATCATTACTGCTGGAAAAGAAATCTTATCAACAGCAAGCGACAATACAGGTGTCGGCACAGTTTTCTCTGACATTACAGGCTCAAGAGCATGCTTCTTGTAGTTTTATTACAACTAACATTGCGTAATACTTTGAAGATAATCTATTATCATGAGTTCACAATAACTTTCTTATTTGAGCTATCTCTATAATACTCTATAAGAGCTTGTGTGATTAAAATCGTATCTGCGTTAATATTATGTGGGCGTTCTTTGCTCTCACGGGCTGGGTGACCAATCAGCTTATTAGACGGTTTTGGATCCATATGTTTCTAGCAAATCAAAGTATACTCATCTACTCTCTGCACAACAGACGAGCTATTCTTAATAATCATTCTGTCTTAACGCTCTGTCTATATTTTCTTGTTATCTCTTGTATGATTTTTGATGGAGTCGCAAATCTCAGTAAAGCGACCAACTAGATATTCTGCACTAACTACATTGCTTTCAGAGAGTTCTGTACTAGAAGGCTCAAGGCGTGTTTCGTGGATCTATACAATATAGATTTGAGACTGAGCTTGATTCTTATATCTGGGCATATACAATCATCTAACAGGGACTCAATATCTGGAACAACTTAACTGGTTTCGTAAGGCGGACTAAAAGGTTGGCATCTCTATTATTACCCATTTTAAAGACTTGCTCAATAAAAAGGCTTATAGATAGCTTCTTCTAGCTAATCTCTTTTATTGCTGTTTGTACTTCTAATCTCTTAAGAAGATTATTTGTAGTATTTTGTAATATTCTCTTTTTGGAGTATATTTTTAGACTTTTTGATTCACTGCATATAAAGGTTCTTTTCTTAATCTAGATACATAATATCTTACAGTGACTAAATAAAGTGAGATCTTTATCTTCATTAAAAGTCATTAAATCGAGACCCTATGATATGAAGATGTTGGATGTTTGTAAACATCAGTCGTTGAGTTACTCTAATCATTATATCAGCTAGCTTTTGGATGACATGGGCGTTCTTCAAATAAGACTTTAACTCTTGTAGAGCTTTATTTTTCTGGACTCAAAGGTGAGATCAGCATTTATATTATCAAAATCTGAGACCAGCTTTCTTCTATTGATTGCTTTTACTGTAATAACGCATAACATTACGCTTTCTATAATTGTACTAAAGACAGTACTGCTAAATCTACATAATCTTAACTGGGTTGATACTCTAGCAAAAACATCTGATAAGTCAACTCGTCGTTTGAGTGAGGACAGTGCCAGCTCTGACGACGTTAGTTATAGAGTGGACTTTAAAAGTTTACTATTAGTAGTATCGTGATTCTTAGGTACAACAGTCACAACATCATTACATGATTTACACTTTTTCTGAACATTTTGGGACACTTTTATGTATTTTTATGTATACTTTTAGCGATTTTATACACTTCTTCAAAGAGTTTAGCGTGCACTGGATCTTCAGCTACTGTGAGCAGGCTCTACATGTAATGACTCAAGTTCTTTAATATATACATCTTTTGGACAGATCTACTACATCAGAGACAATTCTACTTTATCTTCTAAAAATATTGAAATATCTGTTTGGTGATTTTAGGCGAATCTTTATCTCAATGAATCTGTAAGCAAAAGCTTATCTCAGCACGCACACTGAGGGAAAATCTATGCATCAAACATTAGAAGTTTAATGCTCAACTAATAGAATCGTTTATCGAACCATTGCAGGTTTGATATCTTTTTTGATGGTTTATAAAAAGCATTGTATTCTTTGCTTCTTTATATCTTGAAAAAGAAGGATGTGGACTAACTCTGGCACGAGTCTTTTCAAAAGATGTTCTGAATCTTCTGTTTACTCTATTCTTTGGAGACCAAGCAATCTTGATAGATTATACTCAATCAATATTATAAAGGTTGAAAAGCTCATTAAAGGGACAATATCTGCTGATTCACTATCTTTGTTGAATACCTATAACAATAAGATGTGTTATTTACTGCATTTATCTTAAGCGTTGACTAGGACCTCTGCTTGGACAGTGCTGGTTTTCAGGAACCCATTCTTTGACATGAAAACAGCTTTGTTATCTGGACTTTGATGTAGACTGTGAGACTAAATGCGCTTGACTTGCGGTGATAGTTGTTCCTAATGTTTAACTCTCTTATCTGCAAAATGTATCTCGAACAGCCTAGGACTCTTTTCTAGATTAGCGTGTCTCATTCATGGCGATCAGGGACTCCAACCTTCGATGGTCTGAAATAATGAATGTAGTTTTCTCGAACATATTAAAGCACACTTCTTTAACAAAGCTTGCGCATATAGAACGCTTATTAAAGTTGTGTAGAGTTTGTGCGTTGGCTCTGATATAGACATCAGTATACTCAACATTCATACGCTTTAGATGGAACTTTAGTATACTAAAAACTGTATTAGTGACTGCTATGGACTATCTGCGTAACGGGTTCTCTCTGCATTATTTAATATGCAAATATCTAACTACACTTCTTAATTCTTCTCATTTTGTTTATTCTGACTCTATTACATCATATTTCTTTTTAAATGACTGTTTAATCTTGGCCTAATTATCAACTCAGAGCTTTTCTCATTAAAGAGCTCATAATATCTTTTTATTTGAGCAGGTCTGGCAAACAATATTGTAATTAGTTTTAGTGTATTCAAATTGTAAATCTTAATCATTGAATCAGAGTATACTTCATGTATCTCTGGACATTTTAGGACCTTTATCTGCGATAAATCTATCTACAACTATATCTGGAGACTGGTACACTCATCTACTCTATTAAGTCTATCAGCTATATGTAGAGTATTAGAGCTAACGATTGTATTATTGAATCAGAACAAAACTTCAAACATGAATCAGACTCTCTTTATCTGATTATAACATATTAAAATTAAAAAAGTCAATAAGCATACTATACAGGAGCGATAAAAAATAGCTATTGTCGAGACTATGATTTTACTTTGCATAAAAGTACACTTTTACAGATTATACATTTGATTTTTGGGTGGCGTTGACTCAAAATCTTCGGTGATAGTTACAAAATCAACAACTAAAAGTTGACTATGAAAACTCTCTCGATTTTTACGATTAAATAAATATACATTTTTGTGCATACTTATATAGCTGTGATTCAGGAGGCATCTAGTTGCTGATTCACTCTAATTCTGATTCTATTTTTGATAGTACACTCATAAATATATTTTGATTCAAAACATCTGTGGATTCGATTTTGGGATTTTCAGAAAAATGATGATTTGTAGACTTTTAGAAAAACTGAGATTTTTAGGCTCAAACAATACTGCAAGACTAGGGGCTATTTTGCGTTGGGACGGTTTTTAAGGTTACAATTTTTCATTTCAAAAAGCAAGTATTCTATTTTTAGTCAACTTTGATAGAAATACTTATGACTATATATAGCTATAGGAGGCTCTGGATTTAGGACTAATCGTTTTTAGTATAAGTATGATAAACATATAAAGAGAACGAAAATCGTTCTAAGACGAAAGTGTGAAGCGTATCATATCTTTTTATATTTTTAGATTATGCGTTTCTCTATAAGCTTTACTGTTTCACAGACTCTTCATAAGTGAGATAGTTATCTGCTAAACTCTCTACATAATCAGTCAAGCACTCATCAACATACTTATTAGGATTCGCTTCCATCTCACCTCTGAAATAATCTTCAAAGCTTTCAATGTAATAGCAGTTATCTGCAGCAGCTAGTTTCTAGGGCGTCAAGTTCAACGGGACTTCTCAGCAGAGATTTAAGTTCGCACTCATCAATAATATGATCTGCTAGTTTACAAATCATTTTCTTGGACCTCTCTTTAACGGACTATTCATATCTTTTATCTGTTTTAATTATAATATTAAGATTTTACTTTGTCAACTATATTATTAATATTTTTGTTTATAAGTGGAAAACTCTATCAGCATAATCTCGTTGTGGACAGAGCTAACAGTTTTTAACATTAGATAAATAGCGTTTTAAGTTCTTCTAACTATTGACATTTTGCTATCTCTGTTGCGTTTCAGTTGGACGACTTTGACAAACTCGGTGAAAGCTGTTCCTTCTGGGTTATCTCGTCATCGTTTGACAGTCCACATAAGTCTGACCTTGTGTTTAGTTCGGCATACATTATTGTATTATAAATGTGTGATTACTTCTAAGACTGCTGGAATATTCTTTGTCATATCAGAACTCTACACAAGAGATAAGCGGGGTGATAGTGCTTGGAACACGCTTTCTTTATCTAGTTTACTAAAAGCGTCTATGCGTCTCTTACTGAAATATGATAACTGTGAGTTACATATTCGTGATTAGTGATTTCTATTTTCGTCAAAATCTCTAGCAAAGCATTAGCTGGTTGCTGTTGTTGATTCAGAGGGTATAGTGAGAAGGCAAACTTGTTTGCTCTGGACTCATCGCAATACTTATTAAGTTTCTTCATAATCTGTATAGCTAACTCTTGGACTTCTTCTGTAGTATGACTTTGGATATCAATGCGTATACTGTTTTTCGTATAAGGACTGCATGGTATTGAGATTGTTGAATGGCATTATAGAAAAAGATTGCTAATAAACTCAGACTTTCTTTAATCTTGCTATTGCGTGTTGGGTTCAAAATAGGCGCTACATCTGATGTCGCTTTTTCTAAATGTTTAACTCTTGATAGATGAGTTTTAATACTAACAGCTCTCTCATCTAGGTTCTGAGTCTTCTATGTGGACTTTGGCTGATAAAAGCTATAGGTTCAAAAGTACAAACGTTGAAGTTGTGCGGACGTGCTGACATTGGTCTACATGGTGCTATAAAAGCTACAGCAATTATGTGATAGTATCTTCTTGTTAATGTTGAAATATTCTGTTTCAGTTGACACATCATAACTATTTCTCGGACTCTTACAGGAGCTAGCTTAGTTACTCTAGCTACTGTGTTATTTTAGATTATTAGTCTATCGGATTTTTAAGTCTTTGAACTCTACGGGACTCAGTCATTTTATTGGGAGAGGATGGTCAGTTGTTGCTAAAAAGTTTTCTTGGGCATCATTGTGATTATAGAAAACTCTTGTGCAATTTGAGGGTTTTCATGTTAATCATTACACTCTTTAGATTAACAAACTCATTGTTTGATTTTATCTTGAACAAGTTTTTCAGGTAAGATTATCTCTAATGAGTTGGATATAGGACATTGTAGTTCTTTAAAAATCTCTGTGACCCGAAGAATACATATTTTTCTTTGTTACATTCTCTTAATAAACACGGACATCATCATTTCTATTAAGTACATAATTAGCTGTATTACTTATATAAAGGCTAGCTCTGATATCAGAATCAATAAATCTGTTACTTTTTCTGTTTGATTTAAGAATGATACAAAGACTTCTGCAAACTCGATCTATCTCAATCTCAGTTTAAGCTCTCTATTTCAATCTTCTCAGGATAATCAAGGCAGTTTTATGGGACTAAAACAGTGGTCTCAGTTTCTCATCTACTTTTAGTTGCTTCATAATTTTTCTCTGATATATAGTCAGGCACTAATCTTCTTGCACTACACTCGGCTGTTGATTCTGTTAAGGTATTTACTATTTTTCGTGTATATTATCTTCTTCAAGTACATATACAATCTTAGGAAAATAGGGCGATACATTTGGACTATTCATTGAGGCAGGACTACTGGCTCTGTTTAAAAAGCGATCTATTAGTAAAGCTAAATCGTGCTTAGTTCTCTCGTCTTTTCAATCAGTTCAAATACATAAATAAGTAATAAATGGGGCTTGCGATTTCAACTGGCTTTCGGGTCTGACTAACTTTTCTTAATATTTGCACATATTAAGCAAGCTCTTTGGAAGGTGACTAGACTCTCTGCTCAGTTTACACTCATCGGGATAGTCGATACAGGTATATTGAATTAACTTAGATAGTTCAGGAGTTTGATGTTTTCTATCTGGATATCTCAGGCTTAGGGTTTCTTAGTCAGATTATTCGTCTTATGGTCTATGGGAGGATTGATCGTTGATCTATTTATCTGATTGGACTATTTCTGCGGTTCGTAGTCAACAGACAAAGCTTGTTTTCGAGGACATACTCGAAGACAGATGGTTAAAGTCTGTACACTGGACCAATTTCTTTAATAGTCTACTCTCAGTTGCTTTATCAATCTGTTCTGATGTCATATTGATTTTTCGTGGCACTCATCTATTAGACGTGTCTTATCTTTTGTCTAGATACATCTGAACGAGGTTGCGATAGAGCTAGGTTAACTGATTGGACGTCAGACTTGCACTAGGACAATTATCTGTGTTGCTATTGTTGTTGCTACTAATATGACTTAGGCTTAAAAAGATTCTTGGATTTCATTACTGGTTTGTAGCATATCTTCAAGATTGCATAAGAACAATTAGTCGATAGATTGGCAGCAAAATCTAAATCCGTGAATATGGGTGTACTATGTAGCTTCAAGTACATCAGCAGGATATATGTACTATGCGTACTCTTTGACGACTCGAGACGAAAATAATCTCTTTGTGTAGATACTACTGTTACATTCTTATTAGCGTTTTCTGTCGCTAGTTCTTCATTCGAACTTATCAAGGCGTCAATTCTTTTCTAATAGAGACTATGGGTAAGTTATGTTTAAATAGACTAAAAGGTAAGTATAGTTTGCTGGACTTAATCAGAGCTGATTTTGGCGGTTTGTAAAAATATCAATCTTTTGAATTAAGGAACTTGTTTTAAACTGAGATGTCAGCTTTCTCTTTTTATATGTTTGAGTCTAGTTGGACAGAAATGCTGGACTCTTGGGACGGAACGGTTTCTTATGATAGTTTAGCGTTAGATAATGCTTCTATATCTTCATCAGTAAACTCTGGACTCTTTTTAAACTCAACTGCGTGGACTATCTGTAATACAATGTTTTTCAGGTTGTGGTCTCTCACTATAAGCAATCTGCATTTCTTCACGATTCTTTTTCATCGTTTCAATATCTTCTAATAGCAACTGGTCTCTTTTATTACAGATAAAGTTAATCTCATCTCGATCATGAGACAGTATTGATTACTTTTTCAGTTAGCTTCATTTTGCTATATTGGACTTTTGTAGATTATATGAATATTGTGACAAATAAGTTAGCGACAATCTGGGACTGTTATTCTCTAGCAATGAAGATTTATCTTTACTATTTGACATTTCTTTATCGTTGAGGCTCTTGTCGAACGGACACATTGTACTGCGTCTGTTTTTGTTGGTGAGTATCGTTGGATATTTAGGCTTAGGATACTCAGACTCAAAGATAATAGGCTCAACAATCTTGGGATCAGCTCTCAGACTGTTTCTTCTTCATCGTCTGTATTAGATTGGGCTCTAAAACTGAGACAACTTTCTTAGGAATATTTACAGTAGTCTTAAAGTCAGGATAATCAGTTACAAAGACTTTCTGTTGTAAGTATTCATAGTTAGGAGCTAGTATTGACAAAAACAACTTAGCTAAAACTGTATAGATTCTGGTTTTTGGACAAGCACTCTCAATTTGTTCTATACTCTTAGGAACATTCGGGTATTTGGCGTGTGAGTGCATCTTTAATATGAGTTGCTCTAGGTTTTCTATAACTTAACAAGTCTTTATCTACATTCACTAATTCAGCTATCTTATCTACTAGAGGTAATAGTTCGTTAAACTGCTCTAAAGTGATAGTTGAGTCTGATGTTCTAGGATACGATAATATACTGTTTTCGTACATTTTTCTGATAAGTATTCTTTATCTGTGCGACTGAGTGAACAGAACTGGTAGTAGTTAGTTTTGGTTTATCGCATACGGCGGAGGACTCTGTTTCATCTGTTCAGATTCTTTAGTTACTGTTGACTGCTTATATTTATCAGTGACGCATCTTTAGTATCATACTTGGACTTAGAGCTTACATAAATATTCTCATTATCGTCTATGAATCTATTGGAACTTTTTATCTATATGATTGTTATACTTATCTGATGTGGTTTGGATCTGATACAATATATGATTTCGAGCGGACTTGTCTTGGTGTACTAGTTTAGCTGGAGTAAACGCTTTGCGGTTGTAAACTGTTGACTGTATGGTCATCTTGAACGGAACAAAGACTTTCTACACTCAGCGTTCTTATAGATGGGACTCTGGTACAGTACGCTCTTCAAAAAGCTTTCTGTATAGTGCTAGGAGTTTCATCTAGAAAATCATTCTTGAAATAATCAGATTTTTTTCTTTTTAATCAGTTGGGCTCTGTAACTCTAAAGCTAAAAAGAGACTCACGGACACAGCGTCATAGTCTGTTGCAATTACTATTTCTGAACAGCTTTTCAAGTTCTTTCTTAATAGAGTTAATAAGAGTACAACATCTGATACTTTTACTCTCTATAAAAATCTGTATAGTGAGGAAGATTATCTAAGTACATAGCTTGTACTTATTCTCTAGTTCTTTGTTTACTTGTTTATGAGGTTCATCATACTTATAGATGTGATCTCAAGTTTACTATTACATATTTTTCGATTATATGGACAGCATGGGTGCTTTAGCAAAGTTTTCGTACACTAGGGTTTCTCTACGTATTAACTATCATTAGGATTCGACTATCATTTTCTTTAATATAGTTATAGCTATCTATGTAGTTATCTTTATTTGATACATAAAGGCTTGTAAAGTGGTGACTATTAGATGTTAGATTATTCATATATTTAACAGGATAACAGTTTTTACATTTTGGGCATTCAACAAAGATTCGCTGATAAATCATCTATAAGAATATTTATTGAATTATCTGTATCTGGACTATCTCTTATATATAGTGTTTTTGATTCCTTTATAATCTAAAAATAAGTATATGCTTTTTATCTATATTAGGCAGAAAGTATTTATCTAGAGACAACATTTTTTTCGTCTGCACATTGTTTAGTTATAGCTTTGCTTAGAATATAAATCTCATAGTTTTTCAGAAAGTTTTAATAATAATTCTTTAGCGTGCTTTTTCTAAAGGTCTATTTAAGAAAAAAATCTTTATCGTACATCAAAGCAGGAGTATTCGGATGATACTCAGCTAAAACTGGTGTATCGAAAAATATATTTACTTTAATATTCTTCATAGATTAGCGACTTTACTAATCATTCTACTATTATTTTGGGAATTAAAAAGTACTATGAAGATGTTTTGCATAAAAGTATACTTTTACAGGGGAATTATACATTTTGTTTTTGTAGGTGTGGTTTTCGATTAGGACTGGAGACAATGGATTATTGAAAAATTAATAAATAAAAATAAATACGATAATTAGTTCTGATTTTTACGATTAAATAAATATACATTTTTGTGTATACTTTTATAATTGTGATTCAGGAGGCGGACATTTTCTGATTCACTATTTATGTTTGAGTCTGGACTATTTTAGTATATTTTTATGCAAATATATTTTGATTCAAAATGCTGTGGATTCGATTTTGGGATTTTCAGAAAAAAATGATGATTTGTGGACACAGAAAAATGATTTTTAGGCTCAAAACAATACTGTAAGACTAGGGGGCTATTTTTGCGTTGGGATGGTTTTCAAGGTTCCAATTTTTGGAACGAAAAAGCAAACTTTTTAATTTTGGTGAAAAAAATGACGAATGAAAGTGGTGAAAATGGACGATTGGGAATGGTGAAAATCACTGAATAAAAACACGAAATATCACTGAATGAATTAAAGAGCTTATTTTTCATTTCTAAGCGATTTTTGTGACAAACGATAAATATATCAAATCTTACATAAAAAATCGTTGAGCTCAGTGGATCAGATACATAGAAAAAAAGTAGGCTTATTCGAGACTACTCATTAGGTATTCTATCAATAAAATCTATTAACTTATTCTGCACTACTTCTCTATATGTGGTATTTGATGATTCGTTTAGCGTTCTAAAAAATATCTGGGACACTATACATCAAGATCTATTGTCGCTGTAGGGAGACGAGGTTTATACGAAAGTTTAGCTAAGTCTGTATTTGATTTCTTTTGGAGTTTCTTAACAATTTCTTCTGTTCTCTTTAGGTGGCTATCAAGATTAAATATACTAAGTCTAGGACAAAGTATTAACAATCTACTTTGATTAACTATTACATAGAGGTTTTAATGAACTCGGACCCGTATATTGGACTCAACAGCTTAAATGTTGCTAGTACACAAACAACAATCAGCAACGGAAATACTGAGACTTCTTTCAATCTCTTTAGCTACTCTTTGTGTTTTGAACAATACTATAGACACTTTTATGTAATATTCTTTGATTTGATGGACTAAGTCTTAGTCTTAAATCTTTCTTTTCTAAGACGAAAGGGATCTGATAAAGTATCAATCAGTTCTAATATCTTTAATGTATAGTTATCAGTTCGCTTTACTAAGTCGTCTATTAGGTATTTCGACAGTATATAGTTTTTCTTTGGGTTCTGCTCTTTAAATGATTTACATATTTCATAGACTTGCTCTGTATTTTCAGGAGCAAAAGGGTTGGACATCAGTAGCTCAGTGCAGATTCTATCTAGCTCTGCTATCTTTAGTATTTTATTAAGTGTACTCTGAGTGAATCTTGACAACTAAAGCTCTGTGCTTTTTCATTGAAGCTAGGACTACGAACAGATGGCAGTTTGATACAAACAAAGATACTCTCCGTTGGTTAGTAACATCATATTCTCTTAACTCTGCATAGTTCACTTACTAAACATTTTCTCTCTTTTGGGTGATTAAACTCTACTTCAAAAGTTTTGATTATTTGGATCTCTCTTTATATGGAATAAGTCTGGCTCATCGTCAGGATGGTCAGTTTGAGGACATACTCAGAACAACGTTTTTGCGTGGTATGTATATTCAAGAGTCTAGGTTTCATTTCTAGCTAATGGTGGTGGAGGTGTCAGACTCTCATTCTGGGTACATATCAGCATAGTATTGTAAAAAGTTCTGCTCATTCATATTCACAAGCATATTATCTATTGAGCTTGGACTCTATTCTTTGAGCTTGAATCTTATCAAGTTCTTTCTGAACTATTTCAGGAGGCTTTATCTCGGGCCTACAAAAAGTTTCTTTCTTAGAAACACAGCTGCGTTTTCGGACATTTCTAGTTCTTTCATTCGTCTGGAACATCTCTAGTACAGTCATAATTAAGTATTGGACTATCTTATAGTGATCAACAGACACTTTTCGGGGTCAAAAGCAGCATTACTTTGAATCTATTTCTACTATCAGTCGTTTTTGAGAATCAAACATTATATCAGCGTGGGGATCTCTCTACTTTACTATTTTCTCATTTATCTCATCAGCGTATAATTGAGAAAAAGATAGAGTATCTCTATGATTCTCTTCTAAAAGGACGACGATGGCTCTACATTCCCGCTTATCTGATGTCTTGGGGTTTTATATGATATCTCGACGTATCTCGTCTTTTTATATTTACTAAAAATATCAAAGGTTACTTGAAATATGGAGATAGCTCTGGAACAACAGATTTTGGAGACGATTTTTGACAAATGATAAATATATCGACTTTCGTATAAAGAACGATTAGGGGCGGTTTTGGAGCGAGGCAGTATTCACAGATTGAGACTATAGTCAACTAAAAAGAAAAAGAACGTTTTCAGGATCTCTCAATATATTAACTTATACGCTTATAGGTTATCTCTGTGCTTCTTTCTTAGTAGTAGTGCAAGCATTGATGGGTGAATAGAGTTACAGCTGCTGTTGCACTGTTTGAATCACGTATTTGGAACTTGCTGTGCTGACAGGACTTCTTCTCAATTGCTTCTCTCTTAGACTCTCAGCTGATTCTTGCTTTTGCTCAGGGCTCGGGAGACAGCGTGGCTCGAGACTTCGACATAAATCTTATGCTGTTTCTCGTATTCAGGGATTCTTCTCTATTAGCTGTCTTAGCTTCTTCAATCTGGGCTCAATATCTGTAATAGCAGTGTTGATGTTTGCAAGCTCTGTTTCTAGGGCTCAGTTCGGGACCCAAAGTCTGTAGCTTATCGTACTCGAGACAGTATAGAAGCGTTATTCTTGTATGTAGCTGGGTCGTCTGCAGTGGACATGTTTAGGCTATCTATCTCGAGAACAGATCTTATCGAGACTCTGTTGAAAAGGATTGTCTTAGTATTCTTAGTGACTAGCGTCTTTCTGAGCAATAGCTGTATGTGGGCTCAATGTCTGGATCAGCTTAGCGACTCAGAGACTGGACCCTGTAGTCATTATAAACATTTTCATCAATGTTTGGTGAAACAGTAGCTATCTCTTCATCAATCTTAGTTACTCTATCAGACTTCTGGACTTTTGCAGTGAGACCAGTTATCACTTCTTCAAGTCTTGCAATCTCAGTAGCTAGAGCTTCGTTTTCTGACTGTTTTGACTTTAGTTCAGCTGTCTTAGTAGCAAGCTCGAACTGATAGTCTATCAAACTCAGCTTTCTTATCGTTCATAGCGTTTGCACTATCAGTGAGTACTCTGTCTAGCCAGCTCAGAGCTGTCTTGGACTAATGTATTGATGTCATTCTCAGCGGTTGGTTAGTCTTGGACTATTTCGAGACTCGCGCGCGGACCAATCAGCTTCGGTTTTGGTCAATGACAGTCTGTGATGGCTTATGACTTGCGCAGTCTGCTGGGGACTCGGCCTGAGCAAGTTCGCTCTTGGTTTGATCAACGCAGACAACAGCATCAGTGAGACATGGTACCAAGCAGCTTGCAGTGGAGTTCAGAGGGCTGGACAGCTGTTTAATCTGCTCGTTCTTAGGAGCGAGACTCAGGACTATCTTGCTATCTAGTTCAGCTTTCTTGGACCAAGAGTTTCGATGAGACTCTTATCGTCTGATGTTAGATTATTTAGAGCTTCTTCGGACTTTCTGTTGAGTTCGTTTGCCAGTTCAACTCTTTTGATAGTCTTTCAATCTCAGCTCTTACTTCATCAGTAGTCTTGATAGTATGCGACAATATCTCTATAACTGAAATGTTGCATTACGAAGGTCTATTAATGTTATTTCTAATCTCGACTCTGTTTAGTGTATGCTCAGGAGTGGGATTACTCTTATGGTCGCTATCTACAAGATTTAGATAGTGTGTAGGTACGGTATCAGTTTCGGAACAGTTGACTTAACATTTCTTAGAATCTCATCTGCGTGAGCTTTGAACGGACAGGAGTCGGTTGGATAATGTCTCTTACATACTCATATACAGCTTTCTGCTAGGTGACGTCAAACGGCTGATTTGGTATGCAAGATTCTCTGGATGGTGGGCTCAGGGACAACAGGGTTTTAACCATTTGCGTGGTTGGATCTGAGTGGGTTAATTGCGGTTGCAAGCTGTGATTGTAGCATTAGTACATAGCTTACTGGAAAAGCTGACTTGCATCAGGAGTGCTTTTCTGGTTTCATCAATAAGGTCTAATCTCTTTAGTAGACCTTTAGAAAAGTGATCATATGGACCGAAAACAGGATGCTCTGCAGTTGAGACTGTAATCTCTGTCTTGACGACACACTCTGTAAACTCTCATCAACTATCTTTAGCTAACACTTAGCAGTCTTTGTTGGTGCATGAGTGCATATGATGGACATGAGCGTGTGAATCAAAGATTGAAATAAAGTCTGTTCTGTGCTGTGATACAGCATTTAGACTAACAGCTTCTTCGTAAGACTGGACTATCGTTCTTTGACGCTTCTAGGTTCTTGATTGTATCTTCAAGATTTGTAATGTCGCTATTGAGTGTTGCTAGTTCAGTTTCGAGACATTGAATAGCATTGGACCCTTTTCAGCAATTTTGCTCAATATCTTTTAGCTCTGGACTTTGCAGTGTCTAGTTCGAGACAACAGTTCATTTAGCTGACTCTGAGACTATCTACTCTGAGACTAGCTTTACTTCTGTTTCACTAGGAGCAAGCTGGTCGTTTAGCTGTTTCTCTGCATTTGCAAGTTTGAGACTCTGCTTCTGTAATAGCAGTCTTGAGACGAGGAACTCGAGACTCTTTAGTTTTTCTAGGTTCGGGACTTTAATGTTTCTAGTTCTTGCTGTAGGGGACTCATTATTAGAGCTTCTTCATAAGCAGTCTTGGACTCATTGTACTGGAATCTGCTGTGCTTACATTTGTCTTTAGGTCTTCAGACTCTCTTGTTAGAGTTTCAACAGTAGCAGTAAGCTGTCTAGCTGTTTCTTCATTAGTTGGACCCTATCAGTAGTAAGTGAGACTGATGATTCCTGTAATCTGAGTAATCTCAGCTTCTAGTGACTTTCTCTGTTCAGGAGACAGACTGAGCTTTCTTCTCAGCGTATTCTTCAGCTGGACCCTTCGTGCTGGAGGCTTTAACTCATCAATCTGAGCTTCTAGTTCGAGCACTGCTTGTCTTTTCTGTAAGTGTGAGCCTAGCTTCTGTTAGTTCTATCTCAGAATCTTCTACATTCTTTGTAGCGAGCCTCTAGCTCAGCAGTCTTTTCAGCAAGAGTTTTTCTCAGTAGCCCTTTAGCTTAGCTAGTGATTTAGCAATATCTATCTTGCAATCTCTGTCTTATGAGAATCTGGACCCTAGTAGCGAGACTCTGACTTCTTATCTGCAAGCTCCTTCCCTGTGGATAGTGGTTACTCTGGCTGGACTGGTGTAATCAACTAGGACTTGTTTGAGTTCTCTAGTGCTTTCTCAATAGTAAGCTGTGGCTGAACAGATCGACCTTTGCAGGAGTCTTGTCGATGTCCATTCACAATCTCTGTGCATTTGCTACTAGGTGCTAGTGCAGTTGTTGTCATTAGTCGCCACTAATACGGCGTTAGTAATAATCTTTCTTTTGTTCATAACTTAAATAATCGCTATAAGTTTCTTTAAATCTTTCGTTATAAGTTTGAGGTTATTGTATCACTTAAAATATACTCTGTCAAGTAACAATTTTAAGATTTTTAAAATAACTAATTAACATTGGCTACCCTGAGTTATCAAACTATTCTGATTTGATTTAATTACTAACTTGGACTGCAGGGATGTCAATACAAAAATAAAAAGTATGCAACCTTTTACGGTCACATACTTTTCATATCGTTTTTATTAGACTAGACTAATTTTTCTGATTAATCTTGCTTCTCTTTTTAAGTGAAGCTAAAGGGGTCCCAATACACTTATATTAGCAAGCATAATAGCTAATGCACTGTTGTGATCCTGTCAGCTGGAGCTTCCAGGTCTTAACCATTTCAGTCTTAGACCTGCTTCGGACTCAGTGGGTCCTATCTTTTAGATAATCTGCGTTTTAGAGTTACTTCATTATCAATTACTGAATCAACATTCTCTAGTACTAATGCTTCATAAGTTAAAGTGATAGTTTCGTTTGAGCTAACTTATCAATCTTTAGATTATCAAAATCAACTTTGGTTAATCTTGCAGCTTTTAAAATCTTAACATTCTTAGCACTTTCGCTTTTAACTGAACAAGTGTAGCGTTTGTTACATCAAACTTACCGTTGTTTGTTGGACTCAACAGTGTACTTGATGTGTTCATCTTTCTTATAAGAATCTTTATCAGATGTCTTACTGATAGATAGTTTTGGAACTTCGTGGATATTAACTGTATTCTCAGTTACAGTGAGCCAGTCGTTTAGCAACTACTAGCAGTATTCTTAACTGTGTTATTAGTGTGGTCTAGTACAGTAGCTTCATAAGTGATAACTACTTTCTGGTCCCGGCTGTAACTAGCTTAATGTTGCTTAGTGAATCAGCTTTCTGGTGGACCAGTTGAACTGATTAATCTTGATTAGAGACTTCTTCAATCTTAGCTGTGGATTACATCGTTTACTACAACGATCTCTGCGATAGCGTCAGTCTTGTTTACAGACTCAACAGTGTACTTTAACTGTTTCAGCTTTTACATAGTCTGTCTTATCAGTAGTCTTTGTAATTTCAGGAGTTGGAATCTTTCTGTATTCGACCTGATGTGCGTGGTCTCTGCATCTTAGCAAACTCATAGTTGTTCTCTTGGCTCTTTAGTTCAATGTTTACGCATCAACAACGATACTATGTAGATAGTAATTGTCATTTGGCTTATATTCAATGTTTGAATCTCCATGACTTAACATTGTCTGTTGAAGGGTGATAGTTGCACGATTACTGTAACAGACTGGTAGTAGTTCAGATGTTGCTGTGCTATTGGATGCGTTTGGATGTTACCAGTGATTAGGTTTGCAGTATTCTTAATGTCCAACTCACCAGTGATGTATCAGAATGTGATAGTTAGGCTGACGATGTATCTAAATCAGTAAGTTCAATGTCGAAGCTGTTCTTCTGTACAGTTTGACATTTACATTAGTTACTTCTGTCTTGCCAACGATGTTTGGCTGTGAATATAGTTTCTCTTAGTGCTAGAAGCACCAACTCCCCGACTTAACAGAGTCCATATCTATGTTCCAGCTGGGACTCAAGTCTGATACAACTAGATTCTTAGAGATTGTCAGTTTGAGGTCTTAACTTGATAGTAGCCTGGACCCTATGTCCATATGATAAATCTCTCTATCAAAAGTCTTAGTAATCTCAGGCTTTGGGTTCTATAAGTTACTTTTTATGTGCTTATCTTCTGTAATGTTAGTGAATGATGTTTTAGCTTTATTCTCATCAGTTACAGGCATCTTTTCGGTTTACTCAATCTTTTCAATCTCACAACCGTCGTTTGCAGTATAAGTTACTTCAGTCTCCACCTGCGGAAACTCAGACTTTGAGATAACCCGTTAACTCAGTAGTAATCTTGTATACAGGTACAGCAGTAGCAGTCCCTAGGAGTTGGGATTACATTCTGTTCTTCATCAAGTAGCTGTGCAGTATTTGTGATAGTTTCAACATTAGTTGTGAATCTGCTATCAAATGTTACAACAACACTCTCTGTACCACTTAGCTCAGGAATAGTTACAGTGAACTCACCGTTCTCTGCATTTACAACATTAACAACAGGTTCAGTAGTCTTACCGTCTAGCTTATTGTAAGCAGACCTTGATAGTTGATGTGTCAATAGTTAAACCACTCTGATTTTCATCCTTTAATACCACATTCTTCATAACAGCGTCTTTGTTACCATCGTTCTTGATTGTGATAGTATTCTTAACAGTCTCACCTAGCTTGTACTCGTCCTTATCGAAAGTCTTTTCCATATCAGGCTTATTTGTACCCTTATATACTACCTTAATGTGATGATTATCTGTGATGTTAGTAAATGTGTAAACATTAGGATTATCTAGTGTTGTTGGAGTTCCGTCAACCTCTACTCTATCTAGCTCATAGCCTTCCTTAGGAGCAAAGTTGACTGTCTTATCTGTTCCATTTGGAATATTTGTAGAACCTTCATCAATAGTCCCGTTAACTACCTCAGTAGTAATCTTATATACATTTCTAGCAGTTGCACTAGCTTCTAGCTCTTTATTATTGTGTACAATCTTAGCAGTGTTTGTGAATGATTCACGTACACCTGTAGTTACTGAATCAAAAGTAATCTTAACCTTTTCTCCACCGTGCAGCTTTTCAACAGTTGGGACCTTGAGCATTCTCAGTCTTTTTCAACTACTGGAGCAGTTGAGTGTTCACCTTCAATTACAGCTCTTACTGTATCTGTTAAAATAGAGAACCCATCTTTATTCTTATCAGTGATAATTACATTTTCTGCGATACTATCAGCCACACCTTTATTGCTTGCTTCAATAGTATTCTTTACTGTGTCACCCTTATGGTACTCTGCTTTATCGAAAGTCTTAGTTGGGATCTTCAGACCCTAGGGTTTCCCTTTATAAGTTACCTTAATGTTATGGTTGCTTTGAATATTATCAAAACTATAAGATGTCTTATTATTATCAGTAATAGGTACTTCTGCACCATCTACCTCAATTTTTTCAAGCTCATATCCATCTTTTGGAGCATAGTTGATTGTTCTATTCTCGCCATCAGGTATGAGTTTCTGTTCAGGGTCAATAGTTCCGTTTACTACCTCAGTAGTAATCTTGTGTGATATATGGATAATCTTAGGATTACCTGAAGAAATAGTGTTTTCAAGTACTCCATTATCAGGTCTGCCTGTTAGTTCTACTTCATAAGTCAATGTCATAGTTGACTTAGGACCCTAAATCGAACTTTCCTGTAGTAATAGTGCTATCTGTAACAGTAACATCAGTATACTCTGTGCCGTTGATGTCTGCTCTTACAGATGAAGCAACCATTCTAGCTTTATCTGTCTTTAGCTCATCGTTTAAGCTAAAGTCATAAGCTGTACCATTCTCTGTATCATTAACAGCAGTTACAGTATATCTAACCTTATCCCCAATTCTAACTATCTGTACATCTGATGTCTTTTCAACCTTAGGTGTAGCAACCTCTAGTTCATTAGCAACCTCTAGTCCAGTCATTTCATTGTCTTTAACTGTTACAGTGTGAATCTTATCACTTAGCTTATAACCTTTAGTTGCCTTAGTTTCTTTTACATAGTATGTTCCTTCAGGAAGGTCTCTCTCACCAGTGCTTGCAGTAGCGTTTCCATTCTCACCTCTAATTACAAGTGTCTGAATAGAATCTCTGTCAGCTCTAGCGTCCATAGGTGACTTATACACCTTGAACTCAGTTCCTGCAACAGATGGGTACCTTGAATCAGCACTACCACCTGATACTAAAATGACCTTCTTAGGATTATAGTTGTTTACTACAACATTTTTACACTAGCGTCACTTGACTCTGGTCATGTGCGTTAGCAGGTAGATAAACTAGCTGTGTTAAAATTAGTGCAAAAGATAGAATCATAGCAAACGACTTTTTAATCTTGTTCGTAATCTGCATTTATTTATTCTCTCCTATTCTACTTGCTTGGCGCTTTAACTGTCTTAGTAATAGTGATTCCACCCTTTTTCTGCTCAAAAGTGTGCTGTGAAAGTTGTTCCATCTCCTTAGTGATGATTGAGCTTAACTTATCAGCAGGAATCTCGTGTCCTATGTTGTACTCTGTACCATCGTTAGCAACAACCTTTCTATCAACAGTCCAGTACTTAGCTTTGTAGCCATCTTCAGGAAGCATCTTACTGTTGGCAGCACTTGCTCCGTAGTATACTTCTGTCTTGAAGCTATTTACATTTGAGCTGTCTGTGCTAGTAATCTTACTGAATGAATCTGCACTCTTATACTTAACTGTGATAGGTGGAGTATAGAACCAGCCCAATAACGACCATTTCTGTTGTCCTGAGACCTAGGGACAACACCTCTTACTCGCAGTTTCAACCCTGTTCCCTGAAGAATATGGGTCCCATAACTCGCTATTCACTGTATCAGTAATAGTGAGACCATCTGACAGAGCATAGGGTCCCAACTCTTAAACATAAATACATTTCGTCGTAGGGTCTATAATTTTCAATCTGAATGCTTCTCTTGGATACTGTCTCCAGTTAATGTCGTCAACACTCATAAGCATTTCAGGCATAGCTATATTAGCCCTTCATCGTCAATTAACTGAATGTCTACTTTTACTTCTCCCCAACCGTGCTTATCAGTTCTACCTCTAGATACACCGTTGATTGAAGCGTAGTCTGAAAAGTAGTCAGCACTGTAAGATATGAATGTACCATTAAAACCAAGACTCATCTGATTATTGATTTGTCTAAAAATAGTTTTCTGATGATACCACTTACCATTCATCTTTAGTGCGTTCTTAACTAGAGTATAAGTTTCATCATCGTTAAACTTGATTGTCTTACCGTATGTGTCATTCTTAGTTCTCCAGCTCTCTACTCTTGCTCTTATATTATCAGGAATAGCTCCAACTGGTGGAACTTCAAATACACCGTATGGGTCGTGCAAAGTAAATGCAGTCTTATGCGTTAAATCTTTTCCATCATTCTTTAAGATACCTTCTTCACTCAACTTTGGGTTAATAGTTGCGATTGATGTCAAAGGAGTTCTTCCTCCGTTAGAAATCTGTAGCTTATTTTCTACAGTATTCTGAATAGTAGGACCGGCAGCATAAGCTGATGTAATCATCATACTTAGCGATAACATACTAATAATTCCTGTCGTTAGTATGCTCTTTAGTCTTTTCTTTCTCATTTATCTCCTATGACCTCAAAAATAAATATTTACGAAATAAGTCTTATTGCTTATCTACTTAACCTCTTTATATCCCTTAGATACTAAACTGTCTACAAAAGCTTTAATTGTAATCTTCTTATCTTTTCCAAAATAAAACTCTTTCTGAGAATCAGTTAGCTTGTTAGGGTCAACCTTAAAATCTACTATAACGCTAGATTTTTCAGTTGTTACAGAGCTTTCATAACCGAGTTTTTAAACTCTTGTGAAAATAGACTTGCCATTCCCTGTTCTAGTTTCTTCTTGTCAGCTTTGCTCACATCTTTAAAACTTACAGCAATATCACCCTTTAGGTTAATAGTCTGAATCTTATCTTTTTTCAGATTTGCTGTAACAGTTTCAGTATACTTGACACCTGATGTAGTTGACTTAGTATAAGTTACGCTCTTATATGTATTCGCCATATAAGTTTTATAACCTACTCCACCAGCGACTCCAAGTATGATTGCAAGGACAGAATTATAGTTATAACTCTTTTTCTTTTTACTCATTGAACCACTCCTTTCTAGTTAGATAACTTGCAATAGCACAAGTGAATGGGATTGTAAATAACAATCCGATACTACCAGCTAATATTCTTACGAACTCTGTTACCATAAAGTCCATATTATATATCATTGGTAGCGAACTATGATTTATATAAATCAGCATAAACATTGGCAAGCTAGACGATAAGTAAGCTAAAACTAGCGTATTTGTCATTGTGCCTAAGATGTCTTTGGCGACTTGCATACCTGAGCCGTACAGTTTTATTATACCGATGTCCGGATTTGCCTTGTAAACTCGTCAACTGATGAAGCTATACTGATTGCTATATCCATAACTGCTAATGTCGATAATGATTCCCATACAGCAGACCCTTGAGACTCACTTTTAATCCCTGTATAGTCTGCAACATCATTGCTTGCTCATCAGATAGTCCACTTAGATAAGCGAACTTACCTATAACCCAAGACAAAATAAAAGCGACTAGTATACCGAATAGTGTTCCTAATATACTAGACACAGCTTTCTTAGTGATACCTGCAACGATGAATATAGTTAAGACTGTATTGAGCAAAACTAAAATCAACGCTGTTACTATAAGGGTCGGACCCTTTAACTATTGCAAATATTAATAAAAACAACTGTTATCACTGAGATAACCATTGATAATAATGACTTGATACCCTGATTTTTACCGATAATCAGTATTCATCACAAAGAATATCAACAAAAGCAAGTCCATCCTATACGATAATGGTCGCTTACAGTAAATCTATTTTTCAGTATTATCTAAATCTTCTGTAACAATAGACCTTTTCGCCAACTTTATACTTGATTGTGTATCCTTTAAATGATTGTTCGTAAGCTATTGCATTTTACTGTTTCTCCTTATGGACCATCTAAAAATACAGACCTCGCTCTATATGTCTTTATCACATTATAGTCTGCTGCAGTTACGGTAGCTTGACTTTTTGGCTCTTTGATTGATACTATACTCAAATGGTGCCCTAGTGCTATCTTTTGCATAAGCTGTTATAGTCATAGATAGCAATAATATAAGCATTGTATTACAGTTATTTTTTTAGTCAACTTATTCTACACTTACGCAAGTTTCAAACGCTTCTCTGATAGATTTTTTTCTGGCATCTGTAATAGCTACATAACTTTTGTCTGATGTTGGACCTTTCATATTAAGCTTTTTCTTGGTTTTCCTTTGAGTTTGCTATGTATTCCTTTATTAGTTCATAATTCAAAGTTATTTTGACATCGTTGTCTGTAATAGATAGTCTATCAAGATTATTCTTAAGGAACAGTTTTTAGTTTCTTAGTATTTTCGATTATCTCAGTTCCTTATTATATTCAATGCATACTTCTTAGATTCTCTCAAAGATGAGTCTGTCGATCTAGCTCACAAAGACTATTAGTTTCTCTTTTAAGCGAATCATAGTCTACTGGAGCAGGCTGTTCAGCACTTCTAACAGCTCTTAAGTATTTTGAATCAACCTTATTAATTATCTTAGTCGCAAGAATCTCTAAAGCTTGTTTGTAATACATCACTCTTTTTTCATTAAGCGAATATTCTTCACAGTAGTTTCAATAGCAGGCATTTTATATGATTTGAGATTATTCAGAATACTCTCGACTTATCAGTGTCTACTAGATTTGAGATAGTGCTTACTAAGTCAGCTCTGATTTGGATTGTATCATCAGCAACTCCTCTCATCATTGTACTCCTCTATATCTGTTTTCCTTGATACCATATTATAAGAATACTTGCCATACTGGATATACTCAGGACTTAAGAATACTGAGGCTATACGCTCATATACAGCTTTCTCTGCTCTTAGAGTATACTTATTTCTTTTCTTAGGACCTCTTGTAGTAATCTTCAACATAGTCTAGGACCCTTGCGTCTAATAGAAAAGTTTGAGATGCTATCGAATGTGACTTCATCGCTTGCATTATCTCTTTTTTAGAAATATTCTCACGAGGTAGACTATCTAGGAACTGATCATGGACCCTATATCTCTGTGAGGCTGTTTTTCTCAGCTCTTTTCTCAGCATTTCTACGGTTTTGCTCTGGTAACACTTCTTTACAGTATATTTCACGAGGAGTAGGTGGGTCCATCATTTTTTGAACCTTGAATGTTGTTAAAAACTCATCAGGTAAGTCAATTATTGAGCCGAACAAAGATTTGATACTACTAAACACCTGGAACAAAAGCTTGACTGTTATTGTTATATACTCTAAAGCTTCTTCAACAGTAAACGGGTTATTGTGAGGAAAACTATTAAACTTATTAGCTAGATTAGTTATCATTTCGGTTATTGTTTCATCAGGAATAGGATATCACTCTAAAACTTTAGTATTCTTATCAAGACTGAGAAATATAACATAGCTTGTCTTCTTTTGGACTATACTAACATCATCTTAAAAAAATCATAAAGCTTAATTAACTTACAAGGGGATACATTATCGAGATCTATAATTTCCTAATACTTTTTAGTAACAAACAGAGGACTGATTCAAACTCATCAATAGTCTTTTTCACCATTATAATCTTTAGCTATCTCTGGAGTATACTTTTTCTTTATCTTTCTCAAGTCTTTCTAAAAGTTCTTTCTCTTTCAGCTCTTGTTTTTCTGTTTTTATAACCTCAGCCCACTCTTCCTCAGATATATCATCTTCCAAAAAGAATAATTCATCATCAGATAATGGACTGCAACGCTATCAGTCAGCTCTGTAATGCTATATCTTCTTGATTCTGTAGGCTTAAACATTTTTACAAGACTATCTCCATATAAACTTCACTCTTGGAGCGGGTATAGTGGAACCCTTGAAATGCACTTAGACTTTTAAGATTAGCATTTGTATACTTTGAGAGTATTCTATAAAAAGGTCTTGTAAAGTGGCTATGATAACATCGAACTTATCAGGATTAGGATAATAGTTAGTTTTCATTATCTCGATTCAAGCTATTCAAAGTTAAGTATTCTCTGTTTATTGAGCTGCACTACAGGTTGTTATAGGTTTATCAAGTTGAAATATTAAATGTGTCCATCTCACTAAAGTTGACGAAAAGTAGGCATAGGTGGTCCCCACTTTCAGCGTCCCTAATATATTTGTACTAGCTCTTTAGCAGATACATCATCAAAGTCCATTGCGATAAAATTAATTGAGAGCGTACCATCTTTACTTCTATTTCTACGTAAGATGTTGGCCTGTCATTATATATCGACCATCATTGAGTATAGATTCCATTTTTAACATAGTTCTCATCGTTCAGCGTTGAGCGTGTTATGATTATATGAACAGGCTGATTAGGGTTTCTTTCTGAGATTCTTGTGAATATAATATGACCCTTACCATTTTGAGCTTTATTATCTTCCACTAGAATCTCTTGGTTGTATGTGACCTCATTTAAAAAGTCTACAACATTAGTTTCTTCCCTAATTATTTTTTTATTTGCATATTCAGTTAAACTAGTGATAGTCTTAGTTGCCATATGATGCTTTGCTTTTTAATTATTCTATGTTTTTATTAGACCAGTCATATATATGTAAAAGTTTTTAAAAATATCATTTGTAAAAATAGTATAAAAGTGAGAATCGCGACAGACTGACACGCTATAGTTTACTATTTCTATGTATAAAAAGTATAGATAACTATTGAACTAGTATACTATAGTTAATTGTGTTAGATAACAGAGTTTTGTGGTGAACCAGTTGGAAAAATTGGACGTTGAAAAAAATGGACATGGAGCGGTTTAAACTCACGTTTCACGAAAATGCTTATAATCGTTAGGGTTTCAACGATTGGTGACAGTTTAAGAGATTTTAAAAAAATATTTTTTCGAAGCTGGGTCGGAATCGGATTTTTCGGAATCAGGGTCATTTCTCACTCAGATTTTTCGGAATCAAGAGTATAAAAACTAAGATTTAATGGTAACTCAGATGACCCTCAAAAGCAGGCTCTTTAAAATTAATCTTGAACAGGACTGACTCACAAACAGGATATACTACTAACAGGATAGATTAAAACTGAGTTATCTATAGGACATATTTCAATCAATCAGTATTAGTAGGCTAGGATAATTAATCTAATAAGCAAATATACTTTAGTGAATCTTTATTATCGGTTTAGTATATACTCAAAAGCAACCTAACGATAAGTTAGTCCTTTCTGAACAAGATTAAGTAAGGGTGTGGTTCTATTAAGGTTTTGTCAATCTTAGGAAGAGGGTACCCTAACTTGCGTCTTATTGTTTAATTAAATATTAGTTCTCTAATACAGAAAAATAAGGTATAGCTCTATCAAGGTTTGAGCCTAGGAGAGGTACACTTATAACTATGTATCTCATTACTTGATTAAGCATTGACTAATGTGAGTATATAGAATCATAATTACAGTCTGCTCTAAAGGGAATAAAATAAGGTGTAGTTATTAAATCTTAGTCTTAATAAAAGAGTGTAGCACCAACTGTGTATCGTATTATTTGATTAAGTGCTAGCTCTAATACAGAAAAAGTAGTATAACGCCATCAAGGTTCAGCTTTTAGGAGAGGTACACTCATAACATTGTATTGTTTAATTGAGCATTAACTCATAAGAATATAGAATCATAATCATAACTTGTTCTTAAGGGATATAGGTAAGAATAGTATAGCAGAACTAGCTCATCATTATTGATAAGAACTTTAACAGTAAGACTTGATTAGATTGTCTTTTATCTTCTATGCAATTAATGGAATCTAAGTTAGTTCTATTTTAGGATATAACTAAATCTCATCTTAAAGAGGAGTAGATTTTATAGGTTAGATTAAAGAAATAGAAATCAGTGCTATTTTATAGTATTTTTGGCTTATTTTTGCAAATACACTATACTCATAGTATGGATATAGCTCTGGAACGCTTGGATTTCGGGGAACGATTTTTAGGCGAAGGTCGATATATTTATCATTTTTCTGCTAAAAACGATTAGGGACTCGGAGCTCTGGGACATGCGTTTTGACCTATTTTAGAGAACGATCAGGTGGTATTCTAGTATACTGTTTTCTACTAAAACATAAGTGGACCCTAATATGGAGTACACTTTGAGGTGACTTGAATCAGTATAAGTGTGCTGAGTTTTTCCTTATTCTTGATAGATAATCTCAGGGACTTTATATTTTTAGTATTTTTATAACTCTGAAATTAAAGGCAAAAATCTGTGGATTCGATTTTGGGACCATTTTCAGAAAAAAATGATGAGTTTGTACGCCTTTTAGAAAAATGACGATTTTAGGCTCAAACAATACTGTAAGACTAGGGGCTATTTTGCGTTGGGATGGTTTTAGGAAAATATTTTTGTTTTTTTAGGAGTAATATTTTTCAGTTTTAACAAAAATCTAAGAAAATCGACTAAAATATGCCTGTAAAATCAACAGGATGGATTTCTATAAATTGACCTTTCCCATATAATCAATTTGCTTTAATAAATCTCAGTCATATCCCTATCCAAGATGAATCACGATAAATAAAATCTCTGTAAAGGAATCTATAATAACGGAGTTGAACCTTTATTGATGAATATATATGCACTGAATCAACTATGAACTCAGACTCAAACAAATACTCTAAAAGTCTATTATCTGAATCAGAATACAAATTATGGAATAAAACTGTATCGAGACTCAGACTGTTGCTCAGAAATAACCTCATAGCAATGAATCTTACTTTAAGGGATAAAGGTTACTAAGAAAGAATCTTACTCAATAAAACTAAACTGTAAATGATTAATCTTTATTTAGGTAATGCTCTAAGATAGGGTTGTCCTATTTCTGAGCAATCTTTTACTCAAGTACGAGCACTGACCAAATGAACTGAGTATCATCTAGCTAGGGTTTTCGAGACTCTAAGCAGTTAATTTTTATACAGGCGAATCTATGAGTTAGGTCGATCCTGTTTTAAAATAGTTTACTCATTCAAAAAGCGAGACTGGACCGAGATCAAGAATCTAAGAAAGAGGATTAAGATGTTTTATGGACGTGACAGTATTCTTTAAAATCTTTGTTAATAAAAAGCACTCATCAAGTGTAAAACTATCCTAGTCTGAGTTGGACTAAAAAGTATTCTTAATTACGAAAAATCTGATAAAAATGGTATAAATTGAGCAGGAAATGTGCGATCGTTGAAAGTCTCAACGATAGGTAGATTTTTACTGTAAAAATATTGCACCGAGCTTAGGAATGTCGTTTTCAACGTGGTCAATTTTTTCAAAATCAGATGGAGGTATGTAGTGTTATATCTCTAGTATTCTTAGGGTAGTATACTAGGTGAGTTCATGGGCTAGGTAGTAAGTAGGCTAGGTAGTCTCAGTGAGCTGAGGTGCGTTTCGTGGACGCTAGAGTGGTTTCACAGTATACTAGGTTAATAGTTATCTATGCTTTTATACATAGAAATAGTAAACTATGAGGGTGGCAGAGGCTGTCGCGATCTCTCAGCTTTTATACTATTTTTACAAATGATATTTTTTAAAAACTTTTTTTGCACATATATGAGGATAAAGGGCATAATCTGTAATTGTATTAATATTCACTATATGGACAATTTTACAAAAGAAAAAAAGCACAAACAGAGTGCTTTGTGTTTTATTTCTTTAATCCAGTGATTCTGATTCGACCCCTAGCGTTTTGAGATTGAACATATCTCTCGTTCATATAAGATAACATGCATCTTAGTTGCGTTTTAGCGTTAGTTTGCCAGTCTGTCTGTGGGGCATCTTATGTGCAGGTAGCGATTGAGGTAGCTATGGGATCGACTCAAGATTAGTTGCATTGATTTGGGCAACTCTCTCGTCTAATAATCTCGGTTTGAGTAAGTGCGTCTGAATCTGAGATCGTGTTCTCTGATTAACTCTAGAAAAAGCTGTCTTGAGACTCAGACCTGGAGCATTAATAGTCAAAGTTGGAGTAGATACGACTCTATAATTTCGGACCTTTTCTTCTACAGACTCTTTCTTAGGAGTTAGCGAATTAAAAACTCTTTCACACTTAGTCTTAACATTGCTGATAGTAGACTTCTTATCATCTGTGATTTTATAGATTTCTAGTTCTGCTTTCACTTTATCTTTAAAGTCAATAGCTCTATACTCTTAATCTTTGTTACATAGTGATTCCGAGACCTCATCGTTTCTGCTTTAATGTTCACTTGTTCTAGAGCGTGTACTTCTTTAATAACTACTCTCTTTGAGGAGTGAATCATATAGGCTACACAAAAGGTAGGATTGTCATCAATAGCAATCTGACTAGTTTAGTTACTCTCTTTCGACAGTGGTGGACTTTCTTATAGGGTTAATTGTAGCAATCTCAGTTGTATTTGTCAAGCAAAAAGAAAAAGGGCGAGTAATCGACCCTTAATGCTATAACCACTTTACAATGATGGTAGTTAAGGATTGTTTGTAAGTAGATAATTAATTAATTCAACAGTCACGTGTTTTGAACTGAAAAACTTACATATTGCTGTTTGTGGACTTATAGTATTTCTAAATATACTTTGATAGGGAGGACATTAGCTGAATCTGTCAAAAGTACACTTAGTCTAACTTGACTATAGCATACTTTGTTTATGGAGGTAATGAAATGTCTAGTAGTGGTCTAGCTATATAACGAATTAAAATCGTTAATCACTTAGTAATTGAGTTCTATTTTGACTAAGTTGGAACTCGTAGTAACTGCAAGTCTTTTTCTAGGAGGAACCTTTTAACTCTGAGGTTTGATAGGTCCAAGCTCTTAATCGTGGTGCGCTCTCTAGCAGACGTCTGGTCTGAAACTGTGAAGGGGGACTTTAACTCATTCTCGCAATCTATACTCAATAAACACTGATACACTGACCAGACGTGAGATTAGAGTAATTTCTTTTGGAGAGTGTCTTTTAACTCTATCAGCATAATCTCTTTTAGGGAGGTGTCTTTTGAACTCATTATTATTATTAGTCCAGCATTACATTTGACCCTTGAAATATTATGTGTATTGCTGTTTGTGAACTTTTGTTAAACTATACTTGGATTATATCAGAGCTTTTATACTCTTGTCAAGCACTTTTTTAAAAATATTTTTTGAATGTGCTTTAGTTGAACGAGCTAAGACTGTTCATCACTCGAACGGTGTGGGCTTTACGGAAACAATCTTAATCGTCTGCCCATTCCCTATGATTACTAAACTGATTCAGCTAAAAACACACTCGCTTTATCAAGTGTATTTGTATAATATCACAGATTTGTGTATCTGTCAAGTACTTTTTAAGACTCTGTATAACAAATTAGATTTGTGACTCATTTACAGGCAATCTGAATAATGCTTTAGTAATCTCCTTAGTCGCATTAGAGTTTACTAAAACGACAGTTAGATAATTCTCATCTAAGATTGTTATTCTAGAAATATCCACTTGTGCAACCCTATTCAGAATCTTAAGTATCTCATCGTTAATACTTTTTATTTATTTTTCATTTCAGTATCTCCCAGTTAAGACTTTAAATATATCTTGTTTATATAATACAATGTTTTAGTATGATTGTCAAGTGTATTTTGACCTCAAATCTGCAACTTACTGCAACAATTTTTCTATTTTGACTTACTAAAAATCTTTATTTACTAGGTTTATCATTCATACTGCATAAACCACGATTTTGCAACTTACTGCAACTTAGCCTACTGCATATATAAAAGCTAACTATCAAGGACGATCTAATCACAATACTGAATCAGTTATGAATATATGCACTAGTGGTAGATAGTTTTGCTATTAGTCCTTTTAGTTTATAGCTCTACTGATTAAGACTTTGGGCACTCCTGTTAGTAGTATATCTGTTTGTAGGGTGCTGTTTTTAATCTAGATTGATAGAGACCTAGATCTTTTAATTTTACTTATAGCCCTCTTAGTTAAATAGTTTTAGCTTGGCTCTGTTAGTAGTATGATCTTTTGTAGGGTGGTCTGCTTTAATCTAGTTTGGAAGAATCTACTTTTGAGGGTATTTTTCAGAAAACCCTGAGTTACCATAGAAAATCAATTTTCGATTAACTGAGTTTGAGAGCAATAGCGAAAAAGGTGACGCATGGAAAAACCGATAAAACTCACTTAAAATCGAACTAGACTGGCGCAATCGTTGAAACCTAACGATAGGGTGAGATTTTGCTGTAAAAAAATATTGCTGAACTGGATGGCTTTTTCAACGCGGTCAATTTTTTCGGAAATGAGGTGAAAGGGTATCTAAAGAGTTATATCTCTGTATGCTCTGGTAGTATCTCTGGTAGTCTCAAGTATACTAGGTTAATAGTTATCTATACTTTTATACATAGAAATAGTAAACTATGGCTGGGAGGTCGTCAAGGCTTCGCACGCTCAGACTATACTATTTTTACAAATGATATTTTTTAAAAACTTTTGCACATATATGAGGATAAGGGCATAATCTGTAATTGTATATATTCACTATGGACAACTCACAGAAAAAAAGCACTAACAGAGTGCAATGTATTAAATAAATATTAATAGAATCTAGACTTTGTTTAATGGAGATTCTAGTTAATCTTAATCTGTTTAATCAATAAAAGAAAAAGGACCCTATAAAGTATACTTCTTTAGTTTTTGATTAAAGTCCATTATTAGTGAGATTTTTGCTTATTTTTGCAAATACACTATACTCATAGTATGGATATAGCTCTGGAACGCTTGGTTTGCGAACGATTTTTAGGCGAAGGTCGATATATTTATCATTTTTCGACAAAAACGATTAGGGACGGGATGGACGGGTCCAGAGCTATATGCTGACTATTTTTAGAGAGTCTCCTCAGAGTAATATTTTCTCCTCTTTAGTGTTATTTTTAAATCAGTATTGACTTATAGAAGATTTTCGACTTATTCTTGATAGATAAAATAGGATCGTATTTTTGAGTACTTTTGGACCCTAGTTTTTAGTGAAATAGATTTATATAAAGGAATCAGCTTTATTTTTATGGTATTTTTAGCTCATTTTTGTAAATCTAGTATAGGTATAGTATGGATATGGCTCTGGAACGCTTAGATTTTGGGGAACGATTTTTAGGCGAGGTCGATATATTTATCATTTTTCTACAAAAACGATTGAAGGACTGAGATGGATGCGTTTGACCTATTTTACTAGCATATTTTAGGACTATGAGCAGACCTCTCATTCAGTAATATTTCGATTGCATTCAGTGATTTTTGATTTTTCTATTCAGTGATTTTTGATTTTCTATTCAGTGATTTTCAAATTTTCAATCGTCTATTTTTCACGATTTCAATCGTCTATTTTCACGACTTTTTATTCGTCATTTTTCGATTAAAAATTAAAACATTTGCTTTTTCAGGTGAAAAAAATACGATCTCAACGCAAAATAGGACTTTAGTCTTACAGTATTGTTTGAGTTTCAAAATGGTCATTTTTGTAAAAGGTGTACAAATCATCATTTTTTTCTGAAAATGGTCAAAATCGAGATGCTCAGCATTTTTGAAGGACAAATACTTGAACAAAAATAGATAAATACTTGAATAAAAAAATAGACAAATACTTTAATGGACTTTAAACATAAAAGAGGATCCCATATGGACTCAATTTCAATAAATAACTATGTTATAGGTTTAGTTTTCTTCTTTCTTAGATTTCTTAAGAGCAACAGCTAGTACTGATACTAGTGACGATTGCGGTTTCGGCCAACTACGCTAGTAGCTATTGAGTTATCTCACAGGTGGAACTTCTTTATCAAACTTAACTGTCTGGGACCTTCATCGTTGATGTCTGTGTGCTGAGCAACAAGTAAGTCACCTTCATAGATTTGCTCAAATACAACAGTTGTCTTTCCTCTTAGTAGGCGTGCGTCAACATTGAACTCAAGTTCAACAGTTTCCTGAGCCTGTTTGAGTGAACTTCTTCTCTGCTCTTACTTCTTTTTCCGTTAACAAGTAATGGCTTGGACCTGTTTCTTTTGTCCATCAGAACTTTACAGTATGTTCTACCGATAGCTAGTGCAGTATACTCTACTCTGTCTACGATAGTTACTACAGCCTTAGTTCCTTCAACAATCTTGTCGTTGTCACCCTTTTCTGTAGCAGTTGTATGAACAGTTGGCATTGGATAGTTGAAAAAGTCTACTGACTGTACTCCATCTACATCTTTTACAGTAAAAGTCATAGGCTCTGCTAGTCTTATTGTAGACTTCAGGGACTGCTCTTTGATAGTGTACATCTGAGCAACTTCTAGTCCCTTGATAGTGACTCTTTTTTTCAGATGATGGTCGTCTTGCTAGTTCTTTACTGTGTTCGTCAACTAAAGATAGCTCTGGTGCTTTAGTCTGTCTTTTTGATACAGGTTCTCTTGTTTTAGTTCAAGTACTGTATGTTCTTCTTCTGATACAACTTTGTAAGTGAACTCAGAGTATTCAGCTCTTTAATCTTTGCTTCGATTAGTTTTGCTTCTTTGTCTACTTTGCCAGACACTGGAGCACTCTCAAGAATCTTGTAGGGGACAGCTGGGCTGGTGGTCTATCAGTCTTAATCTGGGACTTTTTCTTCAGCACTTCTGTTACTTTAAATACATCGTAGATAGGACTCAGGTGGTTTACAAAGGCTTATTCTGCTTAGTTTCTTTATCAACTTTATCTACTTTGAGACCTAACTGTCTGAGGTTTCTCAATGTCTGTAACATCTTTCATTACTGGGAGACTTTTGGAGAGCTCGACCTAGTTACTGTCTGTACTGATACATGGCTGACGTCTTAGCGAATTGTCGACCAGTTTCTTCGATAGTGTATGTTTCATGGGATCCTAGCGTGGTATTCATTTTGAATAGTTCATCGTGCGACCTATACTTATCTTTTAGTTCGATGGTGGTCTTTATCAGTCTTGAAAGGGTGAGTTCTGTATGGAGTTGACGTTTCAAAGTCTGAATCTTTAGCAAATGCTGGAGCATCTGCATTAGCAAGCTCTTTGTAGTATTTTACAGTATACTCTGGAGCTCTACAGATAAACTCTTATCAGCGTTCTCAGAAGCTGTCTTTTTTAGAGTTAAAATTAGTGGGTCGAACAATGGGTATCTGCGAGACTCAAAAGCTTTGTGGTCTCGTTAGTTATAGTTACAGTGTACACTATAGTCTCAAAGCATGTGCATGTAGGACTGGACCCTGACATAATAGAACGCGTTTAGAGTTACTGAGTTAGCTAGGATAGGACCCTAGTAACAAGTGTGGCAACTGTGTCGCTCATATCTGGCTTAGATGATACTTGGTATGTTTGGCGACTCTAGGGAGTAGTTCTCTGGGCAGTGCTTTTGTTAATGCTTCATTGTTAGCAGTTTTTCTTAGTAAGCTCAAGCTGTCGACAAGTTACTGAGAATCTAGCAGTTGGTTGGCCTGACTCTGTTTTACATCGAGACGTCGTTGGGTTTCTACATAAAACGGATAGCCTGTCGGAATCTGCTAGCGGCTTTTAGCTGCTGGCTTTAATTAGCGAAAGCGTGAGCTTTGGTGTCAGTTATAGTCTGTTAGTGTGTAGTATGTTCTGCTTGACATCTGTAGACGTAATGGTTGACTATTGCTATCTTAGTAGCATTATCAGATGGCAGAACGATTCATAATAAAATCAGCGACTAGCTATATGTTTACATCTCTGTGTCATACTTGTTACATAGCTGAGTATAGGGAGCACTGCTTCTCATCTTGAATTAAAGGTGAGTGAGGGTTTAGGCGATATTCTCTGATGAATCGCTGGCAGCGAGTATTTACATTGGATCGATGTTACAGTGTAGCACCAGATGTTCTGATGCATTAAAAATGACGTGGACGATGTTCTTACAGTGGCAGCGTTAGCTGTCATTGGTAAACTAAAGTCATTGAACATAGCAAGAGAACACATTAGAATCTTTTTTTGAGTGTTTTTCTCATATAGTTTTATCTACTTTGATTAGTATTTCGTGTATTAGTTTCTAGACCTTACACATAGTTATATTTTGATGTGTAGAATATCATTAAAAGTGTTTTTAGATAAAAAGGAGGCTCTAGGACTTCATCTGAATTACATATAGTATAGCAAATAGAATATAAGCAAAGACAATAATAAATACAACTATTATCATATATCAGGCACTTCTTTAGGATATCCTTTATCTGTTGTTATTTGGTCTCCGATAATCTTATTGTAAGTACTCTCATCAAGATACTCTAGCGATAGCTTATTCTTAGAATACTTGCTATTATACTCGCTTATAAGATTCTTAATCTCAGGCAAGTCACCAAGAGTAAAGCTATGCTCTTTATACTTAGGCGAATCACTGTCTAGGTCTAGTTCACTATAAGCTGACCTTGTCTACTTGAGATAAGATTAAAAGTACCCTAAAAGTCTACAAAACCGTGTGACCCTTTCACCCTAATGATGTTAATGTCTAGCTTACTATTTTCAGGTTCTAATATGCTTATCTGTTTATCTTGTTCGCCAAAAGCATAGATAAGAGAAGAATCAGTGGTCACTATATTGTAAGCACTCAATAGCTTATTAGTCTTAGAATCTCTTAGAGTTATAAGCACTCTCTTGTGCTTATTTTTTTAATGACTTTAATATCCTGAGTATACTCAGAGGTTTTGATAGTTTCTCATCTTGTTAGGAGTAATAAAGATTGTTCAAAACTCGATATCTGCAATCTGCTTTTGTAATTTGAGTAAGAGTCCGTCAATCGTTTCGTACTTTTTCTACCCATATTGCTATTTACATAACGCTCTAGCTGGAGACTTTTAAGTATTGGAAATAGTACTCTAAAGCTAAACATAGCAAATATTGATGTTGTAAGTAAGCAAATAGCTATTACTTTAGATAATTTTTTTATTCATAGATGGACCTATATCTCTCTTTTTGTTTAGTGTGTAAAAGGACATATACCACTAATAATAGTATTACTCTAACTATTGGGATTACATAATTTATTAGTATATATGATATACTATTGTCGTCTTTACTTTTATGCAAATCTACGAACTTATCGTATTCACTTTTTGTTGATTTTTCTCAAAAAGCTAATACAGTGTTTGAATATTGCATTGTATGCTTTGACAACCTCATCAATGTTAAAATATTTCTCAACAGGTACCTCAATCTTCTCAGTTACCTTAGATGGAGCACCTGCAATATTGCTAACAACATCATCAGTTATTTTGATAGACTTAACATTTGTTAGTAGCACTCTTTCTCGTGTTTCCAACTCGCCTAGGCACATAAACAGCTAATAGTTTGTTAGTATTTCTATCTCTGATAGTTAGCACTCTAAAATCGCCTTTATTAAAAGTGATTGGACCATTTAAGTATGTGGTCGTACATCTAAGCTGTACTGGATAGTACTTTAGATTGCTTGAATAACTCTCCTCAATACTCTCTAGTCCATACATTTGATTTGATTTTATACTCTCATTATTAAGCTCTCTTAGTATATCTTTGTCACTATCACTTGTTGCAATATGCTTAAAGAGGACAGAATAATAATAATCAATAGAATGTTGAATATTTTGCTCCAATATTATGTGTTTTCAATATAGTTCACTCTCCTTGTTATTTTTGTTTCTGATAGTTAGTAATCTAAAAGCTGCCTTTGTTAAATGTTATATCTCAATTTAGGTATGTGCTTATACATCTAAATTGGGTGAGTAGTACTTTGATTATTAGAGTAGCTCTTCAATACTTGCAAATCATACATTTCGTTTGTTTTTACATCTCATTGATAGCGACAATATACTTTGAGTAGTAAAAGAAATAAAAATAAAAAGCCTATAAGTGTTATAACAGCAACTATAAGAAATATTTTGTTTGCTTTATCTTCTCTATTATCCCGGTTAACTCCTTATTATTCAGATAAAAGTATACTGTGCTTTATAGGTTTGAGATTGTGTTTACTTTATCTGAGTAATCTCTGCCCATTTCATTGAGCTGAAATGTTTACTTCATCGTCAAAGTCATAGTCAAAGCAGTTTTCGTATAGGCAATCCATACAGAAATCTTCACACAGACTCTTCGGTCAGCCTGCTGAACACGATTCCATAATCTCTTCAGAGATATCTATTTTCAACATAGATGTTTACATAAATCTGAGCAATTTCTTTAGCGTCAGGTTGGGTTGGGACCTATATAGTTTAGTTGTTCATTTTCAAAGACTTCATAATCTTCTATTGCGTCAAACTCATGGTTTGTCCACTGATGAGCAACTCAGGAAGAGCTAATCCATTATTGATTGATTTATTTATAATATTCTTTAGCATATTAGGTTCCTCTCTATTGCTGATTAAATCTGTCTTTTTAAAAATATACGCTAGTATGTGTGTGATAGTATCATTATCATCTATATTTATGATAAGTCTATATTTATTATAATGATACCCATCAAGTAGACTTCTATAACTTAAAATGATAACATTTTGGACGCTTTTACGACTTAGAGACCAATCTCTTTAGTTACTTTGTCGCTTTCTTCTAGCTCCACTATTGGGGCAATATCCGTTAGTGCTTTGCAAACCGTCTTACTGTCAATAAAATCGCTAACAGTTGGGATAAATCTTATAATGTTGTAGTTTCTAGCTCTGTCTTTGAGGTAGGCGCATTTTGTCTACACTGTCTTTAAGTTCACTTTCTATCATAACTTCTAGCTCTTACAACTCTTTTTAATTCTTCTAAATCTTTATTACTCTCATCGTAACGCTTTAAGGCGACTTCATTTTTCTATCAACATACTTTTTCATATTTTGACCTCATTCTTTTCTGTGAGAATACATCTTCGACTTCTCGCTCTGTTGAAGATAAAGTACTTATCTCTTGCTTATGATTTAATTATAGACATATAAAAATATAATGCAAGTAGTTTTTAATAAAAAGAGTGTAGATTTAACTACACTCTTTTATTTAGGAGTAAGTTGTAAAAGATTTTCAGTATATATAGAATAAATTAAAAGTATCATCTTCTGAACATTTGCACTCAATGCGGATGAGACCTTTAATAGTTGTGAAACTCAGTTAAAAACTCTCTGAGAATAGCTCTTAATGTGAGATAACGAACCTTTTATCTATCATTGTATCTTCGTTTACAGAAACACATAGACGGATCGTCACGATAGAATGTTATATTTAGTTCACTTGGACTGAAAATTATGATAGTTAATACAGTCTGAATCTTTTTAATGAATTCGAGACTTTATAAAAGCATACTCAAAAGAACTACTCTGTACAGTTGTGTCTATAATTCGGGTAACGGACAGAAGATTTGCAAATATCTGAATCTTTAATTGTTGAGCTTTTTATTTCTGAGGTTATACTACACTTGCAGTATAGCTGGGGCTGTTGCTGGAGTGGAAGCACATTTATACTAGACTTTGATACAAAGACTGGACTCTAGTGATTAATACTTTACAAGTTGAATCTTGTATGATTGTATCATTATCAATCTTGGACTCATATATAGCTGCTGAGATTACTGAGTTGGCTTTAATAACGGACTATTTGTCTGCTTGTTAATGAAAGCATTGTCTTTGATAACGAAATTACTTACTGACTAGTTTGAACGGTCCATTATCGTCAATGATTGAGCTACTTTCAACCAGCTTGTTCATATACTTTTAGCATTGCCCTAACAATAGAACATCCTGTTACTTTAGCTCTATTGTATACTTTTTGCATTATCAGTTACATTAGAGCATCGTCAATTAGAGTAGAATCAAGAACTTGAGCTCTGTCTACTTTAGATTTGTCCCTAACTATTGCATTATTACGAATCTGAGCATTCCAATTACAGCTCCATCACACTTTAGCTTCATCGTATATCCAGCAGTCACGCTCTTGACTAAGGTTCGACTCGACCTTGAATAGGTCGCCAGTCTCCAGCTTTTACATCGCTAAAATCTTTAGTTGCTCTAATTCTATGTAGTAGCACTTTTATATAGCGTCCTGTTTCTGGATTGCGTGCTTCGGGACTCTATGTCTGTGGGGAACATCATATATTTCATTTTTTATCATTCTATAAAAATCTTTCTAATGTTTTATTTAATTTATCTTATCTACTCTATTATTAAATCATTTCTGATTAGTAGATTTCTTCTTAGTTCGCTTCAAACTCGACTCTAAAAGCAAGAGTTCTCTGAATAGCTTTTCATCTGCATTGTAAATCTTTATTGCGTTATCAGTCTTAGGCGACTTCACTGTGATTATATTTCCGTTTATTGTAATATTCGCTAACATTTCTTTTGGACTCTGTTTCATTTGATAAGTTAATTATACTTTGATTAGCTAGCTTTGTCAATGCTTATTTTTAAAAATAAAAAAGCACTTATAGTTAAGAGACTTTTATATTTATTTAACTGTGATTCGCAAAGTGGCATGCTAATTCGATTAGCAATAGCAACTCTTTTACTATATTATCTTGTGTTATCTCTAAGGCTTGCTTTTTTAAAGTTATCTAAGGGTGAAAATAATGTTTATTGCAAATCATAATCTTATCATTTGACTTGTGAAAATAATGCTATCTTTAGTTATACCTTGGATAGTAAGGTAATCAGTAGTATATCTTATTACAGCATTTCACCTATTTGAGTTACGCTTTTTATATTTGCTGTTCCTGTTATTTGAGCATTTCCGAAGATGTATGCTTTCTCACTAATTGTAACTGGGCCTCTATCTTAGTGTTATCTCCGATTCTTGCATTCCCATATACACAAGTCTTCCCAATTTCTATAAATAATCGCCCTACCACATACTTTTGCTTCATCTAGTATGCGTGCGTTCATATCTACAATAGCATAGTCAAAGACTTCTGCATTATTACATACAGCACTATCACCTAGTACCATAGCATTACCATAAACCTTAGCATTGTCATATACCCAACAGTTACCTGTAGTACCAAGATTTTTCTTACTTTCTATGTAGCCACCTAATTCACCTTTTTGGACATTAGCAAAACTTGTTAATGCTCTGATTCTATGTAGGTTCTGCCGCAGACCTCTATTGTATCATCTGTAAGTTCATATTTTTCCATTATTTACTCTCTTTCTATTTCAGCTTGATTGAGTATTGACTTAAAAGCAGCCTCTAACTCTGGATTCAAGCTGTCTTTAGTTTCCTCAAGGCACTATCATATACTCTGTAGCATAGTTATCTGTATTGCTTTGAAAGTCGCCTGTGTTGCTACTTGTATTAAATAAATCAAACATACTTATCTCCTCTTTACTGCCATGCGAAACGACTTCATCAATAGACACAGTCAACTCAAACTCTGTCATCTGCCCTACTGGTTGAGCAACAAATAACTCATCGTAGCGACTCTAGTAAGTACTCAGCATTGATTGTTTTCGACCCAAACTGTTTGTACACTCAGTAGCCTTATATTCCTTTAGTAAACTCTTAATTTCTTCTTGAATACTTCTATTGTCCACTGAAGGACCTCCTCACTTATATGTCTATTATACATTAACTAATTAATTATTTCAAGCTTTTTGTTAAAGTGTAAAAAGTTTCTTTTATATGATTTATAAAAATAACAAAAAGGTTGACTTTATATAATAACTGAGATATAATCATTATATAAGTTAAATGAGTGTATGAGTGAGGTATGAGATGGTAAAAGTATGAAAATGTTAAAGAACGATACAAAAGTAGTAGACGGGTTACTGTATATAGAATTATTGCACTTTAGGACTTTGGAGATGTGAAGAAGGTGACTTAGGTGGCTATATAGAATACTATACTAATCTTAGTTTCCACGATGATTGCTGGATATATGATAATGCAGTTGCTTTAGGTTGCTCCACAATCGAACAATCAGCTACTGTTAGAGATAACGCAATCATTAAGGGTAAGGCTTACTTAGCTAACGATTGCACAGTCTCAGGAAACGCTGTTATTGATGGGAACATTATAGTAGGAGATTTTGTAGAGATTTCTGAAAATGTGGTTATTACAGGTCGTGCAGTGATTATTGATGAGGCTACTATAAAAGGTAACACAAAGATAAAAGGTGGAGATAAGGCACTTGAAACAGTTATCGGGGGGAATGTGAATATCCTAGGAGATGATAATGAGATTTCAGGAGATATATCTTTAAAGGGAGATTTAACAATTACTGGTGGAGCCCGTATAACAGGAAAGAGTGATGTTCTGCATATCACGGGAGTATTTAATGGTGAGGGTTGCATAACAAAGTACACATCAAAAGATGGTTTCAGATTCATTACAAGAGAAGCAATGTGTAAAGATGGATTAGAGGTTGGACTTCTTGGGAAGAGTCAACAACTCCAGGTAAAAGAATCAGTTTACTCTATGATTAAAGCTTTTGAGTTGCTATCATAAAGATGTTAATGGAGAGTCTAAAATCAGGCTCTCTTTTTTATTTTTGATAACCAATAGAGATAAGCTTTTAAAATAGCTTTTTAAGAGGGTTTTATATGATAAACGATAAATGTATCGACTTGCATATAAAAAAACGATTGAGGGACAGATCCAGAGCCCCAGAGCTATGTATGATTAAAGTGTACTCAAATAAAGAAAAATAAAATTAAAAACTATCCCAACGCAAAATGGCCCTAGTCTTACAGTATTGTTTGAGTCAAAAATGGTCATTTTTCTAAAAAGGTGTACAAATCATCATTTTTCTGAAAAATGGTCCCTAAAATTGAATCCATCAGCATTTTTATATTATATATAAAGGTAAAAATATTAGTATGTTGAATCAAAGAAAAATATTAGAAAAGAGGATAAAATGAATATTGTTGAAGATTATAAAAGAAAACTAAAAGCTTTTTCGCATTAACTATAATGTTTATCGCTCTATCATTTTTATAAATACTCTATTACTATTTATAGTACACTTTAGGACAACCTGGAGCTAGTTCATACTGTTGGTTAATAATTTGGTTCTAAACGGAATCTCTATATATCCACTTATCCTAATTTATAAGCATTGTGAATCAAAGTGCATTAATAAATTAAAAAGATAATTTAAGTAAGTTATCTAAAGATAGTGATGAGTATAATATTCTAGAGATGGAATCTATGAAATAGAGAGCCACCAATTTCTAAATAGCTACTGATAAATAAAAATAAAGAGAATAGGTTTGTTGTCTACTCTATTATATACTGTTTAAATAGTCTTAGGAGCGCTTTTGGCTCCAGTCGATTTTTATATGTAAGTCGATACTTAATATTAATAGACTAAATCTCCGACAAAACAGATATTTTAGTAACTCTGATAAAGGTGGCTGAGTTTCTATCTCAAAGCTGGACAATCTTTTGCCTATTACTTATCTCTATTATAGTACGGTTGCTTTTTCTTATTATATTACAGGATATATTTCGGCTTTGTATGATTAAGTGCATTAGGTAGTTCACTCTCTATTTTTAAATTAAGTAAATCTAGACTTAGATAAACTCTAAATCTTTAACAAATCTATTGTAGTCTGGTCCCAATCTCTAGTTTATCTATAAACACTTTAACCCTTCATCTTTAGCGGACTTGATTAGTTCTTCCTAGTCTCACTAAATCGTCTGATAGCTTATTTAGGGTCCTTTTATTCTGTTAGTTTATTCTGATAATTTTCCATTTTGCTTTATCCTCTTACCCCTGCGTTCTATGTGAGTAATAATATTATCTTCATCAATTGTAATTTCCAAAGAATCTCTCATTAACCCATCTATGTAGTATACTACTGTTCTTGCTCTATAATAGTCTAATTTTTGTCCAGGACCTTTGTAGGAATCTCTACATCCAAATCTTCTAAACCCTACTGATGTGAGTAGTTTTGCATACTTTACAGTTGGTCTTTTGTCTCAGCATCTGCTTGATAAACTCTCTTACGCTTTCATTTTTCTGAATATTCTAAGATATACTCTAAAAGCTTTGTATGTCCCTCATCTTCTTCTCTCGAGCTTTTATCCTTTAAATCATACACCTTTCTCTATTCTTTTTCTTTTTCATCTAGTAATAAATTAGCTTTTTCTTCTTAGTTCTTTCTGTCTTTCTTCGGACTCTTTAATATTTCTTTAGCTACTAACATTTTCTAACTCTCCACTTCAAAACTCATCTCATAAGAGTATTATATATCATTATCTAAACTAATGCACAACAAAATTAAAATATTTATCTTGTTTTAATAAAAAGAGTATAGCTTAAGCTACACCCTTTTAGTAAAGTATTCAGTCGCACTTCTTCCCGTCAATCTCAGTGATGAATCTAACAGGCCAACATTATAATTATCATAATCTTCAAAAACAAACGCATAGTTCACTATCATGGTATGCAAAACTATCTACGGTTCGAGCGCTTTGAGGGAAACCAAATAATCTACACCTGCATATTTAATTTCAGCGTAACCCTTTTTCTGAATATGCGTTTAATATTTGTTGTAATTTCTCAAACATATTTCCAACCTCTATTTTTATCTTTTATTTATACTATAGCAGGAATAATATCACCGTTTAGTGCTTATCTCTTACTTATGATTTAATTATATACATATAAAAAATATAGTGCAATACTTTTTAATAAAAAGAATATAGTTTGATCTACATTCTTCCTGATAACATTCTTAATTTTTCTTCTATTGTCCAAAAATGATTTTTGTAAGTTGTTCAAGGTCATTCTCAATATTTTTCAGCGCCGTAAGACTTTGCCCACTCAGTAAAGCTTGAGACTCTTCCTCATCTTCAAAACTCTGCCTTATCTCCTCAATGCCAAGAGTCTTCAATCTATCATCTTCCCCAGGTTCACTTAGATTTTTGTAATATCTCTCATTATTAGTCCTCTTCCTAACAGTGTACTTCAACTTTAACTGCCCACTTAAATGTAAACTTGCTTTGTTCTTCTCTTAATTTTCTAGTTCTTCAATCTTAGCCTTTGTTTCATCAAACTTAATGTTTAGCTTAGCTATCTTATCAGCCTTAGTCTTAGGTGTGATGTCCTTATGACAATGCTGACATCTATATGTAAAACGAAGAGGAGTTCTCTTTCCACAGATAGGACAAGTCATACTCTTAGTAGTTGGCCTGCTTTAGTTCAACAATCTAGTTAGCTCTGCAAATCTTCTTCTCAGGTCTGTCCTGTGTCTTAGTTTTCTTCTTGAGTCTCAGTCCTTAAATTGTACCGCTCTATCATCATAATTGCTCAGAATCTTCTAGATACTTTTCAGCTTCTTCAAAAGAATCAGTCATATATCCCTACGTCATCTGAGATGGACAGTATCTATCACTACCTTCCTGTCTATCACCATTGTAATATGCAAACCCTCTGCAAAGAATCGATTTCTTTTCTCTTGTTTACTACTCTGATTTCTACTGCGTGGTCCCATTTCTTTTACCTCTCAATGTTTAACACTTTATCTTATGTACTCATTATATCTAAAGAGAATACTAGTGTCAATAGTTTTTATTAAATATTTTCATCATATTTAATTTAATAATTATCTGAATCTTTTAAATATTCTAATGCAAATATTTTTGCACTTAGTACAATAAAAAGACTATTATTGCTAATAGTCTACTTTCCTACTATTTAGGGAGCCTCAGCTCCATAAGTATTGTACATTTTTCTCAAATCTCTTTTCAGCGTAAGCCTCTTGGCACTCTGTATTTCTTGTTATCTCTGTATACTTTCTTATATTCAAAATGCTTTTGTACATGTCTCTCTCCAACATAGCGTACACGATTACTCCTAGTGTTAGAGTTTCTCTGATAGCTACTATACCATTAAAGTCCATTAATAGTACGATAGCAAATAGCAATGTCATTAAACACTTAAAACTTAAACTTATCATCAATCCTAAAACCTTTATCATTTCTCTACCTCTTCAAATCTTTTCTTACTTTGGTCTCATTATAAGATAGTTATAAATGCTTGTCAATAGTTTTTTATAAAAAGTTTTATAAAGAGAAAGCGTATAGTTTAACTACACGCTTTCAATAGCTTCCATACTAACTCACTTAAGTAAGTTCCATTAATAGATACTCCCTCTAGTACTGTGTCAGTTCTGTTAAAGCACATATTATTCTTAATTAAATTGTAGAACCCGTTTAGGGTCTAGCTCTGTTCTGATGATGTGATTAAGTATCCTCCGTCAGTGTCAGTATATACAGTAAACCGCTAATACTCCAGTGTCCAGCAACAAAATGTGCCGAATGAGTTATTGCTTGTGATGTAGCCATTAACTATATGTCTTAGTTAGTGAAATGTTTCATCTGTGCTTACTATAAAGCTTCTATGATAGTCGAATCTTTAATCGTCTTTATGTTATTTATTATAGAATCTGTAATATTTGATTTCAGAACCTCTGTATCTTGTATAGATGTATAACCTTTAACAGTTGACTTTTTCATCTGTACTGTATATAGTGACGCAAAATCTTCTATTGTAACATTCTCTAGTTCCGAATTACTAATAAAAACTATCTCCACAATAGTTGATTTATAGCTTACTTTTTGAATTAAATATGCTACAATCGCCATCAACGAATCATCTAAAATATGACTATTGCAGATTACTGAGTTGCCTTTTACCTGCCTCCTGAGTAGACAACAGAATCTCCATACGCAAGCATTGTCGTATACCCAAGAAGCTCTCACATTATTAAGCTCAGCATAATATGAATACCAACCCAAAAGTCAAGTACGCTATAGTATACTTTGTTCTCCTCTTTTTCTATGTAGCCTCCTAGTTGACCTGCTTTTTATATCGTCAAAATCTACAAGTGCTTTTGATTCTATATACAGTAACTCCATTAATTATTTTATAGTCGTCTTTAAATAGTTCAAAATATTTCTTACTTTTTAAACATAAATACTCCTTGTGTACTTGTTGTTAATTAAAAATCTTTTGTCTATTTATTATACTATATAGTGAAGAAAAGTAAATAGAAAGCTAAAATAATAAATGTATAAAAGTATGATTTTACAAACCGAATATACATCAGCTTTACCTGCTCTCGTCTACCAAATCTTCCAATCACCAATTATTGAAAAATCAATAACTAAAAATCATCTATTGAAAAACAACTCTAATCTCTAGCCTAAATAAATATTCATTTCAGTGTATTTTTATAGTTCCCTTTTAGTGTGATTTATAATCACAATTGTCAAGTCCACTCTCTACTTCTGATTTACTATGATTCTATTTTTCTTGATAGTGTGCTTTAGTATACTCTTATATAAGATTATTATTACTACTATTACCAGGTCCCACCTGTTTTCTGATTCATTATTTATATTAGAGCCTAGCCTTATTTTTAGTATGTTTTGTATGTAGATAATGTTTCACCCAAAAATGCTAAAATCTGATTTTGGGAACCATTTTCAGAAAAATGATGATTTATACGCCTTTTAGAAAAATGACCATTTTTGATCCTCCAAACAATACTGTAAGACCAGTGCTATTTTGCGTCAAGGTTTTAGATTTTTATTTTTCTTAATTTAAGATCGTTAATCATATATAGCTCTGAGTCCAAACCGCCCCTAATCGTTTTTATCTTTGTCTTGATGTATTTGTCGTTTATCATATAAAACACGCTTAGAATAAAAATGCCTTATTATGAAAGTCCATTTACTTTTTATTTTGCTATTAACTATATTGAGGTTAGTTGACTATATTGTCTCAATAATATTGATAAGTGAACACTATATCCATTTAACGCTCATATTTACCTCTTATTTTCAACTCAATCTCTGTGATATGAGCTGTCTGATTTTCAAACTCAATAAAACTCAAAACATTATCATAGCCATCTAGTGTACTTATGCTCCAACTATCACACCTTAATTGAAACGAGTATCATTCCAACAGTAAGCTCATCCAAGTCGCACTCAAGCAGCCTGAGTATTTCATTTTCGCCCGTCGATTGATGCAAAGTTTATACTTTGTAAGCAAACTCCCTAACATTCTCATCTTTTAGTTGTTTCACTGAGAGCTTTGAGTACTTTTGTAAGTGCTAATCTCTTGTCCGCTGAGTCCCTTAGTTTAAGAATCCTAGATTCCTCTTCAATTTCCTGTAGTCGTGCCTCTAAACATTTTCTTTTGTTTTTACTGAGTCTCAATATATCCATATTTGCGAAAAACATTCTTTTCAATCTTATTCAAGACTAATGTATAATCGTTCAGAGCCTCATCGCTTTTACTGTTGTTATTATCAACTAAACCCCTAGAAAAGAATGTCGCACATCCATAAGTCCCACCCTATTATAAATGGAGTGAGCAAGCTTTTATAAACTCCAGCCTCATGTTTTTATTTCTATACTTTTATCCTCAGTTTTTCTAGTTCTTCTGTCTCCCAGTTATTTCTACCATTCCATCCTTTTTCAGTGTATATATACATTTCAATACGCCTCTTATTCTGCCATATATCGTACTACCATATATATAGCTAGTATTGTGAGAATTATCAGAATAATATTTATAGTGATAAATACTGCTTTTGTAATAGCTCCGTTGTCTGATACTTTCATAACAATAATGATTGACGCTATCATAAACAAGATGAAACTACCTGTAGCCATCATTACAGTAAATGTTGTTCTGTCCATATTATCTCTTTTTAAGCACTCTGTCTAAAAGTCTACTGTAATATCTGCAGTCCCACCTCTTCCTTGATTTCTCTGTCCTCTCCACACCTCTATTACCTTTAATTTGCTTTCTTCTTCTAAAGATGCAAACTCGTATTTTCTGATTCTGAAATACTGTTCAGCCACCTCTTCAACCAACTTATGTTCACTCCAGTACTTGATTAAGCTCTCTATGTATCCTTAATAGTACAAAGCTTATAGAACATAATAATCTTAGCAATATGCTTATATCTACTTTCACCATCTTTTTATAGTACAACCTGACAAAGTTCTTTATAGCTCCAAATAGTCCCTGAACATATAATTATATTCTTCTGAATATTATTTTTAAATACTTATCATATAGCAACTTATAACTATCTGCAATATATAAAGTCGATAGTAGAGCCCTCAACTAGTTAAATGCACCTACCATAATCCCTCTCGTCTGCTAAGTCTAGTCCATATCAGCTACATCGTCCTGTAGTTCCTTGCATTTCTTCATTTGTCTGTTGACAATAGCAAGTATATCTAAATCAGAGTCTTCCATTTGCAAGTTTCACAGTTACTTTCTTGCCCCCTACAAATAGTAAGTCGTCACCATATTGCTTTTTAAGTCTTTCGATTACTTCCATAACACACTCTCTTATACATATATATTAGAATATCCTCCACCTAAAGTCAACACTTTTTATTAACTAAATATATATAAAGCATCCAAATGTATAAATATTACTAAACTAACTATGTTTTATACATCCCCAAGATAGCTAAATAGCCAGCAAAAACTCCTCCCAGCCTATATAAGGCATCTTTTTCAAACCAACTAAAAGAGCGATACTGTCCATTTATCAACATTCCTGTAAAAACTATTCCAAAAAGTAACCTAAATGAACTAATAAATGTATAAATATACATAACTATGTATAAATATTCATAAACAGAAACCAGCTATTCATAAAAACTATATAAATATATTAAAAATATAAAAGAAAGCGTTGACAAACATATCCAACCAAAGTATAATTAACTTATCAAAAGAACAAGAGGTCAAAAAGAAATGAATAACACGAATTAAGAGCAAAAGCATATAAACAGTTAGAAAGCTAATAACAGAATCAACTGAGTAACCAGAGAACGAACTAGTAAGATATAAGAGAGTATTCAGAATCAAAGCAGTAATCTTTAGTATACTGTATCAATAGCAATCTTATCAATCGCTATAACTCCTTTAATATCCCAGTACTGCCCTAATCACTATGATTAACTCCGCCATATTGTTAGTAACATACAACAGCCTATCAAACTCTTATGAAGCCTATGAACAGACTAAAGCAGAACTAGGCAAAGCATACTAAACAAGTAGCAACAAAAAACCTAAACCTAAAGTAAACAGCAGTAAAAATATGTTTAAAGAAAAAGCAAAAAGCATTTAATGATAAGATTAAACTCTAAAGAGTGAAAGATTTCAAGCTAATAGAGAAATAAAAAAAGTAAGAAAAAGAATTGAGACGCAGAAACCCCTCTATTAGAGAACTAACAAGAAAAAAATGAAAGTCTGAGATTATGGGATAAGCAAAATTGATAAGTATAATAACTACAATCACCGCACCTACAACAAAATCAACTCCAAAGAAAAAGACAACTTCTATGATGATATGAATGAGTCTTTAGAGTACTGAGTGAAGAGTCCGAATCTCCAGCTTTTAGACATTTTAATGATGCTAGACTATTATTTTTAAGAGCGTAGAGCAAGCACAAACCAATCCTGTTCCTAAAGAGTATAAGAGCAGATGCTTGAAGACGCTACGTGGATACTAGTATACTAGATAAAAGTCCTTACGCTAAACGCTTTAAGCAGACAGATACACATATTAAGTATTTGATTGAAATGACTAGTGTCGTTCTCCGTTAGTGTAACCCTTGTTGTTAATAAAGATACATCAATCATAGACTTCATATATTAAAAAGATAGACCTAGCCTATTTTTTTATTTTAAGCGTTTTAACTAAGCAAACGATAAATATATCGACTTTGATGTAAAAATCGCTCCTAGTTCAATCTCGACTCCTATGTATATCTGAGTTCCTTTTAATATACTAAAAAAAGAATCATAGAATATATAAAGAGAGTGCTCCATAAAAAGAACCTGAATCAGAGTAAACTAAAAACAAATAAAGCCTCCAGTAATAAAACTAGAATCGTAAAGAGCTGTAAAAGTAATCTATTAAACTCCTACCCTAAAGAATATTCAGATAACCAAAATATCCATAAGAAAGACATAAAAGAGTATATATAATAAAGTGTACTTACATAATGAATCAGAAACGCAAAGCTCCCCTGAACTATATAAAGATAAATCACATCAGTAAGAGTATACACAAAGATGTATATTTATTTAAAGACGAAAAATTAGCACTACTTATCATACTTATTTTTTTAGTTATTGATTTTTTTCAACAATCCACTGTCCCCAAAGACTTTAACCACAACCCGCCCCTCACAAAAACCAAATGTATAAATCCTTGTAAAATCGCATTTTTATACATTCTTTAAATAGGGTCCTCCTTAGATTATATAACTAAGTAATCAAGATAAGATTATAAAAACAACTATTGTTCCTCTAGTATACTGTAAAAGATAAAACAAAATCATCAGTAATCAGTATTAGTTCAGACTACTGAATAATAGATAAAGTCGTATATAGCAAAATATACTTATAAAGAGCAAAATAGAATCGTAGTATACTAGTAATAACCGCCTCCAGTAATGATGAGTAATGAGCAACAACTCTAGTATACTATATAAAATAAAAGCAAAGTGAATCAGTATTAGGTCTAGACTCCTAAACCATATATAAAGATAACAGTGTATATTTATCTATAAGCATACTATCAAAGAACAAAACTGAATCATAGTGAGCCAGAAATGACTGCTCCAGTAGTGAATTAATAATAAATAGACGCACTAAAAGTCCATATAAAATAGAATCGTAGTGTATAGACAATAGAGAAAAAGCTTTATCCCTAAATATAGAAAATCATTGTAATGTAAACAAGTATTCAGATAATTAAAAATAAATATAGTCCCAGACTCTAATATAAGAGTATGCATAATAATGTATATTTATTTAAGAGTTAAAATCAGCAATATTTATCATTCCTATTTTTAAGTTGTCCATTTTTTTCAACAATCATCTACCCTCAAAGACTTTAACCACAGCCACACCACAAAAACCAAATGTATAACTTATAAAACTATCCTTTATACATAACTATACATTGTCCAGTATACTATATAAAAATCAGAATATATCAGCAATAGAATCTCCTAGAATCGTAGATATAAAGACATCCTAAAAGAGACTCATAACAATAAAACTAAAATCATAAGTGAATCAGAAATAGATAAAGCCTCCCGTAGTAATGAATCAGTAATAAATAAAAATAAAGACACACTAAAGAGAACTATATAAGACATATAAAAATAAGTCAAAGCTCAAATATAGATTGCCTCCTGAATCATAGATGTATATTTATAATATAGCATACTATCAAGAGTAAAAACATAATCGTAGTACGCTAATAATATGTAAAGCATCCCTGATAACAAACACAACAAAAGACATACTGAAATAAGTGATACTTCAGTATAAATATGAATCAGTATTAGTATAGACTCCTGTATTATGAAGATAAAGATAACAGTGTATACTTTACTTATAATTATGAATCTAGAATCGTAGTATGCTAGTAATCACTGACCTCTTGTATCATATATATATATTAAGCATATACATAGAAATGTATATTTATTAAATGATGAGAATCAATAATATTTTCCATATACATTTTTAGTTATCCATTTTTAACAATCCACTGCGTCAAAGACTTTAACTACAACCCGAGCACCTATAAAACCAAATGTATAATCCGGTTTGTAAATGAATACTTTTATACATAGTTATACATAATCTATATAAGACATATAGTGCATAGCCCCTGATATAAATATGAATCAGTAATAAATAAAGTGAACTATGAGATAAAACAGAATCATAGTACACTAGCAACAGCCGAAACCTCCGATAACAAATACAATAATAAAGTCATGACTCTAATAGAATCAGTAATAAATAAAGCTCTCTCATATAGTTATAAAAATAGAATAAATCGTATTAATATAAATAGTCTATCCATAAAGAATACTCAGATAATTCAATCCATATATAAAACTATACAAGATACACTGTCAGTTCAGACTCTAAGCTCCAAAGAATATCTGTATATTTATAATATAGCATACTTATAATAATGAATCTAGAATCGTAATCACGGGCAATAACGCCTCCAGTAATCAATAATCTTATAAAAGACACACTAGAGTCCATATATTAAAAACTAGAAATATGATAAATCAGTAATAGAGCAAGCCTCCTATAAATGTATATTTATAGTCTAATATACTAATATAAGACTTAATACTTCTCTAGCATACTATTAAGAATAAAAACTTGAACTATAATGAATCAGTACTAACCGCCTCCGATCCAGATTTATAAAATATAAATATTCTATACCAAAGAGTATTCAGACAACTCAACCAAAAAGAAAATCCTCCCAGCCATTTTCCGAACCTCCACCACCGTCACCCCACCACCCTCCTCCCACCGCCTCCCACCACTGGTCCCCTCTTTTACTGGTCTCCCAATTAATCTCAGATTCATATATCCTGTAAGTATGCTCTGTTCTATAATATCCTCTGTCATAATAACCTCAGCTTACTTTATACCCTACATACTAACGCACCTTTCATATATAGATTCATATATTCTGTAACTATTCCCTTTTAGTATCCCTCAGTATACTATAACTAGCACACCTCTGTAACTGATGTGATTTTAGCAACCTCTATATATCCTGCATTAACGCAATCGAAAAGCCTACTGTAATTGAGCACCCTCATCTAGAACCTTCCTTTTATATATAGAATATCCTGTGAGTATACTGTTATACTCCTCTGTATCTTGACACAACTAGATACACCCTGCCTTACTCATTATGATTCATTATATATACATTCCTTATTCTTTAATCTCCGACCACCCAGCCTGGCTACCTCCCTCAACTCCTACTTTTCTATATATGCTCAGTAACTGTCGACACCCTCATTTAAGCATACTATATTATTAAGTATATATATCTCCTGTAAGTATTCTCAGTATACTATTTCGAAGATTACCTCATTGTTTTTCTTTTTATTAAACTATGCTTTCCTTATATCTAGATACACCTTATTATTAGTATGTATATTCCTGTAATACATTTATCTTTTTACTTTTTAATATGAACTTTTCTGTTTTACTTTATAGTATATATATTCAGTAACTATACACTCTTTATATTTCTTTTATAGTTATAGAACAGTCCTCATATCTCCACTCTGTGTAATATTTATTTTCACTTTGTTATAGTATCTAGTCCTTCTCATTATAGATGTTTCTGTATTAATTTTACTTTCATTTGTCTCATCCTGTGTACGTTTTCTGTGTATTATTGTATCTGTGTTAGATATAGATTGCATCCTCCACCACCCAGCTGCTCCCTCCTTCTCAATTATCACTTTGTATATCTGTCAAACACTCTCTTGTACACTACATTATTCAGTAACTGTCATCCCTGTTATAGTACTGTCGCCTCCTGTATTAATGCCTGCTTATAGCCTGCTAGAGTTTGTTTGTGAGTGAGTTCATATAGTATGTAGTGTTGTAAACAGGTCCCACAAACCATACGTCCTAGACATCTCTTAGTTTACTGTACATATACTGCTCCGTATTGTACACATATACTGTTACTGTTCGCTTCTCTAGTCACTGCTGTTGTATACTAGTTAACTATTAGTATGCTTTGTATAGTCCTCTTTTCGTAGTCGCACGCAACCGCCCCTCCGCCTTTAACCTGCTTGTTGTTCGTTATCCTGCCCCCAGTATACTGAGTGAACTCCTAGTGAACGATAGTATGCGAACGATAGTGAGCGCCTCTCGAGAGCTTTAGAGCTAACTGTACATCTACAGTTGAGCCCTAGTGTGTACTACGAATGAGCGCCCTGAATTGCATGCGTAACGAATGTGCTTTGTCATCCGAATATGAGATACTGACGTCCAAAATCAACACACCATTTCAACCGATTTGAGATCTGCCCAAACACTTTTTCTTACCACTTTAAATAAACTTGCATAATTTATGATATTGTTGTTATAACAGCTGTGTCGACGAAAAACAATCTGTTTGAAGATGATGATGTGTCAGAAGAATTAATGAGTGACCAACGAACTGCCGAAACTAGAATCTACTGAGATTTCTGAAGATTTTAGTTTCTTTGTTGTTCATTGTAAATACTAATGTTGCTTTCTCTTACATACTCAGAGCCTTAGAGTCCATAACACCAAGAGCCATAGTACTATGGCCCAAGTAAACGTCAAGAAATGCAGATTCCTAATCTACATAGACAGATATGTTCAATAGTTCATACTTAGTTAGCACAGAAAAGTATACAAGACCATACATGAAACCGTGCTATTGACAGCATGACAGCAAGAGATAGTACAGTCGTTGACTTAGTTGTCACTAACGAAAAGTCTGACACGTCCCGACTTTTAAGAAGAAAGCACCATAAGTCTACAAAGATAGTTTAAAAGCTTTGCTTGAAAACTTGAAACGATATACATTCGACATATAAAGAATCTTACTGATGAGAACATTAGCTAGATGTTATTGATAAGAAAGCCAAAGATCGTCTGTGAAGCTCACCCGACAATGACGCTTAAAGAAGTTCAGAAAGAAACTGTATATGAAAAATCTATATTAAAGAAACTGTAAACCACTGAGAGTCCAAAGTTTTAGAAAATCCAAGAGGTAATCAGTCAAGATTCGGTCCGAACTCTCCCAACTATAAGTTGTCCAGAGAGAGTCCACGACCCAAGATCTGTTAGTTTATCTTCATGACGACCTACTTAATTTTCTAGATATAGTGTTAGCTTTTGGTCTGTATTATGTTCCGTCCAATGACTACTGTCAGTATACTATAGACTAAAAAGATTAGAGAAAACCAGTTAGAAATATTATAGTTTACAACCTCCGAAACACAACCTTTAACCAGAATATTGAGCACACCAAACGCAGTGTCGCTCAATCAAATCACAAGCACCACAATCTGTATCTGAGCGTATGTATGTTAATCATACCTAGCATAGCAAAACTCGACTGACACACTACAAGAGTTCCAAAGCTAATATCGTTCAGACAACCAGTCGACCTGTTTTGTTCCAGACTATTGTCCTGAGCCATGTTCTGCTATGAACAAGTGTTTGTATACCAATTAGTCCAGTATTTGTCAGAGATTCCTACAGATCCAAAACCAATAGTCTACTTAGAGAGCACAACGATGCCGCAAACCCGATCAAATGAGTCCTGAAGATCGAGTCCCTCTACATTTTATTCACAGCTATTCTCTTTAGTAGTTATATTATTCCTGATATAGTGATACACAGAGAGACGTCCTTCTAATATTGCGGATTGAAGTTGAGCGTTCTATTAACCTGTTGACGAATATATTGTCCAGTGTATACAAATCAGATAACAAACCATTCAAAGTCCGCTTTATGTAACAGATAGTAAACTTATTGCTAAGAGAGTTAAAGAGTCCGCTGATAGAATCTCACCCTGATATCGAGATAGTGCCTGTAATGAATGAAGACCAGTCAAAGAGTCCATTCACTGTACCATATCCTCCGTAATGTTACCAAAAGATTTTTCTCCTACCCTGACTTTGAAGAAGTCTACCAGAGTTCCGATTAACCAGATATAGATGGGTCTTGCTGAGTGTCCTTTTCTTGACAGAGTCCTCGACTGACGCTAGACATCTCTCTCCACCAATAATTTTAACCTTGATTTAGTACTTTCGCACGCACAGAAAGATGTCTGATATACATTTAGCTCCGATAGAGTAGCATGCTTTCTGTATGAGTCCACTATTAGATGTAATGAGTTCTCTATACCTGAAGATGATACTATGCAAGAGCTAACTAAGAAGATACTTACTATGAGTCTCGAACGATTTTGTTAAAGATTTAGAATACGATACATCATACAAAATAAGAATCGATATGAAGTCCTGTGTTAATATATCCAGTCATTTGATACCAATATAATGACTTTTGTCCACTCATTGAGAGTAAGATTCCCTAGTAGTCCACCCAGTCTGATTCTGAGTTTTTACGAATTATTCAATAATTCACTGTCTTAGTGCTTGTTTGTCCCAACATCTGTTCAAACCATATCTTTAGCTTCCGTTATTAGAAATATTCAGACAACTCAGAGAAAAAGATAATAACAGTAGAGAAACCTATTGAGTTTATATATCCTGATGATGCCTGTTGTGTTATACAAAGAGATATACCCTAGTGACTGTTTGCTTTTAGTAAATTCTCAACTAGTGCTATGAGAAGTTCGCCAGATATTATTTTAATAAAGTCTCTCAGAAACGAGTCCATCCGATGAGTTACTCAGAGCCTCTGAAATGTCCTCACCTTTCCGTTAGTACAGTACACACATCTAACAACATAGTAACGCTGAATCGTAAGGGTCCCGCTATATGGGGTCCGTGAACAAAAGCGAATTATGAGTACTTTGTTCGATAATCTTAGAGTCAGTTAATCAAGTTTTAGTTAAGTCTACAGATGCAACCGGCTCTGTTCGGGAGAAATACTAAAAGTTGACTTTTAACATAAGACGAATTATTCAGAATGATGAGTTATATAAGATACGAGAAAAGCAAGAAACACTGTCGCACTCTAGAACATAAGTTGATTGAATGTAAACTAAGAGATTGTGTACCTAGAGTCCTAGAAGTGGGTCCTTCCGACCAATCATATTTCGATTATCTAATAAACGAGATTCCAAACCATAATGAAATGGTCTCAGTCTGTATCATATCTCAACCAGACTCCTGAAAGTCCCAATGCAGAGTCCAAATCTGTCCTCAAACATTTTACTTCAACATAGAGAGCTCAGAAGTATGCTGATTTTACTAACGAAGTCCTTTCCCTGAGCCTGTTAAGTCAACACTTGAGAAGCATAGAACAGCTCAATTCATATGATCTTCAAGAATCTTTTTAATCAATATAATAAGCTAGAAAGAAAAATTGACAGAATAATGCTATCTTAGAAAGTCGATATAAGAAATATTTATTTGCCCGCCACCCACAAATGTCAGTCTGACTTTTTCGCATACAGAAATAGAAAATGATAGCGAAGCAAACTGTTTTATTTAAGAAACACAATAGATTGTTAAACGATATTCAGTCAATACACGCTGATATCCAGTCTCCAAGTTTGCTACTGATTTATCTGATAAAATGTCAGACTATTCATCTCCATTGCTTCAAGTTCATCATTTTGTATTTGAAGATAGAAATATAGAAGATGTGTCTATTTAGATGAAAAAGTCTCACCCTATATGATTAGACCTGACTATGATATAGTATCAGATCCAGTTCACTTCTGTGAGAATGTCTAATCATTTTCCCTAAAGAGTACTACAAAAGCAAAAACTCAAATGTAAACGATGCTTTCCCATACTAATGCGAATATCTTAGCTTTTTACAAAGATGAGCCAAGTAATACTATGCCCTAAGAAAGCTGAAAAAGAAACTGATAGATTTGTTAGTTTTATAGTCAAACTCGACACATAAAGATAAGTAATATATAATAACTCATATAAGCTATGAGAGTGTATAACAGAGTGCCGAAGATATGTCAAGAAAAAGATGTAAATTGAGACCAAAGAGATGATAGAGTTGAAGATCCTTCAGAACTAAAAAGCACCCCACGAAGCATATATTGACCTAGCGACTGTCCCGTCGATCCGATCTTGTCTCTAAAGTCTCAGATACTGAAAACTCATTTCTATGAAGCCTTGCTGATGTCCCACTGAGTAGCCTGAAGTAATAGCTCTATAGTTGATTCTGAGAATCTCTTCAAGATTGTCAGAGAAGATTATAGAGCAGAACGACATCTATGTATCGTGTAATGTACTGCCGTCTAAAGAGAATGAGAAAATTAATAAAGAGAGCCATCTCGAATATTTTGTCAAGTACACACTTTAATATTCTGATCTCGTGTACTAGCATTGTATCTATATATGATTTTTGCCGTTCCAAAGTCTTCTACTTTACACATGCTGAGTTTTAGACCAACCTCGGGTCTTTTTCGTATATGTCCGAAATCTGCCTTTGTCCTTCTGTTGCCGACTTTTGTTCCTAAACGATAAATATATCAAGTCTTATATAAAAATTGCTTAGAAAACGAATCCGCTCCTAGCTCATCTCTGCTATACAATGATAGTAATGTAGTGATTTAAGCTATACTTTTATTGTCTTTTCGATACACCTGCCCAACTAACGAGCGACTTTTGTTCCTAGACGATAAATATATCGACTTCGTATAAAAACGATTGAAACTGAATCAGCTTTCTCCCGTCATCTGTGTTATATAGTAGTCAATCTAGTTTTTTAGTAGACATTAAAGCAGTGTCCACATAAAGTGTACCTTTTTCATATTTATAAACACACCTCGAAAGCATGTCCAAAGCGCTCACATATATCGTATAGCTTGATTGATTAAAAGTCCACGCAACATTTGTTCTAGTGAGCAAGCTATTACGCTATGTCCACCAGTAAACTCAGTTCAGAGATCCGAAATCCGTTTGTCGCTCTTGAATCTTCTCTGCTGACATACCTCACATCTGACAAGCCTCTGTTGATTACTATACCTACTTTTTCTGACTCATCTGTCCTCCGCCCTTTCGGTCTCGCATTTCTTCACTTATCCATCTAGTGCAAACCTAGAATACTTGTTTGTACTATATCTGATACAAACACAATCTTCTCAGAAATCTGATATGCGACATCTTCTCTAACAGAGTCCATAAAAGTAAGTTGATGTATCTAAGATAATTACATCAAATCTCTCAGTTTTCAATGTCTATAGATTGTAGTCCTGCCCAAAGCAATTTTGTCCTCGCCGAATAGCAATCACAATGAGTATTCTCGAGTGCCATCAGTTTCTTTAATATCTCTATATCATCTCATCTTACCTATTGTTCCATTATTGTACAAATTGATTCTAGCGCCTGTTAATATCCATGTTGTCCATCTCTGTATCTAAGTCTACTAGCACACTTTTAGTCTCCCAACCAAAAGTCCTTTCTGAGCAGCCTTTCAGAGCTTTAGAGCAATGAACTCCTAGTGCTAGCTACAGTTGACTTACTCTGAACCACCTTTTTGATGATGGATTGTGAATACTTTACCTTTTGCATTTGCACTAGCTTTGAACCAGTATCTCATCATCTTCATATTCTGAGAAATCTTCAAAATCATCATCAGTTAAATCTCCACCATTTGCCCAACATTTACTCCAATAGCGTCTTTTATTTCAGACTCTATAATAGATTTCGACGAACATACTCGCTTATTGCATTATATATATCTGACTGAGCGTTTTCATAGTCTACTAGCAGGAATGCATTGCTGTTATACTCATCGTCTCTCCCAGCCATTTCTATTTGTGTTTGTTTAATAGCCTTTCTAGTTCTGTGCCGTACTTTGCTCTATCTGCCCAAAATCTAGCACACAAGTAACAGGAGGTACTTCACCGTCGCAACAACTCTAGCAAACTCATTAAAGGTCATGTCCAAAACCATTACCACATTTGTATTTAGGTCATTCTAGTCCATCACCGCTAGCTCTCTCAAAGTCGTCTAGAGTTGCTAGTCCAAACCCTGTATCCCAACTCTCGTCAAACTCCTTGAACGCTTCTGTGTTGTCTCGTCCAACAAAAAGCAATTTTATATTTTGCATAGCTCCTCCTTTCTTAATTAGCTGTAACATCTGAATCCATCTTTTCTGCTTTTTATTTTCAGATTTTTCTGTATTCTTTTTCTTTTCGTTAGCATTAGCTCAAGTCTTTCTTCTCGCCATTGACGTTGCTACATAAACCTTGATCAACTCATATCCCATAGCTCTGTGTTGTCCGTCCGTTTTATCTCTAAGCATAGCGCAATGCACTATCTGTTCCAGTGAATAAATCTGTAGCTGATGTAGAGAAATCATGCTGCTATCCAGTGAGCTTGTATCTCTATTCTCATATTTTAATGACATATTCATATAGCTTAACTTAACTGTCTTAAACTTCGAAAGCGTGTAGCAGTGAGTTTTCCATCTGTCCACCTACAACATACTGTAATTGTTCACCTAAACCAACCTTCCATCTGATGTTACTTTGATTCACCTTTAGTGTAGTTTACTTTAAAGCAAGCACATTAAAGAATCAGATATTTTTGCTCCACCGTTCAAAATCAATACCTATAATATCAAAGTAATCTCCTTTACTGATGTTGCTCCACCGCATTATCTGAGCTAATATTGAAAGATACTACTACCCAATCACGTCACCATTAGTTGAATCTAAGTCTCAGTCCTGCACATTTTTGATAGCACATCTCCAGCTTTCTAAGTACAGTAGCTACAGTACCTTGTCTCACTTGCTGAATAGAGATTGCGTTTTCGAAATGCTGAACCTTTAGCAGTTTCTATTTTCTAGCATATCCTCTGAAATCTGAGTTTTTGCTGATACATCTTGTTTAAGAACATAATAATCTCTTTTGCCAAACTGACTTAAAGTAAAGAATCAGAGCAACAGCTAATACTACAACGATAATTGATACTATTAGTAGTTACTTGTTCTTATTACCTGCAGCTGATCACATCTTTTACCTTTTTAACCCTTTTTATCTTCATTTTCAAATCTTATAGTGTTTGAGAGTAAATCAAATATCACATATCTGCTGGAAATCGCATAGTATTGAACTTATCAACCCACTCATCTTAGCTAGTATATGTACAAAGCTGATCTCATACTAGTATTTTGCATTAGACATACACCTTTGTACGTTCGTCTGCTAAACCGTTCCCAGCCTTCATTAGATACGCCTCATCATCTGTACAGTATGATAGTTTTTCTTCATCTGCATTTCAAAAGCGAACCTCTGAGATAAGCGTGTCCATATCAGATCTCACCTTCGCCCTCTCCCCAGTGTCTAAGTGCTACTTGATTGCGTCATTAATACTGTTGCTAAGTTTCTAGAACGACCTAGTCTCACCACGCCTTTAATCATACTTTCCCATATTAGTAGACATTAAAACCCAAGTCCTCATCTATGAGTAGTATTTATATTTGTTTATGTCTCTCTCCATCATATTTAATATAGCAGTTGAGATTAGAGAAAGTATTATTACCGATACCTCTCTGCGTTTGAATAGTCTTTATGTCCCATCTGAAATCCTCAAGCTCTAAATCAATTACAACCATCTCATCACCTAGTATAAAATCTTTTCTTCTTACCTGTTCTCTTATTGATAGATAATAGCTTAGCTCGCACCTAGTGAGTTTCTAGTCTATATCCTAATGTTTTATTTCATCATCGTGCTTTGATTGTAGCTATGAATACTACTTTGAGAACGATCCCTCTCCTCTGTTATATCATTCAATATAGTGTCAACTTTGTAATCTGCTTATGAGTTACTCTCCACCACATAAAGCTGTAATTACATCTATTGTAGCGCTGTATTATCCATTTGATCTGTCAGAACGTCAGAAACCCAACATTCCCTCGTTTTCATCTTCTATTTTGGCCCTCTCTGTCCAACACCCACAATCTTACTCTGTTTATATCCAGCTTGCTCTAAGACTTTTAGTGCTTAAAGTCGCCTTTGAAACCGGCATGAAGCTCCACTTTTCCTAGTAACCACGTACACGCACAGCATACCTAAGAATGTTTTACCTGAGCAGCCTCCTGTTATAAGTGATACAGAACCTTACTGACTCTTAGGAAATGAGTGCCCCAAACACCAGAGCCTCCATGTTTCATTTATGCACAATGATAATCCATAATCACTATTAGCTCCCTCCTCTGAATCATTCTAAATAGTTTATTAAAGTCTTTTTCTTCTTGATACTGTAAGAGGCTTTTACAAAATACTTACGATTGATTTTTCTGATACCTTTCCCATCATAGTATCTCTTTGCCAGAAAAAGCATATCTTAGTTGACATTTAAACCAACTAAAAACTGACTTGCCTCCCACATAGTCCCCTACTCATTAAGCTTACTAATACAATAATTAACATTGCAAATTGTATTTATTAAAGGCCACAGCAGATTGTTAAGAGTAAATTAGCAGTAGTAATATTAAGTATACTAAAAATACTAATCTTATAGTCCTCTTGAAAGAAATGTCAAACTAGTGAATATAATAGCATTTCTTTAGTAAACTAGCCTAGCTCATATCTTTTAACTAGAATATATCTCATTAGTCAATCTCCTTTGATTATTAAGTCAAATATAAACTAAGTCTTTGTTCCTGAAATGTTGCCTCCATAGCAAAAACTCATTTTATTTAAGTGTTTCCAATCATCGTCTTCCCACAACTTACTATCAGTTAGTCCATCTATTAAGTGCTTCACCGTGACCATAGATTGATAAACCGAATCTTCTTTGCTGGTTCTCGATATATACACATCTACATCATAATGTTTAAACTTTTCTGAATATTTTGACCTCTTTATATCCGATAGTTCTAGATTCTTAGCTATTG
>BNJU01001606.1_pt1 | contig 76354 bp, 78 predicted proteins | sample 8539281 | NCBI WGS metagenome assembly BNJU01 (sample SAMD00202456, study PRJDB9452) | human saliva metagenome | isolation source: human saliva | place: Japan
CCCATCACGCCGGCCGGCCTCAAGCTTGCCGAGCGCGGCCATATCGGTCATCCCCGTCGCCGGCGACAGCGTCACCAAGACGACGAACTCGACGGAAAAGACCCCTGGATTGGCACCCGCGTGCAGCGCCACATCTTCAAGCTGAAAGACCCGCTGCCCGCCGGCACGTCCGACCGAATCCAGGTCACCCTGGCACTACGACTACTATGACGCGCCGAACAACTCCACGACGAACCAGACGGTGACCTTCCGGGCGACGAACGCCCAGACGGTCGAGCAGGCGCTCACCACCACGTGGACGGCCACCACCGACGTCGCCATCGAGAAGAGCGGCCCCACGAATCCTCCAACTATCCTGCGGCCGGCGGCGAGACGACCTACAAGCTCCGCTACGGCTACCAGCAGATCGACCAGACCAACCCCCAACAAGGTCGGCATCCGCTGGAACGGCTCCTCCAGGAAAGGCGACAGCCCTCAACGGCCCTCGGCTTCGTGGGCATCCAGAACATCAAGGTCGTGGACCCGCTGCCCGCCCAGGCGGTCTTCGTGTCTGCCTCCGACGGCGGCGTCTACGACGCGGCGACCCACACCGTGACCTGGTCCTACGACAAGTGGTTCTGGCAGAACCCGCTCGAGTCGACCGTCACCGTGAAGTACCCCGAGGGCGCGGTGACGACCTCGGACACGGTCACCAACAAGGCGACCATCTCCGCCGAGGTCATGAACGACCCGGCGACCATCGTCTCGAAGAGCTCCGAGATCACGCACGGCTTCTCCGTGCGCAAGCCGGGCGGCAGGATCGCGAAGGCCGGTAACGACTGGGCGTACCAGACGCGCGGCAACCTCGCCCAGTGGCGCTTCGGTGGCACGAACCCGGTAACACCACACTGCACTTCCGCTGGGAAGACACGCTTCCCTGCACCTGGTCCACCCAGGACGCCAAGGCCGCCGGCGACTCCTGCGATCAGCCGACCATGGTCGGCCCCTACCGCTTCACCGTCTTCAGCAAGTCTGGATACGAGGACAACGGCGGATGGACGCTCGAGTACTGGACCAACAAGGGCAACTCACGAGACCGTCACCTCACACGAAGACGACCGGACTGACCCTGCCCGAGGGGGAGGGATCACCCGCTTCACGATCGACACGGACGCCGCCCCCAGGCGAACCCCCAGGCGTGGCTGCACGGCACAATCCCCACGAACTTCCCGAACAAGGAGCTCTGCGGACTTCGCGTGTCGCACTACAACCCTGTGTACCCGCCTGAGAGGTACTACAACTACGAGGCCTCCCCGGACTACGTGCGCTTCCAGAACTGCGCGAGCGGCACGGTGACCGATAAGGACACTGGGACCGTCGTCACCTCGAGCGACGAGCTTCTGCTCCTGGATGCGCGTGCGCGACGAGTTCCCGAGCGTCCAGGTCTACAAGTCCGTGCGCACCAACCCCGTGGTCGTTGGCAAGCCCGCAAGCTTCTTCATCAACGGCACCGCCAAGACGAAGGCCGACGGTGGCGCCCCCACTCCCTTTACGGTCGTCGACCTGCTGCCCGAGGGCTTTTGACGTGGACGACGCCCTCGGCGATCGTCCCCGAGAAGCGCTCGACGCTGAAGAACCCCGACGGCACGCCCTACGACCCTGAGCAAGGTCACGGTCGAGGTCGAGAAGGACTTCAACGGAACGGGCCGCACTCTGATCCGCTGGAACGTACCCGACCCGGTCGAAGGTAGCCTCTACTCCACCTTCGACGTGAACGTGCTCGCGACGGCCGCTGCCGGCAAGAACACGAACGATGCCATGGCGTTCATGCCCGGCGACGGTGCTAAGTCGACGACCGAGGACAAGAGCCTGCGCAACACGAACTACTGCATCGGTAGCCGCGCGGTCGACACCTTTGACGTGAACAAGAACGGCTCGACGACCGACTACGTGTGTAACGCGGCGACGAACTTCAACGTCGCGACCACCCCGTCGATGAACATTGCGAAGGAAGTCAAGGGCAACAAGAACGCCGACTTCGTCCCCGCTGGCGAGGTCGCCGAGATCGACCCGGGTGCCGACGGCGCCTACCGTTTCACGATCGCCAACACCGGTAACACCCCGCTGACGAAGGTCGTGGCCTACGATGTCTGCCCCACCTGAACGACGTGGGTGTGGGTCCCGCCGCCGGCCAGGCTCGCGACTCCCACTGGAAGCCGAACCTGAACTCCACCACCTGGGCATTCCAGTCGGTGAAGCAGAAGCCGGGTCGTGACCCCGAGATCACGGCCGTTCCGGCCTCGGACATCACGATCCAGTACTCCACCGTCCCCAACCCCTGCCGCGGCGAAGTCCTCTCCGCGGGCGGCTCGATGAACGATGCTCCCGCCGGTTGTACCCCCAACGCGTGGGGCGACGCTCCCGCCGACCTGACGACGATCACGGGCTTCCGCCTGGTGATGAACCGCGACATCGAGGTGGGCGAGAAGATTCAGTTCATCGCGACCATGACCTCTCCGGTGAACGCCAACCTGACCGCCTGGAACTCCGTCGCCATGTCCGGTGGCTCCATGCAGAACGGCAAGGTGTCCTACCTGCTGCCCAACGAGGCCCCCAAGGTCGGCATCAACGTCTCCACTGACGTCGAGGTCGCCAAGACGGTTGCTCGTGCAAAGATGAACGGCGACGAGCCGGTTCGCGACGCGAACGGCGTCATCGAGACCGTTGAGTCGAGCGATCCGATCATGCCCGGTGATTACATGCTGTACTCGGTGACCCTGAATAACAAGGGTCCGGCTGTGGCCTCGGGCATGACCATCAAGGATGTGCTCCCCGCAGGTGTCGAATTCGTCTCCGCGGAAACACGCCTGTGCCAGGATGGGGCAACGAACCCATGTGCCGGTGCAGTAAAGACGGATTCACCCTTTGATGAACTTTCCACCGACTGGGAAGCGATGACTTCCGGCGTCCTGAACACCAACCTGAGTGTCGGTGGCACCGAGACGCTCTATGTCCTGGTGAAGGTCGCCGACGGGGTCGAAGGCCAGACGATTACGAACACGGCGACCCTGGGCGACTACGATCAGAAGGATTCCAATCCGTCGAACAACACGGCCAGCGCATCCTTCACCGTGGGTGGCACCATTTCGGGCACCATCTACAACGACAAGGATGCGACCTGGTTTAACGACTCGCCCACCTTCGACAGTCCTTTCGAAGGCGTGACGGTTCGTCTGCTCGATGCCGACGGTAACCCGGTGAAGGACGCGTCCGGCGCGGACATCACCGCGAAGACCGACGCCGACGGTAACTACACCTTCACCCGTCTGCCGATGGGCTCGTACAAGGTCGAGGTCGTTCCGGGTGACGCGAAGGTTGACGGCGCCGACGTGAACCTGTCCGACTACAAGCAGACCTACGGCTACGGCTCGTCGACCAAGCGCAGCGAGGCCGGCAGGGCAAGCTCGTCACGCCGACCGCAATCGAGCTGACGACCGCCGCCCCCAACGCCACGGAGGTCGACTTCGCGTTCGTGAAGCCCGCCTCGGTGGGTAACTTCGTGTGGTTCGACGCGAACAAGAACGGTCTCCAGGACGCGGACGAGGCCGGTGTCCCCGGCGTCACCGTCACCCTGACGGACGGTGCCGGCAACCCGGTCATCGACCTGGACGGCAACCCCGTCAAGCCTGTGACCACGGACGCCAACGGCAAGTACGAGTTCACGAACCTCATGCCGAACGTCGATCGGATCGTCGCGAACGCGGGCGAGGAGAACTACAAGATTGTCTTCACGGTTCCCGCCGGCTACTCCGCGACCAAGAGCTACGCGGCTGTGGATGGCGAGAAGGACTCCAACGGTGCCGAGAGCGACGTGACGCTCACCGAGGGTCAGAACGATGAGACCGTCGACTTCGGCCTCGTCGCCGACGGCACGATCGGTGACACCCTGTTCTGGGACGTCGACAACAACGGTGGCTCCGCGCCTTCGGGTGCGGACAAGCCGCTGGCTGGCGTGACCGTTACGCTGACCTACACGACCCCTGCGGGCGTGCAGAAGACGCTGACCACCGTCACGGACGCCGACGGACACTACTCGTTCAAGGACCTCGCCCCCGGCGACTATGTGGTCACGGTCGATAAGACCTCCCTGGCCTCCGCCTGCCCCGAGTGCACCGCTCAGACTCACGCCCCCTCGGGTAACCTGACGGCCTCGGAGGACCAGGAGCTCTCCCTCACCTCCAAGGTGACGCTGAGCCCCGGTGCGATGACGAACAACGACCAGGACTGGGCGTTCACCGGCGTCGCGAACACGGCGATCGTGAAGGCAATCGCGGACCCGACCGAGGTTCCGGCGGGCGGCTTCACCCCCGGCACGTCCGTCACCTACACGCTGACGCTCACGAACGAGGGCCCGAGCCCCGCCACCGGCGTCATCGCGCAGGATAAGCTCCCCTCTGGCGTGACCTTCTTGTCCGCACAGGGCGATGGTACTTACGATGCTGCTTCTGGTAAGTGGGATCTGAGCTCAGAGGTGATCGAGAAGGACGCGACGCGCACCCTGCACATCACCGTCACCATCGACGCTTCCGCCGCAGGTTCGGTTGTGACCAACACGGCCACGATCGAGAAGCAGGATCAGATCGGCGACAAGAAGCCGGACAACACCTCGTCCGTGCCGCTGACCGCCGGCTACACGATCGCTGGCAAGCTCTACAACGATGCGGACGCATCGTTCAGCGCCAGCGAGTCCGAGGCACCGTACGCGGGCGTCACGGTTGCGCTCCTCAAGAAGGACGGCACCCCCGTCCTCGACAAGGATGGCAACCCGGTCACGGCCGTGACCGACGCGCAGGGCAAGTACTCCTTCATCGGTCTGCCGCTGGGTGAGTACAGGGTCAGCGTCGTTGACCCGACCTCCGGCCCGCTGGCGGGCACCAAGCCCACCGAGGCCTCACACCGGCCGCCACAAGACGACCGCGGACGTGACCATCGCCGAGGCCACCGGTTCGGTCATCGACGTGAACTTCGGTTTCGTCAAGCCCGCCTCCGCTGGCGACTACACCTGGATGGACGTCAACCGCGATGGCATCCAGGATGCCGACGAACCGGCTCTGCCCGGCGTAACGGTTACCCTGACCTACGAGGACGGCTCCGCCGTGACCGATGCCTCGGGCAACGTCGTTACAGCGAAGACGAGCGACGCGAATGGCAAGTACTCCTTCGAGAACCTGCTGCCCGGCGGCTACAAGGTGTCCTTCCAGGCACCTGCAGGCTACGAGGCAACAACCTCGGATGCCGGAACCGACCGCGCTTTCGACTCCAACGGAGCTACGGCCTCGGTCACCCTGGCTCAGGATCAGACGGATGACACGATTGACTTCGGTGCCGTTGGTACCGGTGTCATCGGTGATCAGCTGTTCCTCGATGTCAACCAGGATGGTGGCAACGCCCCGACGCTGGCGACAAGGTGCTGCCCGGCGTGAAGGTCACGTTGACTTGGACCGGCCTGGGTGGAATCACCCGCACCTACGAGACCACGACCGATGCGGATGGCGAGTACAAGTTCGAGAACCTGCTGCCCGGCGAGTACAAGGTGTCGGTTGATCGGGAGTCGCTGTTGGCGGCTGAGCCGCTGCTTAATGTGTTGACGCATGATCCGTCGGGTGATGTGGCTTTCCAAGACCGTTGTGTCCGAGGACGTGAAGAAGGATGCTGCCAAGCTGGCGCAGGCGTTCAAGCTGACGGCGTCGGTGACGCTGACGGGTGAGAAGAACCAGAACCTTGATCAGGACTGGGGCTTTCGGGATCTCGGCTGACACCGCCATCAAGAAGGCGATCACCGATCCGGATGAGGAGGCTCAGAAGACCTTCGAGTTCACCCCCGGGTCAGCACGTGACGTACACGCTGACGCTGACGAATAATGGTCCGGGCGTGGCGACGGGCGTGAAGGCTGTGGATAAGCTTCCCGCTGGTGTTGTGTTTGAGTCCGCTGCTGGTGATGGCACCCTACGACTCCGCTACTGGTGTGTGGGATCTGTCCGGTCTGACTCTGGCTAAGGGTGAGGTCAAGAAGATCGCGATCACGGTGACGGTCACTGGTGAGGGTGCGGGCGCGCTCGTTACGAACGTCGCGCGTATCTCCCACCAGGATCAGGCGGGCGACAACCCGACGAACAACGAGTCCTCGGCGTCCTTCAAGGGCGGCTACAACCTCGGCGGCACGATCTACCGTGATTCGGATGGGTCGTACTCCAAGAGTGATTCTGAGCAGCGCTTTAAGGGCGTGACGGTTGCTCTGCTGAACGAGGACGGCACTCCGGTGCTTGACTCTGAGGGCAAGCCCATGACTGCGGTCACGGATGAGAAGGGTGCCTACCAGTTTGTGGGTCTGGCTCCTGCCTCGTACCGTGTGGTGATCGTGGATCCGGATAAGGGTGATCTGGCTGGTCTGATCCCGACCCAGGCGTACACGGGTCGGGGCGCGACCGAGGCGTCCGTGACGATTACGGATGCGTCGGTGCAGGGCGTGGACTTTGGTCTGGTTGCTCCGGCCACGATTGGTGACCGTGTGTGGAATGACGCTGATGGTAATGGTGTGGATAACGGTGAGCCGGGCGTGCCTGGTGTGACCGTGATCCTGAAGGACGCCAACGGCGCGGAGGTGGCTCGTACCACCACCGACGCGAACGGGAACTACCGTTTCACTGGTCTGGTTCCGGGTACGTACACGGTCGATATTGAGGTTCCTGCCGGGTTTAATGCGGCGATGACCTCGATGACCGTCACGGTTGGTGAGGGTGAGGAGAACCTGGATGTGGACTTCCCGCTCACGGTGATTCCTGCCCGACTCCGGCGACCACGGTTGCCAAGGTGCTGGCTCGTACCGGCTCGGACGCTTCTGTTCTGGGTGGTATGGCGGCCATGGCAGCTGTTGCTGGCATCGCGGCCCTGGCGGGTAAGCGCCGCCGGAACCGTCAGGAGGCCTAACCAGGTGGGCGCACGCCCCACGCGGGGGTGAGCCCCTCATCAGGAGGGGCGCGAGACCACACTGGTCTCGCGCCCTCACCCGTACCCACCACTCCCCGCCCCGGCCTCGTCAATGAACGAGGAGCCCCCGCAGCGTGGAACGCGCGGCGCGGGGCGCAGATGAGGGTGGGAGCAACTAGGCTTGAGGGTGACCACAGCTCTGTATCGCCGGTATCGCCCCGACACCTTTGATCAGGTGATCGGCCAGGAACACGTGACGGAGCCGCTCAGGCGGCGCTGCGCGCGAATCGCGTGACGCACGCGTACCTGTTCTCCGGGCCGCGCGGATGCGGCAAGACCACCCGGCGCGCATTCTGGCGCGCTGCCTGAACTGCGCGCAGGGCCCCACGGACACCCGTGCGGCCAGTGCGAATCGTGCCGTGAGCTGGCCACCGGCGGCCCCTGGCTCGCTCGACGTCGTCGAGATCGACGCGGCCTCGCACGGCGGCGTCGACGATGCCCGCGACCCTGCGCGAGCGCGCCACCTTCGCGCCGGTGCGCGACCGCTACAAGATCTTCATCATCGACGAGGCCCACATGGTCACGAACCAGGGCTTCAATGCGCTGCTCAAGCTCGTTGAGGAGCCGCCCGAGCACGTCAAGTTCGTCTTCGCGACGACGGAACCCGAGCGCGTCATCGGCACGATCCGCTCGCGCACCCACCACTACCCGTTCCGCCTGGTGCCGCCGGACGTGCTGAAACCCTCACCTGGCGGGCCTGTGCGCCGAGGAGCACATCGGCGTGGGCGAGGGCGTCCTGACCCTCGTCATGCGCGCGGGCGGCGGCTCGGTGCGAGACACCCTGTCGGTGCTCGACCAGCTGATGGCCGGAGCGATCGACGGGCAGGTCACCCTACCAGACGGCCGTCGCGCTGCTCGGCTACACGGACTCCGCCCCTGCTGGATGAATCCGTCGACGCCTCGCGGGTGGTGACGGCGCGGCTGCCTTCCGCGTTGTCGAGCGCATGGTCGAGTCCGGTCACGATCCGCGCCGCTTCGTCGAGGATCTGCTTCAGCGTCTGCGCGACCTCCTCATCATCGCGGTTGCCGGCGATGGCGCGCGTGACGTCCTGGCGGACACCCCGCACGACCAGTTCGAGCGCATGCAGCGTCAGGCGCAGAACTGGGGGCCGCACGGGCTGTCCCGCGCCGCCGACCTGACCGACGAGGCCCTGCGAGCCATGACCGGCGCGATCTCGCCCCGCCTGCAGCTCGAGCTGCTCGTCGGCCGTATCCTCGTTCCAGCCCCCGGCCCCGCGCAGGCCCCCGTGCAGGGAACGGTCGGCATGACCGGTGGGGGAGCGCCGCGCGAGGTGGCCTCCGCATCGTCCGAGGCCTCCTCGGGTCGTTTCTGGCGCCCTGCGAGGCCCGCGAGGCCCTGGCCCGCAAGAAGCAGGAACGCACCCAGGCCGCGGACCCCGCCCTCAGGCGCCCGCATCGCCTTCCGCGCCTGTCCCCAGGGCGTGCCCGCGTGGGGTAGTGGCCCCTGACTGGTCCGCTCGCAAGCCCGCCGCCCCGGAGTCGAGCCTCCGCGCCCGCCCGCGAGGCCACGCCCGCGCAGACCGAGCCGCGCCATGCCGCTCCTGTGCGGCAGAGCCGCGAATCCGCCGCGCCGCAGCGCCCGGAGGCGCCCGCCCGCGCGAGGCCCCGGCTTCCGGCCGCGACGCCGACATGCTGCGCGGTCGCTGGAACGAGGTCGTCGAGCGCCTGTCCTCTATCAGCCGCGTCACGTGGTCGATGGTCGGCGGCAACGCCCAGCTGGGCGCCGTCGACGGCTCCCAGGTGGTGCTCCTCTTCCCCGTCGAGGCCATGGTCAATGCCTTCGCGCGGCTCCCGCGCGGCCGACGTCGAAAAAGGCCATCAACGAGGTCACAGGCCTGATCGTGAGCGTGTCCGCGCAGGTCGGGCAGGCCTCGGGCGGCCCGGCGACGACCGGCCCGTCGGCGCAGGCGTCGCGCCCCGGCCCTGCCGCGCAGCCGTCCCAGCCCGGAGGCTGGGTCTCGGAGCCGCCCCCTTTGATGAGGCCGCCGCGCAGGCGGCACCCCAGGGCGACCCCGAGCCGGCTGACACCGGTTGGCCCTGAACCTGTTCGCGTCCCCGAACCCACTCCCGAGCCGGCGCGTGCACCCGAACCCGAGCTGCAGCCTGCGCCCGGTTCCCCGAGGACGCCGGCTGGCCCGAGCCCGCGACGGTGACACCGATCCGACGCGATGAACCCGCCGCGCCGGCACCGGCACCGACCACACAGGCCCCTGATCCGCAGCCCGCCGAGCGCCCCGCGCTGCCCGAGCGAGCCGCGCGCGCCCTCGCGGCCGCCCCCGAGGTGACTCGAGCAGGCCGCGTCCCCGAACGGCGACGCGACCCCGCGCAAGCACTCCTTCACGGTCTTCCGCTACCCGGGCGACCCGAGTCTCACCGACGAGCCGGCGGACGCACCCGCGCAGCCCGCCCCGGCCTCGTCCCCCGTCTTTGACGACGCGCCCATCGAGTCCCGCCGCGCACACCCCGTCGACCCCGACCGGATGGGGCGACCCGGTCGTCATCCCCTGGCGGTGCGTCCGTGAACTTCGACGACGGCGCAGACTCGTGGACCCCGCCCGAGTCCGCCGCGCCCGCCGACGTGACCCCTGATCAGCGCCGCCCCGAGTGCCCCCCACGCAGGCCCCCGCCTGGCTGGCTGCGGCCCCCGAGCCCCGCGTCGGCTCCCCGCGCCTGGATTCGGTGCCCCGGAGGCCGGGCGCGACGCCACAGACGCGTCCGATGGTCCGCTGACCGGACGCGCCGCCGCCGAGGCCGCCCTGCGCGAGAAGGCCCAGCGCGAGGCAGCCATCGTCTCGACCCGCACCCACGCGGCCGATGACGATAGCGCCAGCATCGACGACGAAAACATTGAAAACTCGCAGACGATCGGCCTGGCAGCGGTCCTGGAGATCCTCGGCGGACGCGTCATCGAAGAAAAGATGACCGAGGGAGGATACTGACATGTACGACGGTGCCCTGGCCGACCTCATCGACCAGTTCGGGCAGCTGCCGGGCATCGGCCCGAAGTCCGCGCAGCGCATGGCCATGCACGTCCTGGACGCGGAGCCCGAGGACGTCGCGCGCCTCGTCGACGCGATCAACGCCGTGCGCGGGCGCGTGCGCCACTGCGACATCTGCGGCAACCTCACGGAAGAGGACGAGTGCTCCATCTGCCGCGACGTGCGTCGCGACCCCAGCGCGATCTGCGTCGTCCAGGAGCCCAAGGACATCCAGGCGATCGAGGGGGCGCGTGTGTTCCGCGGCCGCTACCACGTCCTCGGGGGCGTCATCGACCCGATTCACGGGGTGGGGCCCGACCAGCTGAACATCGCCTCGCTCATGAGCCGCCTCGCTGACGGGACGGTCACCGAGGTCATCCTGGCGACCAACCCGAACGTCGAAGGCGAGGCGACGGCTGCCTACCTCGCGCGCATGCTCTCCACGATGGGTGTCGAAACCTCGCGCCTGGCGATGGGCCTGCCGATGGGCGGGGACTTGGAGTACGCGGACTCGGTGACGCTGGGCCGCGCGCTCGAGGGGCGTCGCCGCCTCTAGGCTCTTATCGACGAGGCCGTGGGCCTCGCGTCCCCCTGTCGGTGATGCACTTGTGACACAATCGGAGGGTAACGCTCCGACATATGAGGAGGCCATGATGGCGACCCAGGCGAGCTCAGACGCGCCCCGAGTGCTGGTTGTTGACGACGAGGCGATGCTGGCGGACCTGCTCTCGCAGGCCCCTGCGCCACGAGGGCTGGGAGACGGCCACGGCGAAGGACGGGCTGGATGCGCTGGCGAAGGCGACGAGCTTCCAGCCGGACGTCGTGATCCTCGATGTGCAGATGCCGCGCATGGATGGCCTGGAGACGCTGGAGCGCCTGCGCGCTCGCGACCCGGAGCTGCCGGTCCTCTTCCTCACCGCCCGAGACGCGGTCGCGGATCGTGTCCAGGGCCTGCGCGCGGGCGCGGACGACTACGTGACGAAGCCCTTCGACCTGGACGAGGTGGCGGCCCGTGTCGACGCCCTGCTGCGTCGTGCGGGGCGTACCCAGCAGGCGGTTTCGACCGTGCTGCAGGTCGCGGATCTGACCCTCGATATGGACTCCCACGATGTGCGCCGTGGCGGGGAAGAAATCACGTTAACGAACACTGAGTTCGAATTACTCCGGTATCTCATGGAAAACGTTGGAATCGTGCTATCGAAGCAGAAGATTCTCGATGCCGTGTGGAGCTACGACTTCGGCGGCCAGGTCAACGTCGTCGAGCTGTACATCTCCTACCTGCGTAAGAAGATCGACGCGGATCGGCCGGCCCTCATCCGCACGGTGCGTGGGGCTGGGTACATCATGCGGGAGCCCTCAGTGACGCGCCGCCGTTCCCCTGGCCGGGCGCCTGTCGCGCGCGCTGGCCGCGTGCGTCGCCCTCGCGCTGATCGTCATGGTCGCCGCGTCCACCCCTGGTCATGCGCTCGTGGATGCTGGGCAACATGGACTCCGAGCTGCACCGCCTTGCCCAGCGCGCAGGTGAACACCTGGATGTCGAGGACGCGCCGGACCCGGACGTGGAGGACGCGCCGGACCCGGAAGAAGACGGGGGCGATGCCGACGGCGGCGCGCGAGTGGCCCCGCAGTCCGGCGGCCGCATGCCTCGCCCCGGCGGGCCGGTCCTTCCCGGCGGCCCCACGGGACCCGGATGGTGGGTCCGGCATTTCCGAGGGCACCCTTCAGTACGTGAGCGAGGACGGCGAGTCGGCCGGTGCGGTCGTCTCGAATTTCGCCGTGAAATATCTGGATGAGCGTGCGTTGCAGATCCCTGGCGGGCGTGCCCACGGATGGTGCGCCGCACACCGTGCGGCTCAAGGGCTTTGGGGGCGTTCCGGGTGACGTCCCAGGTTATCGATGACAAGACGGTTCTCGTGGGCGTGCAGATGGACAGTATCGACGACGTCACCTTTATGCTCGTCGCGGTTGAGGTGGGACTGTCTCTCGTCGTCGCTATCGCGGCGGGCTTCGCTGGCCGCGCGTGGGTGCGCCGCGAGCTGCGTCCCCTCGGCGTTGTGCGCGCGGCAGCCGCGGACATTGCGAGTCGCGACCTTGCTGACGACGCTGAGGAGTTGACCCGCGTCGGCGAGGAGGCCACCTCCGGCCCCGTCGAGGTCGCGGACGTCGCGGGGTGCCCTGAACTCGATGATCGACGCGGTGGAAGACGGCATGGAGCGCCGAGCCCGCAGCGAGGCGAAGCTGCGCCAGTTCGTCGCCGACGCTTCCCACGAGCTGCGCACGCCGCTGGCCTCCGTTCAGGGTTACGCGCAGCTCGCGCGCCGCGACATCGACGAGGCCTCCCGGACCCAGGCGCTCGAGCGCATCTCCTCGGAGGGTGCGCGGATGGCGTCCCTCGTGGAGGAGATGCTGACCCTGGCGCGCCTGGACGGTGACCGCGCCCTGAAACGCGACAATGTCGACGTTATCCCGCTGATACTGGACGCCCTGTCGGACGCCCACGTGGTCGCCCCCGACCACACGTGGGAGCTCGGCGAGGCCGTGGACGCACCCGTCCTCGGCGACGAGGCGGCCCTGCGCCAGATCCTCACGAACCTCCTCGCGAACGCCCGCGTGCACACGCCCGCGGGTACCCGCGTGACCGTCTCCCTGACCCGCGCCCCCCAGGGGGTGGAATCCGACAAGGGAGCCCCGGCCTCGTCCATGGTGACGCTGCGCGTCGCGGACGACGGTCCCGGCATCCCGGCCGAGATTCGCGACCGCGTCTTCGACCGCTTCGTGCGTGGAGACTCCTCGCGCACGCGCGACGGCCACGGCTCCTCGGGCCTGGGAATGTCGATCGTCGAGTCGCTCGCCCGCGCGATGGGCGGGTCCGTGCGGCTGGTCGACTCCGAGCAGGGGACCGTCATCGACGTGACATTGCCCGCCGCCTGAGTGCGCCTGCGCGGACGACGCTTTCGCGCGCTGATCAGGATCGTTGCAATTCCGGGCGTTACGGGCCCGTGTGTCCTGGGTCGCCCCGGCGCGTCCCATGTCACCTGCGCCCACATGCCGGTCGTTCCCGGCGCGATGCCTGGTGGGCCGTAGGATTATTGTGGTGGCATGCACCACCCGAAGGCGTGCGAATCGATACGTACCGATAGAAATGAGGCTCTAGTGGCACTGATCGTGCAAAAGTACGGCGGTTCTTCCGTCGCCGACACCGAAGCCATGAAGCGCGTCGCCCAGCGCATCGTGGACACGCACAACGCGGGACACCGCGTCGTTGTCGTCGTATCGGCGATGGGCGACACGACCGACGACCTGCTCGACTCGGCCGCAGCGCTCACCGACAACCCGCCCGAGCGCGAAATGGACATCCTCCTGTCGGCCGGCGAACGCATCTCGATGGCCCTCCTCGCGATGGCCGTCAACGAACTCGGCGTCGAAGCCCGCGCCTACACCGGCGCGCAGGCCGGCATCAAGACCGACAGCCACTTCGGTGCCGCCCAGATCGTCGGCATGGTCCCCGAGCGCGTCGCCCGCGCCGTCAAGGACGGGCAGGTCGCCATCGTCGCCGGTTTCCAGGGCATCTCCAAGGACGACGACGTCACCACGCTGGGCCGAGGAGGCTCCGACACGACCGCCGTCGCCCTCGCCGCCGCCCTCCACGCCGACGTGTGCGAAATCTACACGGACGTCGACGGTCTCTTCTCCGCCGACCCGCGCATCGTCCCCAAGGCCCACCGCCTGCGCACCCTCACCCAGGAAGAAACCCTGGAAATGGCCGCGCACGGCGCCAAGATCCTCCACCTGCGCGCCGTCGAATTCGCGCGCCGCTACGGCGTCCCCCTGCACGTGCGCTCCTCGTTCTCCGAAAAGAACGGCACCTGGATCTCCGACTCCCCCCGCAAACCCTGAACTCAAGGGCCTCGTGCCCGACGCAGCCCTGAAGTCTCCCGAGGAAAACGCCATGGAAAAGCCCGTCATCTCCGGTATCGCTCACGACCGCTCCCAGGACAAGATCACCGTCACCGACGTGCCGAACAGCCCCGGCGTCGCCGCCCGCGTCTTCGCCGTCGTCGCCGAGGTCGGCGCCAACATCGACATGATCGTCCAGAACCTGCCGATCTCCGACCCCACGAAGGCCAACATCACCTTCACCCTGCCCGAAGGCGACGCGCAGAAGGCCCTCGACGCCCTCGAAGCCCACCGCGACGAGATCGGCTTCAACGAGCTGCGCTACAACCCCAACATCGGCAAGCTCAGCCTCGTCGGCGTCGGCATGCGCACCAACCCCGGCGTCTCCGCGCGCCTCTTTTCCGCCCTGTCCGACGCGGGCATCAACATCGACCTGATCTCCACCTCCGAGATCCGCATCTCCGTCGTCACCCGCCTCGACGACCTCGACCGCGCCGTGAAGGCCGTCCACACCGCCTTCGGCCTCGACGCCTCCGAAACCGAGGCCGTCGTCTACGGCGGCACCGGCCGCTGATCGTTCATCGACGAGGCCCGGGCCGGCTCCGCTCATCCGCGCGGTTCTGGCGCTCCCGAGAGTGCGCCCCGGCCTCGTCCCCATAGATTTCACCCAGCGTTCGCCCCGTCGTATGGGCGCGCGCACCAACAAAGGAGAACACCATGAGTGGATTCAATGTCGCCGTCGTCGGTGCGACCGGCCAGGTCGGCCGAGTCATGCGCACCCTGCTGGAGGAGCGTGACTTCCCGGTCGAGACGATTCGCTTCTTCTCGTCCGCGCGCTCCGCGGGCACCACCCTGCCTTGGAAGGGGCAGGACATCGTCGTCGAGGACGTTGCGACGGCCGACTACTCCGGCATCGACATTGCCGTGTTCTCCGCGGGCGCCACCGCCTCGCGCGAGTACGCCCCCAAGTTCGCGGCCGCCGGCGCGGTCGTCGTCGACAACTCCTCCGCGTGGCGCAAGGACCCCGAGGTCCCGCTCGTCGTCTCCGAGGTCAACCCCGACGACGTCGACAACCGCCCCAAGGGCATCATCGCGAACCCCAACTGCACCACGATGGCCGCCATGCCCGTCCTCAAGCCCTCTCGTGGACGCTGCGGGTGGTCTGACGCGTCTCTTCGTCTCCTCCTACCAGGCCGTCTCCGGGTCGGGCCGCGCCGGCGTCGCCGAGCTGACCAGCCAGATCGAGGCCGGCGTCGCTCAAGACCTGGCAGCTCTGGCCCTGGACGGTCGCGCCGTCACCCCTGCCCGAGCCCCGGCGTGTACGTCGCGCCCATCGCCTTCGACGTCGTGCCGCTCGCCGGCTCAATCGTCGACGACGGCCCGAGGAGACCGACGAGGGCAGAAGCTGCGCAACGAGTCGCGCCGCATCCTCCACATTCCCGACCTGGCCGTGTCCGGCACCTGCGTGCGCGTCCCCGTCTACACCGGCCACACCCTCACGATCCACGCCGAGTTCGCCGGCGACATCACGCCCGACCAGGCCCGCGCCCTGCTGGCCGAGGGCCCCCGGCGTGCGCGTCGTCGACGTCCCGACCCGCTCGAGGCCGCCGGCCGCGACGAGGTCCTCGTCGGCCGCATCCGTCACGACCAGGCCGTCGACGGCAACCGCGGGCTCGTCCTCGTCGTCTCCGGCGACAACCTGCGCAAAGGGCGCTGCCCTGAACGCGGTCCAGGTCGCCGAGGTGGTGGCTGCAGCGACTGCGCTGAGTGTTGCACTGACTGCGTGAACGCGCGGCGGCCCGGTGGGCTGCCGCGCGTTTGCGTTAGCGTGTGGCCCCACGGGTGTTCGGGCGCCGAGGGCCCGGCCGCCCCGCGAGGCTAGAGCGACCTCACTTTGTTCGGCGCCGCGCCTCGAAGCCCGCCCGTGCCCTCCGGACCCTCCGGCGCCCTCCACACCAGTGGGGCTTGGTGTGCTGACGTGTGCTTGTGTGTCGGCTCGAAGCCCTACCAGGCCCCGCCACCGCCCACCGGCACGGCGGCAGGTCCCTCCAGCGCCCCCTCACCGGCGGTGCCTGGCGTGCTGGCGTGTGCCGCGCGTCGGCTCGTTGTCTGACCAGACCCCGCCACCGCCCAACGGCACCGCGGCAGATCCCTCCGGCACCCTTCGCACCTGTGAGGCCGGGTGTACTGATGTGTGGTTGGGCGCGTCGTCTCGAAGCCCGGCCAGGCTCCTCCATGGTTGAGCTTGTTGCTCAGGGGTATTGCACTACATAGGCGGGCGATGCACTGCTTAGTTGCCAGTGCACTGCTGCACTATCTAGTGCATTGGTTCCGTATCTAGTGCATCGCTTCGCTGTGGTGAAACCGGTGGCACCTTTGCGACCTTGTCTGAGCGCTGTGGTGAAACCGGTGACACCTTTGCGCGGGGAAAATGTTGGTTTTTCGGGTGTTAAGGGCTCGCAATGGTGCTGGCGGTTTCACTGGTCAGCTCGGGGAGGTGCGCAGTGGTGGAGGGTGTCGGAAGCTTTGTGTATGAGGTTCAATCCTCAATCACGAAGGAGAGTGCGCAACAATGACTGTTGTGTCCCCGAAGAAGCATAGTGACGCTGAGCGCGTCGCCGATATCAGCCGCCGGCTGATGGAGAACCCGGAAACCGCCAAGCTGATCCAGGAGCTGGGTGAATCAACCGCCGACGCCAACGAGCTGGTGCGTGGCTTGCTGCAGGCCACGATTAACAGTCGGGCTCAACGCGGAAATGGATGCACACCTGGGCTACGTCAATGGCGACCGGGCTGCTAAGGAAGCTGCCGGCCAAGCCAACAGTCGTAACGGCTCTTATCCCAAAAACCGTGGACTCTGCATACGGACCAGTTGATATCAGTGTCCCTCGCGATCGAGCAGGCACCTATATGCGCGCATGGTCCCCAAGGGCAGCCGCAGACTTACCGACCTCGATGACATGATCATTGGTTTGTATGCGGGCGGAATGACCGTGCGTGACATCGAACATCATCTGGCTACCACCATCGGCGTGAACTTGTCGCCAGACACCATTAGCGCGGTCACCGATGCGGTCTTAGAGGAAGTCACCGCCTGGCAGACCAGGCAACTCGACGAGTTTTATCCAGTCATCTTCCTTGATGCCCTACGTGCAAAAATCCGTGACAACGGACGCGTCGTCAACAAGGCGGTCTACATGGCTGTCGGTGTGGACATGGGAAGGCATCAGCACATCTTGGGCTTGTGGGTGGCTACCAATGAGGTGCAGCATTCTGGTCGCAGGTGTGCGCCGAAATCGCCAACCGCGGTGTCAGCGATGTCTTTATTGTCTGCTGTGACGGACTGAAGGCTTTCCGAAGCAATCCAGGCAACCTGGCCCGGAACTCCATGGTCCAAACCTGCGTGGTGCATCTGATTCGTGCCGCTAACAGGGTGGGTAGCCTACGGCGACCGGAAAGAGGTCTCGAAGCATCTACGAGGCATCTATACCGCTGTCAACGAGGATGAAGCTCGAGTGCACTCGATGAGTTTGAGGCCAGCGAGCTTGGCCAGAAGTATCCGCAATCAGTGAAAGTCTGGCGTGACGCGTGGGACAGGTTCATTCCGTTCCTGCAGTTCCGCCAGCGGCAAGGAAGGTGATCTACACTACGAATTCCATCGAATCGATGAACAGCGAGGCTTCGGAAAGCAACACGAAACCGCGTTCAGTTCCCATCGGATTCAGCGGCGGTGAAGACGCTGTGGTTGATGATCTGTAACATCGAGGACCGTCGTGCTGCCCGCCGCGCTAAAGAAGGCGCCAAGGCTTCTGCTTCAGCCAAGCGACTTGTCGAAGGCAGCAAGACCAGCAACTGGAAGCAGGCAATCAATCAGCTATCCGTGGCCTACCCCGACAGGTTCACCGCATACTTGTAAATCAGTCCCCGTACACAAACGGACTGACACCCTCCAGTGGTGTCGTCGGTTTCACGAGGACAATGTGAGTGCATCGTAATGGCCTTGAACGTTTAGATTTCGAGTAGTTGCCGTGCCGGGCGTGAAAAGTTCGCCCTGCGGCGCTGTTGCCATCGTGAATGAGTAGCGTCCCGCATAGTGGTGTAATCGTGGGTGGTCGGCCTGTTGCTTGTTATGGGTGCGGTCACTGCGTCAATTACATGCCCAAAGGCTCTGGTTGTTGGCCCCTAAGCGAAGCAGACCTGGATGTCATCGCTGACCAGCGGGGTGAGCGCCCCGGCAAAGCGCTCAACTGGGACACACCCAAGCAACGCCTCGAACTGTTGCTCAGGACATAACCCGTCTTGCAACCACCCCTAGAAACCGGCCTCTCCCTCTTCGAACGGGGGCGTGATAGTTCCGTGTCGGTCGATAATTCGCGCGGGCTTCAACGGCGTGTCTCGAACGACATTGAGGAGCCGGTCGAAGGTTTCCATCGCGGCTTGACGGTTGGAGGGAACGAACTCCAGAGCGGACGCGTACGGACTGATCTCATGACCCCTGACCTGACAGGGGCGTTAGCCAAAGCTGCTAGCGGGTTGGCTCGTGTACCTTCTTCAATAGCTCTCGCGATCCAGGAGCGACATTCGTTGACATCGTCAGCCCAGGTACGGAATACCCTGCCCGGTGAGTTCTTGGTGCCAGGAGTAGTCGTCCGAACTGCTGGTTAGTGTCCATCCCGGCCACAGCGCATCGAAATCCTCCAGGTGCATGTCCCCTGTCCTGGAGCGACCACCAACGCAACGAGCGTGCTTGGTAGTCCACGAATATCCCGGTTGTCGGAACAATGTCATCCATGGTCTGCTCCCCACGCATCCGATTCATCCGGTAGCCGGGAGGCGACCTCGCGAGCCAAAGCCAGGAAATTCTCAGGACCGCATCCAGTAAGATCATCCAGGAAGCCGTAGGCGCGCCAGGTGACCAAGGTGCCGTCTGCCATGCGCACGGTGATGGGAGCAGCTCCCGTGCCACTCATCCCATGGCTCTAGATCGGGCGCGCGATCACACGGCAAACGATCAGAACGGTGTGTGAAGATGGTGGCCGGATCGACGCCCGCAGCCCGAAGAGTTCCCTGGTTCCTTCGGCTGACCAGGCGGCCGTCCACCCAGGCCAGGTGTGCTCAACGAGGGTAGTTGATAAGTCGAGGGCGTATGAGTGCCTCACTCTCCTCTGCCCACACCACCAGTTTCCTGGTCTCGTCGATCAGAAGTGTGCCCTCAATCCACGGCGCCCCCTCCCAAGCATGCGGATCATCAACACCCATCGGAGACATACAACGCACACGCTCATAGGTGGCTTCATACCGTCGATCGCAATGTCCAGTCCGACCGTTTGGGCCGCCCAGTGGTCGTAGTAGATCTCCCAACCAGAGTAAGTCTTAAGCAAAAACACCTAACCGGGAACCCATCGTGACACCTCAATCAGGGAGAAAAATTTGGTCAGGGAATGTCGTTTCTCAGTGTCGACAGAAGTGAGCGAGACGCTTTCTGCAAGTTCAGGCAATAGTACATTTGCGGGGTATAGATAGCTATTGACACCAACCTATAGCGTTGATCAGTGAGCCTCCCCAGGGCCTCGCTGGTAGCACTTTCAGCTTCGTCAAGTCGCCTCAATTCGCTTCCAGATCCGACACTATACGTTCCTGAACGTCCTTGCTAGTCGGTGGTGTGTTCGATCAGGGCGCGTCCGCTCTGGCCTTGCCACCTGCGCCGCTCTCCTGGCGTCCCTTGGCCTGGTATGCGCGATCAGAGTCTCGGGTGGCGAGTGATTTCATGGCACATCACTGAGGGGCTACGCCCAACCCGGTCGGCGATACGCACCTGGGACAATCCCGCCTCCAACCCCACTATCATCGCCGCGCGATCCCAAACACTCAGCATCCGACAATGGCTCACAACCGGCCCTCCAACAGCGCTACTACCACGATCACATCACCCCATGACACTGCCGACCAGCACTGGTCAGACACCCGCAAACGAAAAACCCGGACTTATCAAAGTCCGAGTCAAAATGGAGCAGGGCGACGGGAATCGAACCCGCCTCTGAAGCAGGGAAGCTTCCATTCTACCGATGAACTACGCCCGCAATTCATCGTCCCGAAGGAATCGACGCGTCGATCATATCGTCACGCCGGATGGCCGCGCAACCGGCGTTGCTTGGGCATGGTGCGGGAGTGCTGGCGGAGGGGTCGCGGCGAATGGTGGTGGAGGCGAGCGGAGCGCGTGGGTGGCGACGAATGGTAGTGGAGGTCTAGGGGGTGCGTGGGTGGCGGCGCAACCGGCGTCGCCCAGCGCAGCGATGCGACGCCGCTCAGCGCAGATGCGACGCCGCCCGGCACTCAGCCTCCGTGCCATCCGCCGGCTCCCGCGCCCGATACACTGGGTTCGCCTGACTGATTGGAGTACCCATGCCTCGTCCCGTGGTGGCGGCCGCGATCGTTGATTCCCTGAGCGACCCCACGATGCTACTCGCCTGCTCGCGCGCCTACCCGCAGGAGCTGCGCGGACAGTTCGAGCTGCCCGGCGGAAAGGTCGAGGACAATGAAGATCCGGTCGAAGCACTCACGCGCGAGATTGCCGAGGAGCTCGGCGCCCGCCTGACGATCGGCGAGCGCGTGTGCCCCGAAGACGGTCAGTGGTGGCCAATTCTGGGTGGTCGCGTCATGGGAGTGTGGCTCGCCGAGGTGGCGGCCAGCTCGCCCGCACCGCGCGCCGGCGCGTCGCACCTTGAGGCAACGTGGGTGCCCCTCGCGGATCTGGCCGCGCTTCCGTGGATCGTCGCTGACCTGCCGATTGTCGAGGCCGTGGTCGCCCGCTGCGCTCGCTGACACCCCGGCGCTGCGCTCGGGGGTCGCTGGCGACGGATGAATGTCAACGTCGCTACCGGCGTCGTTGCGTGAACGCGCAGTTCATCCCTGCACGCTCTCCCATTTGACGACACATAGGGAAGAGTGTCAGAATAGGCCTATGCCGAAGATTATTGGCGAGTCGCTCGCCTCACCGCGAGCTGACTCGCACGCGCCTGTTTGATGCGCTCGGCTCGCTGATGGCCGAGCAGGGCCTTCGAGTCGATCACCATGAGTCAGATCGCTGAGCGTGCGGGCGTTGGTCGCACGGCCGTCTATAACCACTTCGCGGACAAGGAAGTGCTCCTGCTGGCCCTACATGCGGCAGGTGACCGAGGAGTTCACGCGGGTGCTGACGGCCCGTCTCGAGTCCGAGCCGGATCCGCTCATGCGTCTGCGCCTCTACATTCGCGCGCACCTGCAGATGATTAGCCGCTACCACGTCAAAGGCTGGCACGGGCCTGCGCCGTCAGATGTCGGGCCAGGGTGCCTCGCATCTGCATGATCACGCGGGGTTGTTGGTGAGCTCCTCATTGGGATTCTGGACGAGGCCATGGAGCGCGGGCTGATCGTCGAGCAGAACACGCTGGGCGCGGTGCACCTGATTCATGCGACGCTGCAGGGCAGCGCCTCCCGAAGGACCCGGCGCATCGTGAGTCTGCACTGCTGTTGGTCGAGACGTTCATCTTGCGCGGTTTGGGCGCTTCAGAGGATAATGTGCGTCACGTCACCACCTCTACTCTACCTGCCGGGGAATAGAGGGCGCGTCGCGCCCGTTGAATCGTATAAGTTCACTCAAGCGGCTTTTTGCCCCGACCAACAGACCGGTGACAGTGCCGGCGATAACAGGAGAAACATGGCTACCGTTACCCTCACGCAGGAGAACTTCGAGCAGACCGTGTCCGCCGGCGGAATCGTCCTGGTGGATTTCTGGGCGACCTGGTGCGGCCCGTGCCGTCAGTTCGGCCCCGTCTTTGAAGAGGCCTCCGAGAAGTACCCGGACATCGTGTTCGGCAAGATCGACACGGATGACCAGCAGCAGATGGCGATGGCCGCTCAGATCACCTCGATCCCGACCCTGATGGTCTTCCGCGACGGCATCGTTGTGTTCCGTCAGTCCGGCGCTCTGCCGCTGTCCGCGCTCGAGGACCTGATTTCTCAGGTCCAGAACCTCGACATGGATGAGGTCCGCAAGCAGATCGCCGAGATTGAGGCTGAAGAATCTGCCGAGTGATGAGCTCACGATAAGGCCCCGAGGCAACGTGCCTCGGGGCCTTTCGTCTGTGGTGGCGACTTACTCGCTCGGGAGTCGCGCCGGTCGGCGGGTGATCAGCTCGTGGTCGGCGTGGTCGCCCACCATGAACGAGTAGTCGCCGACGATCTCGAAGCCGTGCCGCGCGTAGAAGCGCTGCGCCCCGTAGTTTTCGCTCCACACGCCGATCCACAGGGTGCGTGGGCCGTCGCGCTCGAGCCATTCGAGTGCCGTCTTGAGGAGGAGAGTGCCGCGCCCCGCCCCCTGGTGGCCCTGCAGGATGTAGAGGCGCTGGATTTCCCCGTCGCCCGGGCGCGACGTCGGGGTGGGGCAGGTGCGCGGGGCATGCGGTCACGTAGCCGATTGGGGCATGGGACGCCGACGAGGCCGGGGCCTCGTCACCCGCTTCCGGCACAAGCGGGTGGTCGGCGAGGGAGGGTCGGGCCGCGAAGCCCTCGTCGGCTTCGTCCTCGAAGAGGAACCACGTCGCCCGGTTCGGATCCCTCGAGTTCGGCGCGCAGGACGTCGGGTGCGTAGGCCTCGTCGAGGAAGGCCTCCAGGTCGGCGGGGGCGTAGAGGTGGCCGAAGGTCTGCGTGAAGCAGGTGCGCGCGAGGGTGGAGAGCGCCTCGGCGTCTGCGGGGGTGGCGCGGCGGATCATGGCTGCCTTTCGTCGGTTCGTTACCCATCGTAGGGGCGGGGGTGGGACGCCCAGCCGGCGGGGCGGTCCCTGAGAAAATCCCTGAAAAGACGCGGATAGCGTTGCTGCGTTAATGAGGCGCACCCTACAATTGTGCAACGCCGTTCATCAAAGGAGACGCACGTGGCACATAAGACACGCACCGCCCAGGTGCTCGACATTGTCAAGGTTCTTGCCTGGGTAGTTATCGCCGTCGCCTTGGTGAAGTTCGCGTTCTTCCCGGCTGCCAAGGAGGATCAAAGTGCCGACGGTATGGACCCGGGCGGCACCTTCGGGCAGATGACGATCGAGGTGGGCCGCGCCGACATTACGAACACCGTGAGCGTCACGGGGACGATCCAGGCCGACGAACCGGTCGTCGCCCGTGCAACCCTGGACGGCAATGTCGTGCGCACCTTCGTCAACGACGGCGACAAGGTGTCAAAGGGCGACGCCATCGTGCAGATCCGCAAGGAGATCCCCGGCGAGACCCGCCAGGTCACCGACGAAGAAGGCAACGTGAGCGTCGAGACCGCCGAGCCGACCTACAAGTACGAGACGGTCGTCTCCCCCGGTGACGGCACGGTCTCGACGAGCGTGCTCGTCGGCCAGCAGTTCGCGATCGGCGACACGGTTGCGACCGTCGCGCCCGCGACATTCTCCGCGGTCGCGCCCCTGAGTGCGGACCAGATGTACCGCCTACAGGACGCCCCGTCGACCGCGACCGTCACCATTAAGAACGGCCCCGCGCCCTTCGAGTGCACGGGTGTGAAGCTGGTGAGCCCGACCGGCAAGGCGCAGGACCCCAAGGCGAACGCCGGCTCCGATAACGGCGCCTCGTCCTCGACGGATCTGAAGGCGCGCTGCGCGATCCCCTCCGACCAGACGGTGTTCGCAGGGCCTGCAGGTCACCCTCGAGATGACGGCGGGCTCGGCGACGGGTGTCCTCGCGGTGCCGATTTCCGCTGTCGAGGGCCGCTACCAGTCCGGCTCCGTCTACCTGCCGACCGACGACCCGGCCAAGCCCGAGAAGCGCGCCGTCACCCTGGGCATCACGGACGGCAAGATGGTCGAGGTCAAGGAGGGCCTGACGGAGGGCGAGGAGATCCTCGAGTTCACCCCGACCTCGAACAAGGATAACCAGGACGGGCAGACCGGCCCCTACGGCGGCATGGACTCCGGTATGGCCGGCGGCTCGGGTGACTCGGCGGGAACGCAATGAGTCTCGTGTGCCTGCGGGATGTCACCCGCACGGTGACCCTGCCTGACGGCGAGGACCTGCACATTCTGCGCGGCGTCAACCTGGACGTCGCCCAGGGCGAGCACGTCTCCATCGTGGGCCGCTCGGGCACCGGCAAGTCCACGATGCTCAACATCATCGGCCTGCTGGATACCCCCACCTCGGGCACGTACGAGCTGGACGGCGTGGACACCACGCGTCTGAGTGAGGGGCGCCGCGCGCGCATGCGCGGGGAAGACTTCGGCTTCGTGTTCCAGCAGTTCAACATCTTTTCGGCGCGCACGGCCGCGGAAAACGTCGAGGTCCCCCTCCTGTACGCCCCCGGCCCCCAGCTGCTGCGCAGGCGCTCGATCGCCGTCGACATGCTCGAGCGCGTGGGCTTGGGCGAGCGCGCGGACTCTACCCGGGCGAGATGAGCGGCGGCGAGCAGCAGCGCATCGCGATCGCGCGCGCCCTCGTGCGACGCCCGCGCGTCATCCTCGCCGACGAGCCGACGGGCGCCCTCGATCCGGACACGGGCCGCGTCGTCATGGCCCTCCTCGAGGAGGTCGCCCGCGAGTCCAATGCCGCCCTCATCGTCATCACGCACGACATGGCCGTGGCCGCGCGGGCGCAGCGCGCCTACGAGCTCTACGACGGCACGCTGCACGAGATCGAGGATCCCGCCGCTCTCACGCGCCGCGCGGAGGCCGGGCACGGCGGCGACGAGGCCGGGGCCGAGCAGGTGGGCTCAGAATCCGCTGTGGCCGAACCTCCGCGTCCGCCCGCCGAGGGGGACCCGGAAGCCGGGCAGGCCTCGGGCGGCGCGACGTCGGAGGAGGGTGAGCAGTGAACGCCGTGAGTCAGCTCCTGGGCGCGCTCATCGAGGCCTGGGGCGAGGTTAAAGTCCAGAAGGCGCGCGTCGTCCTCTCCCTCGTGGGTGTGGTCGCGGCCGTGGCCGCCATGACGATCGTCATCGCGCTCGGAGACCTGCTCCTGCAGTCCTCGCGCGAGTTGGCGGAACTGTACGAGGGGCGCTCCGTCACCCTGCGTCTGACCCCCGAAAGCTCCTCGAACGCCTCGGAAGGACCGGCGGCCGGCGGTCCCCTATCAGGACGCGTCCGATCCCGCGTCGGCCACCGGCGCGCAGACGGCGAAGCGCCCCGACGAGAAGGACACGCTCGGCGAGGCCATGGGCACCCCTGGCCGAGCGCACGGACATCCACTACTGGTCGCGCTTCTCCAGCGGCGGTGGGGACATCGTCGAAACCCGACAGGCCCGCTCCAGCGGACAATTCCGCGGATACCCCCTGACGAACATCGGCGACATGGTCGACGGCGTGACGTTCCAGGGCGTCGACCCCTCCTACGAGGTCATCTTCCGCACCCGCATGCTCGCCGGGCGATGGGTCGTGAGCAGCGACGCCGACCAGCGCCTGGTCCCCGTCGTCATCTCCGAAACCCCTGTGGAACCAGCTGGGGCGCGCCCCCATCGACCAGGTTCCGATCGTCCTGCACACGAGCGACGGCACGGCGATGCGCGTCGTCGGCATCACCAAGTCCAAGAGCTCCTACGACATGCCGACCGTGTTCGCGCACTACGACGCGGCGCGAATCTCCTTCCCGCAGATGAGCTCCCCGTCCATGATCGCGTGGGTAGGCACCGAGAACGCGGACCAGGCCCGCGAAAACCTGCCGCGCGCCCTGGCCTCGATCCTCGGCGAGGGATGGAAGGTCTCCGTCTCCGGTGGCGAGCACGAGGATATCGGCGAGGAACAGCTGGGCACCATCTCCAACGTCATCATGGTCATCGGCGGCATCATCGTGTTCCTGGGCGCCCTCGGCCTGCTCAACGTTGCGATCGTGACCGTGCGCCAGCGCGTGCGCGAGATCGGCATCCGCCGGGCCGTCGGTGCCTCCGCGGCGCGCGTCTTCTTCGCGGTCTTCATGGAGTCGGTCGTCGCAACCTTCGTCGCCGGCGTCATCGGCGTGGGCATCGCGGTCGTCGTCGTGCGATTCCTGCCCTCGAGGCCCTGGGCGTCACGCTCAGCGACACCCCGGCCTTCCCCGCCGGAGCCGCCATCGCGGGCGTCGCCATCTCCACGAGCATCGGCGCCCTGTGCGGCATCATCCCGGCGCTCGCGGCCGTGCGCATCAAGCCGATCGACGCGATCCGCTACTGATTCACCGACGAGGCGGTGGCTGCCTCCCGGGACCGCGCGCCGCCGCGTGGGTGCCCCGGCCTCGTCTGTGAACGTTATCGGGGGAGCGTGACCCGCTTGGTGTCCCTCGTTGTGAGACGATCATGCCGTCCTTCAGGAGTGCCCGGTAGACGCGGGTGGGCTGGTAGCGGTCGCCCCCGTCGATGCGGGCGGCGTCGAGGACTCGGCGTTTCGTGAGGCCGTCCGTGCCCTCGAAGTGGGCGGCACGCAGGGCTTTTCATGATGCGTCCGCGCGCCTGGCGGTCGGTGCCCGCGTAGGGCTGGGGCGTGGGCCGCTTCTCGTCCTTGGGGAATCCGGCGAGCGCCCACGCGCAGTTGTTCGAGATCGTGCACTCGTCGCACGACGGGCTGAGCTGCGTGCAGACGAGGGCCCCAAATTCCATGAGCGACAAACTCACCTCGGCAGCGCTGTGCCCGTGTTCGGGCAATAATGCGTCGGCCCGCATTGTTTCCGCTTTTGAGGGCGTGGTGTGGGGAGGAAGCTCTTTGCCGTCCAGAAATCTGACCAGCACTCGACGCACGTTCGTGTCCAGGACCGGCACGCGGATTCCGTGGCGGAAGGCGAGCAGCGCGGATGCGGTGTAGGTGCCGACGCCCGGCAGGAGTGTTAGCTCTTTGAGCGAGAGGGGGACTTCTCCGTCGTGCTTGTCGACGATCGCGGCTGCGCAGGCCTTGAGGCGCAGGGCGCGGGAGGGGTATCCGAGGTTTGCCCAGGCCACAATGATGTCTGCCGACGAAGCGGCCGCCACGTCCGCCGGCGTGGGCCAGCGTTCCATCCATTCGAGCCAGATCGGCTGGACGCGTGCGATGGGCGTCTGTTGGCTCATGATCTCAAAGACGAGGGTTCCCCAGTCAGAGACGTCGGCTGTGCGCATTGGCAGGTCGCGCTTGTGTGTCGCGAACCACTGAGGCAGGTCGCAGTGGAGTATTCGTGTGGCCTCTGTCGATGGATTCATGAACACCCAGTCAGTCTATGGAACAAAAACTTTCATCGTGACGAACGAAAGAAATGAAGCTGTGACCTGCAGCATAAAAATGGGTGAATGTTGTATAAAAAAATGAAAAGAGTCGCTACTCTGACCGCGCTTTTCAAAATGTGCTCCGTGGAGTCCCGTCAATACAGGAGATATCCGCCGGGCCCCGCGCCTTTTCTTTGTCGGGGTGGCGCGCTCCGGGATTAATCAGGGTCGTCTCGAGGGGTGGACTGGCTATCCCTGAGCGTTGACCGCACGCTACCCCTGTGCCCGTCAGGCCAATTCGGCCCCCACGTCTATCGAAAGGCTTTCTCATGACGACGCCCGATCCGCAGGCCACTCCCTTCCAGCCTGAGGAACCCGCTCAGGTCCCCGCCCCTGAGGCTCCGGCTTTCCCCAGGCCTCGGCCCCCGTCTACGACGAGGCCACGGCGACCCCCGGTTCGACGACCTACGGCACTGCGTACGACGCTCCCGCGGCCAGCTCCTACGCCCAGCCGGAGCAGGGGCTACGGCGTTCCCGGCCCTCGACGCGAACGCGCAGGGCGCCTACGGTGCGGATGCCTACGGTCAGCCCGGTTACGCGCAGCCCGCGTACGGCCAGCCCGTCGTTGGTGCCCCGAAGCAGTGGATCGTTGCCCTGCTCCTGGCGTTCTTCCTGGGCCCCCTCGGTATTCACAACTTCTACCTGGGCTACACCACGAAGGGCATCATTCAGCTGGTGATATCGCTGACCGTCGTCGGCCTGATCGTGACCGGCATCTGGGCATTCATCGATTTCATTATGCTCATCATGCGTTCCGGCTCCTACGCCTGCGACGCTCAGGGTCAGCCCCTGCAGTGACCCCCTGAGGCTGTTGTCGCGGCGCTGAGTATGCGACAATCGAGTCATGCTGCTCAGTGACCGCGACATCAAGGCATCCCTGGACTCTGGACGTATTCAGCTTGACCCGCTGGACCGGGACCCTGGTCCAGCCGGCCAGCATTGACGTGCGCCTGGATCGCCTGTTCCGCCTCTTCGATAACCACCGCTACCCGGTGATCGACCCCGCGGCGGACCAGTCGGACCTCACCCATCAGGTGGACGTGGGCCCCTGATCAGCCCTTCGTGTTGCACCCCGGCGAGTTCGTCCTGGGCGCCACCTACGAGCTGGTGACCCTCGGCGATGACATCGCGGCGCGCCTCGAGGGCAAGTCCTCCCTCGGCCGCCTCGGCCTGCTCACCCACTCGACGGCTGGCTTCATTGACCCCGGCTTCTCTGGCCACGTGACACTGGAGCTGTCGAACACGGCGACGATGCCGATCCTGCTCTACCCCGGCATGAAGATCGGGCAGCTGTGCTTCTTCGACCTGTCCTCCCCGGCTGAGCATCCCTACGGTTCGAAGGGGCTCGGCTCGCATTACCAGGGTCAGCGCGGGCCCACGCCCTCGCGCACCCACGAGCGCTTCTCGCGCACCCGCATCGAACGGTGATTCCCGATGTCGGCTCTCCCTCCTCCGCCTCCCTCCCGGCTTGAACGCATGCGCGCCGAGCGCGCCGAGCGTGCGGCCCGCGAGGTGGGCTATCCGCCCGCACCGGATCCCGCCGACCTGCCGGAGCCGCCCGAGCCGACGCCCGTCCTGGGTGTGCCTCAGACGAATTCCGCTCCTCAGGGGAGCACCAGCCGCGGGGTCGAGGCCGGCATCCCCCGGTGGCTCCCCAGCCAGACGCGCACGGGCGTCATCCAGGGCGTCGCTCTGCCGGGCATGACACCGCGCGAGCAGGTCACCAACAGGGACGAGGCCCCCCAGGCCTCGCCGGTGAGGCGTTCCCTCAAGGAGCGCATGGCCTCGGCCCCTCATTCTTTCGCGGACCCGACGCCGGTGAGCGCGACGGACAACCCGCTCACCCAGACGAACGTCGGCCTGACGACGATGACTTCGACGGACGCTGCCTTCCAGATCGCGGCCGACGGCGAGGTCATGAGCGCCGAGGCCGCCATCCCGATCGCCGCCGCCATCGAGGTCAGCGAGCCCGCCGGCGTCATCGACCTGGACGTCGCGCGCGAGCATCACCTGCTCCTCGTCTCCGACGCCGTCGATCCAGCCGAGCTCGAGGCCCTCGCGATTTCCATGGGACGAGGCCGGATGGCTCGCCCCGGGCCGCCTGCGCCTGTCCTCCGACGCCGAGCTGGAAGGGCCGTGGACGCTCGACCAGCCGACGCGCGCGGCGCTGGGTACCCCAGCCTCGCTCGCGAACGCGTGGATCCTGCGCTGCCCGCAGGCATCCGCCCGCCAGCAAAACAACGGCGTCATGGGCGAGTGGGACAAGGCGTTCCCGGACGGCCTGCCCACGGGCCTGGAGTACCGCGTGCTCGAGGCGCTGCGCCGCATGGCTCGACGCCTCGCGGGCGGCCTGCGCATCGCGGGCAGCGGCTACGTCATGGTCCCCGACGCTGACTCGGCCGTGAACCTGACGGTGTATTCGCCGCGCTGGATTAACCCCGAGGACCTGCTCTCCGCGATGCGTGAGCGCGCCGGATTCGAGCAGATGAAGGACGCGCGCGACATCACGCCCGAGGCCCCCAAGCCCGTCCCGCTGACCCCGCGCAGATCGCCCAGATCGAGAAGCTGAAGGCCGAGCTGGGCCCGGTGCGCGAGGATATCGCCTCAAGATCGCCAAGGCCCGCGAGGAGCATGAGGCGCAGCGCGACAAGCCGCAGGTCGTTGACGGCTATGCCCTCATGAGCCCGATCGGCCACCGCTCTGACATGATGATCGAGGTCCACGCCGTGCCCACGCCGCCGCGCGTTTTGCGCTGGGAGCCGTGGACGGCCGGAACCATCATCGAGTACCAGGTCCGCTGGCTTCCCACCTCCGCGCCGACGCCCGGCGCGGGCTGCGATGAGCCGCACCGCGCGCCTGGAGCGCCTGCGCTCCACCCAGGACGTGGAAGGCTGCCGGCATGATCGCGACCCTCGTGGGCGGCAACGTCATCGACGAGGACGGCTTTCCTCGTCGGCCTCGAGGAAATCTCCCCTGAGGACGGGGAATAGGCCAGCCGTAGACGGAGCGCGTGTTACCCGCTAGTGTGGCTGTGTTTTCACATCCATACGAAGGAAAGGGCATACCATGAAGCTCTCCGCACGCAACCAGCTCCCCGGCACCGTCGTTGAGGGTCTCCGAGGTGCCGTGAACAGCATCGTCAAGATCGAGGTCGCCCCGGCCTGGTCATCTCCTCGTCGATCACGAACGCCGCCATCGAGGAGCTCGGCCTGACCGTCGGCTCCAAGGCCGTCGCCGTCATCAAGGCCTCCAACGTCATCGTTGGCGTCGAGGACTGATTTTCTCCAGACAGAGGGCGGCCCCGCAGGTTTTCCTGCGGGGCCGCCCTCTGTCTCGTTAGTGATGCGTGCGGTGCGCATGTGCGCGTGTGCGTCGCCGTGCGCGCGCTACTGCCCGCGCTTGACGGCCTCCAGCAGCATGACGGCCACGTCCCGCACCTCGAGGGAGCTTCTGGCCGGACGAGGGCCGTGGCGGCCTCGTCGGTCGCGCCGCCCTGGTCGGCGTCGGAGGAGACGAAGCCGGCGGACGTGCCCGAGGCCGAGCCGAGCATCTGGGAGCAGAACGGACAGGCCGTCGCGATGACGTCCGCGCCCGTGGACGCGGCCTCGACGATGCGGGCGTCGGCGATACGGGTCCCGCGCGTCTCCTCGAACCAGGCGTGCGCGCCGCCCGCGCCGCAGCACATCGCGCGGTCGCGGTTGCGCGGCATCTCGACGAGCTCGACGTTCGGCAGGGAGCCCACGAGCTCGCGCGGCGGCTCGTACACGCGGTTGTGGCGGCCCAGGAAACACGCGTCGTGGTAGGTGACCTTCAGGGGCGCGCCGACCGAGGGAGCGTTGCCCGCAGGCTTCGCCCCGGCCTCGTCCGTGGTGTCCGTGCCCGTGGGGGCAGCGGAAGTGGGGGCCACCGGCGTGAGCAGGCCGTCGCGCACCAGGCGGTTGAGGAGCTGCGTGTGGTGGACGACGTCGAAGGAGCCGCCCAGCTCCGGGTACTCGCCCGCGATCGTGTTGAAGCAGTGCGCGCAGGACACGACGATCTTCTGGGGCTTGGCTTCCTTGAGCGTATCGATCGCCTGGGCGGCCAGCATCTGGAAGAGCGCCTCGTTGCCGGCGCGGCGGGCCGGGTCGCCCGTGCAGGACTCGCCCGAGCCGAGGACCGCGAAGGACACGCCCGCCGTGTGCAGCAGCTCGGCGACGGCGGCGCTGGTCTTCTTCGCCGTGTCGTCGTAGGCGCCCGCGCAGCCCACCCAGAACAGGTAGTCAACCTCGGAGGCGTCCTCGATGTCCTCGCCGACGATGGGGATGTCGAAGTCCAGCTTCTTCGCCCAGTCCATGCGCTTGCGGGCCGGCTGGTTGTAGGGGTTGGCCTTGGATTCCATGCCGCGGAATGCGCGGCCCAGCTCGCGGGGGAACGCGCCCTCCATGAGGACCTGGTGGCGGCGCAGGTCGAGGATGTGGTCGATGTGTTCGATGTCGACGGGGCACTGTTCGACGCAGGCGCCGCAGTTCGTGCAGTCCCACAGGACTTCTTCGGAGACAACCTCGGGGACGAGGGGAGCGGTCACCGTGGAGACGCCCTCCGGGCCGGTCGCGCCCGACAGGGACAGGGCGGAGAACAGGTCGAAGGAGTGCGGCGAGGCCGGCACGCCCTTGTCGAGGAGGACCTCGCCGTCGCCCAGTTTCTGGTGGCCCTCCTCCTGCTCGACGATCTGCACGTTGGAGGCGGACTCCATGTGGTCGCGCAGGCCCATGATGAGCAGCTTGGGGGAGAGGGGCTTCTGCGTGTTCCACGCGGGGCACAGCTCCTGGCAGCGGCCGCACTCGGTACACGAGTACAGGTCCAGGCGGGCCTTCCACGAGAAGTCGTCGATCGTGCCCACGCCGAGGACTGTGTCCTCGGGGAGGTCGTCGAAGTCGTCCTCGCTGGTGACGGGCTTGCCGTCGATGAGCATGTGGTCGGCCGGGCCCAGGGACTTGGTGCCGTCCGCGTGTCGGCGCGTGTACAGGTTGAGGATCGCGACGAAGCGGTGCCATGCGACGCCCATGCCGGTCTGGATGCCGACGACCGTCAGCCAGGTCATGGAGGTGAGGACCTTGAGGGCGCTGACCAGCACGATCGCGTTCGCCAGCGAGGTGGCCGAGGAGGAGGCGGCGCCCGCGAAGAGCGCGCCGAGCCAGGCGGTCAGCGGGAAATGCAGGGCGGTCGCGTGGGCCTCCATGCTCGGCGTGAGGCTGAAGAGCGCGTATTCGAGGCCGCGCAGGGCCACGACGCACGCGCACACGATGAGGATGACCCACTCGACGAAGAGCGCCTGCCAGCGGGTCGAACCCAGGAAACGGGAGGCCAGGCCGCGCGGGAGGAGTCACGCGGGTGGGGCTTTGGTCAGGGACGAGGGCGGGGTGCCGGTCGGGTCCGCCGCGGCGGCAGCGCCGTCCGGATCGTCGTTCGACAGGGCCGCCTCGGCGGCCGTGCCGTGCCCTGGCGCGCTGGCGCACGACCATCAGGAGGACGATGCCGACCAGGCCGCCCCACGCGAAGGCCTCGGTCAGCCACCCCACGGCGCGAAATGGCCGAGGAGGCAGCGTGAAGGTCTGCACGCGCAGCTGCGCGTAGCCCGTGACCAGCGTGAGGAACAGGATCGGGAAGGAGACCATGACGAGCCAGTGGGCCGCCTTGATCCACGGGCGCCCCTTGAACTCGCGGTGGGTGAGGGCCGCCGAGATGACGCCCCACGCCCGCTTGCCGACGGGTGTCAGGCGCCCGGGGTCGGGCGTGCCCGCCGAGACCGTGCGCCACATGTGTGCCAGGCCTCGCGCGAACGACAGGACGGCCAGGGCGCTCACCAGCAGGGCGAGTCCCCACATGATGGCGCTCAGCGTTGGATTGGCCACGTTTCCTCCTCAAGATTGCTGCATTCCATTGTGTCATCTCGACCCAGGAGAGACCGATTCTGCCCCGCAAAGCGTGCGCAATTACGCGCTGCGTGCGGGCTTCGTCGCGCTCTCGTGTGTTCGCCACAACGTGGATACATGCCACGGTCGGGCAAAAAGTGTGGGAGAGTGAGAGCGTGCTTCCCGTCTCTCAGCCAGACATGACACTGTCCGACCAGGAACTCTTCGGAGACGATCACCCGCACGATCATTGCGGCGTCTTCGGAGTGTGGGCCCCGGGCGAGGACGTTTCCCGCCTGACCTACTTCTCCCTCTATGCCTTGCAACACCGCGGCCAACAGAGCGCCGGTATTGCGACGTCGAATGGCAAGCAGATCCTCGTTTATAAGGATCAGGGCCTCGTGTCGCAGGTGTTCTCCGAGCAGTCCCTGCAGGGCCTGCGCGGCCACATTGCGCTGGGTCACGTCCGCTACGCGACGACCGGCGCGGACGTATGGCGCAACGCCCAGCCGACGCTGGGCCCCACCCCCACCGGCACGCTCGCCCTGGCCCACAACGGCAACCTCACCAACACGGTCGAGCTGCGCGAGCTGGCCTCCGAGATCGCCGACGAGGGCGAGGGACTTCGAACGTGGCGCCTCCACCGACACCTCCCTCGTGACCGCGCTGCTGGGCATGGCTGACCGCATCCCCGGACCGACACCCTTCATCGCGTCTCCGTCCGTGACGCCCGGGCACTGGGTGCGGACGAGGCCGCCCCGGCCTCGTCGGTGGACGACCCTGAACCCGCGCCCCTCGTCGGCGCCGCCCTGAAGGTGCTGCCGCGTATCAAGGGCGCGTTCTCCCTGGTCTTCATGGACGAGCACACGCTGTACGCAGCGCGCGACCCGCACGGCTACCGCCCGCTCGTGCTGGGCCGCCTCGCCTCCGGCTGGGTCGTCGCCTCCGAGACCGCCGCCCTGGACCTGTGTGGCGCGACCTTCGTGCGCGAGGTCGAGCCCGGCGAGCTCATCTCCATCGACGCGTCGGGCGTGCACTCGCGCCGCTTCGCCGTGCGCCGCTCCAACACCTGCGTCTTCGAGTACGTGTACCTGGCCCGCCCCGACACGACGATCGGCGGGCGCCGCATCGTGGCCGCGCGCCACGAGATGGGTGCCGCCCTGGCGCGCGAGAACCCCATCGAGGCGGACCTGGTGATTCCCACGCCCGACTCGGGCACGCCCGCCGCGATCGGCTACGCGCAGGAGTCCGGCATCCCCTTCGCCCAGGGCCTCGTCAAGAACGCGTACGTGGGCCGCACCTTCATCCAGCCCACGCAATCCCTGCGCCAGCTGGGCATCCGCCTCAAGCTCAACCCCCTGCGTGAGGTCATCGAAGGCAAGCGCCTGGTCGTCATCGACGACTCGATCGTGCGCGGTAACACGCAGCGCGCTCTCGTCAAGATGCTGCGCGAGGCCAGGGGCCGCCGAGGTGCACATCCGCATCTCGTCCCCGCCGGTGCTGTGGCCGTGCTTCTTCGGTATCGATTTTCCCGACGCGCGCCGAGCTCATCGCCTCGTCCATGAGCGTCGAACAGGTGCGCGAATCCATCGGCGCCGACTCCCTGGCCTACCTGTCGATCGACGGCATGGTCGCGGCCACCGGACAGGGCACGTCCCTGTGCATCGGCTGCTTCACGGGCGAATACCCCGAGACGATCCCGCCGGGACGCCCGTGCCCGGAACCCCGACGCCACCCCTGCTAACCTCTACGCCCGCGACGCAACCCTTGCGCCGCGGGCGTCGTTCAACCCGACCCCCAGACACGGCCTCGTCGAGCGCCATCCGCGAAAGGCACCACCGCGACCGACACCCCCTGGACTACGCGACCGCTGGCGTCGACACCGCTGCGGGCGACCGCGCCGTCGAACTGATGAAGACCGCGGTGGCCGCCACCACGACTCCACCGTCCTGGGCGCGACCGGCGGATTCGCCGGCATGGTCGACGCGTCGGCCCTGCTGGGCATGGAGAAGCCGCTGCTCGCGACCTCCACGGACGGTGTGGGCACGAAGATCGCGATCGCGCAGGCCATGGACGTGCACGACACGATCGGCCAGGACCTGGTCGGCATGGTCGTCGACGACATCGTCGTGATCGGTGCGCGCCCCGTCCTCATGACCGACTACATCGCCTGCGGCCACGTCGTCCCCGAGCGCATCGCCGCGATCGTCACCGGCATCGCGCGCGCCTGCGAGGCCACGGGCACGCCCCTCATCGGCGGCGAGACCGCCGAACATCCCGGCGTCATGGAGCCCGACGACTACGACATCGCGGGCGCGGCGACCGGCGTCGTGGACGCCTCCAAGCTGCTGGGTCCCGAACGCGTGACGGGCGGCGACGTCGTCATCGCCATGGCGTCTTCTGGCCTGCACTCCAACGGCTATTCGCTGGTGCGCTCCGTCGTCTCCCGCGTCGGCGCCTCGCTGGAGTCCCACGTGGCCGAGTTTGGCCGCACCCTCGGCGAGGAGCTCCTCGAGCCCACCCGCCTGTACACGCGACTGTGCCTCGACCTGGTCGAGCGCTTCGGCGTCGCCGGCATCCACGCCTACTCGCACGTGACCGGCGGCGGCCTGGCCGCGAACCTGTCGCGCGTCCTGCCCGTCGGCGCGGTGGCCACCGTCGACCGCTCCACGTGGACCGTTCCCGCCGTGTTCGACTGGGTGCGCCGCGCGCGACGTCACCTGGGTCGGCATGGAGGACTCCCTGAACCTGGGCGTCGGCATGGTCGCCGTCGTCTCGGCCTCCGTGGCCTCCGAGGTCCTGTCCGCGATCAACGAGGCCGGGGTGGCCGCGTGGGTCCTGGGCTCCGTCACGTCGGCCGGCGCCGACGGAACCGTGCCCGGCTTCGGGTCGGTTGCTGATTTCGGTGCGGACTCCTCCGGCGTGCGCCTCATCTCCGGCACGAAGGGTGTCCAGGCGGGCGCCGTGCTGCTGCACGGCGAGTACCGCGTGGGCTGAGCGGCGCTGAGCGGACCTGAGCGGTGCACCTGCTCTGAGTACGTGAGAGGGGTCGAGGCCTGCGGGCCTCGACCCCTCGCCGCATGCGTGTGCTTTTTGTACGAGTGCGCGCGGGCGCGTCAGGAAGAGTGGATTGGGTACGCCAAAGCGGCGGACCGGTTATCGGTCCGCCGTGTGGCTGAGCCGTTACTTAGTGGAGGATCCACCCGTCCAGAAGGACTCATCGAGCTGCTCCGGATCGATGTCGTCTTCTTCCGCGGGCATCTCGGCGAAGTCGGCGTATTTCGAATAGAGGTCGTCGTCGATCGCATCGTCCTCTTCGGGCTCGTCCGCCGGCACGTGTGCCAGGTACGAGTCCTCATCCGCCAGCTCGCGCTGAAGTGCGTTTAGGTCGGTGTCGGGGCTGAAATACTTCAGCTTCCGAGCGACTTTCATCTGCTTAGCCTTTTGACGGCCGCGCCCCATGGCGTCGACCCCCTCCGCGTCGTTCGGGTCCGCGTGAAGCGGTTCCCTGGGTGTTCAAAATGTTTCGTAAGACCATCATAGCTAATGACGGGCCTTGACCTCACCTTGGATTGGGTTTTGCGCGCTCAGCGGAGTGGTGCGAAGGGTGCGTATGCCCACGAAAATGGGGAAACAGAACCGGCGTAACCCTCGGCCAGTGTGGCCGGAGTTACGCCGGATTGCGTCGAGTTGATGCCTACAGGGCCTCGGTGACGTCGGACCTGAGGGCCTCGAGCGTGTGCGCGGCGGCCTCGCGGGCGGCGCGGCGGGCCTCGCGACGGGAGCGACGTGACGAGCGGGTCGCCAGCAGGGACGATCACGCCGATGGTGCCGACGACGGACAGGGGCGACGACGCCGACCTTCTTGAGGGCCTCGGCGTTACCGCCGGCGGCGTCCTGCAGGGGTCAGCGACGCGGACTCTTAAAGGATGCGAAACGGGCGCGGGCCTCGTCCTTCGCCTCCTGGGCGAGGGCCGCGGGCTGCACGCGCGCTACAGCTGGTCGATCGTGGCGGCCAGCTCGGCGCGCTGACGCTCGAGGTCGGCGGTGATCTGGGCTTCCGTGCGCGGTTCGGCGGGGGCGGACTCGCCGACGGTCACGTTACGCGGATCGAGGTTGGTGCTCACTGCCCAGTCCCTTCTCGATGGCTTCCTTGGTGGCGGTGACCGATGCGGCCGGGTCGGGGCGGTGGGCCTGCGCGCTCTTCAGGGGAGCTGGCGCCCACGAGCGCCAGGATCAGCACGATCAGGAGGATGATGCCGACGACGATCAGCGACGCCGCCCACGCGGGGACGACGAGTTCGAGGGCGACCTCGATCGTGTGGAAGACCCACCCCAGCAGGTAGAGCGCGAAGACCGCGGCGACCACGAGGAGGCCGATACCCTTGCCGCTCTTGGACGCGAAGCGCGCAGCTTCGCCTTGTTGAGCTCGACCTCGTCGCGGATGATGCTGGAGAGCTGTCCGGTGACAGATGCGAAGAGGGCGCCGATGCTGGGGCGCGCCTCGCTGGCGGCGGGTGCGGGGGCAGCGGGCGGGTACTGCCCGGGCTGGGGGTGGGCTGAGTCATGGATGCTCCTGCGCGTACGGGTGAACGAGGCGATGCCTCGCCGGATACGCCCTAGTGTCTCACGAAGAATGGAGGCCCGCAGTGACCGTTACGTTACTCCTGTGGGGCGATCGAGCCGGGCAGGTCGGAGAGGATCTTGCGGGCGCACGACCAGGTCGGAGACCTCGGGCTCGGCCAGGGCCGGGTCCTCGGCTTCGACGACAGGGATGTCGCGCATCGCGGTCTCGGTGCGGGGCTCGGGCGAGGCCTGGGGACTGAAGCGGGGCTGCCTCCACGCGGGTGGCCGCCGCGTCGAGGGCGGCCTCGGCGGGGTCGGTTTCCTCAGGGTTCGAGGCCTGCTGCGCGTTCGCGGTCTGTGCCCCCGGCCTCGTCGGTGGTGCCGAGCGGGTGCCACGCAGGGGCCGAGGAAGCCTGGGTGGGGAGATGACCTCGTCGAAGGAGGCGGGCAGGGCCGAGGGGATTGGGCCGAGGAGGGCCTTTGGGGTCTCGGGGTTGGCCTCCAGGGAGGCGGCGATGATCGCGGCGGAGGGGCGGGGAGCGTCGAGGGCGACCCGGCCGTTCGTCAGCAGGATTGCGCGGTCCGAGGCGGCGGCGACCTCCACGGACGGGGTGGCGATGACGACCGCGCAGCCCGCGTCCGCGAGGGAACGCAGGAGGGGCCGAGCTCCTCGCGCGCGGCGGCGGGCAGGGACACCGGGTCCTCGATGAGGAAGACCTCGGCGCCGGACACGATCGCGCGGGCGATGAGGGCCTGAAGCGCTCCCCATTCGGAGAGCTCGGAGGGCGCAGGTCGACGCGCTGGGCGAGGCCCGTGATCTGCAGGGCGCCCACGAGGTTGTCCCAGTCGGCGACGGAACCCCGTGGCCGAGAGGGGCCAGGATGTTCTGGCGGATCGTCAGGGACTCGTCGAGCGGGGAGTCCGCGCGGATCAGCGCGACCGAGCCGATGCGGCCCGCGAGGCGCGCGGCCAGCGAGCGCGAGGGCGCGGCGACGATGCGGCCGGCCTGCGGCTCCTCGAGGCCCGCGAGGATCAGGGAAAAGGGCGCGGGCGCGGCGGCCCGTCGGGTCCAGGATCGCGCTCAGCGAGCGGGCGCGGAAGCCCAGGTCGATATCGGCGAGGAGGACCGCGCCGGTCACGTGGTCCGTGTAGGTCAGGCCCAGGCCGGCGACCTGGACGCGGCCGCCGCGGCCCTTCGCGGAGAAGGAACGGCGCGAGCGGTACCAGGGGCGAGGCTCGGCGGGCGGCAGGTGCACCGGGGCGGCGAGGGGCGACCTCGTTGCGGGTGTTGCTTGCGGTGTTGGCGGGCGTGAGCTCCTGGGCGGGCTGCTCGGCCTGCTGGGCGGGCGCGGCGGTCTGCGTGGCGATGTCGCTGGCGGTCTCCGGGGTCGTGGCTGCGGCTGCGGCAGGGGCGGTCGCGAGCGCTGCGGGGGTGGCCTCGGCCGCGTTGGTGGCGACCAGGGGAGCATCGGACACGAGGGTTTCCTGCAGGCCCTGCGCGCCGTCGTCGGCGGTGGGGCGTCGGCCTCGTGGGTGGCGCCGCTGAGGATCTCCTCGAACGACGAGAGGGCGCTGCGCTGGGCGGGCGCCTCGTCGGAGGTGTGGGCGGGGGTCGAGGCGGCTCGCGCGGCGTCGGCCGTCACGTCGGCCAGCTCCCGGCTGTCCGAGCCATGCAGGTTTTCACGCGGGTCATTCGACATGCCCCTCATTGTTTCAGGATCGCGCCCCTCGTGTCGCAGTGGCGCGCGGAAGTGGGTGGGGTGGGCTCGCTGAAAAGTCTTCCCGGATGTGGCTTGCATCTCTGGAATTGGGGAGGTATGCTGTAAGCGATTGATTCCTAGTAAGAGTCGACTCGTTAGCGGCTCCGAGATGCTCACCGGGTCCTTCTTCGCGAAGGACCCGGTAATTTTTCAAAAGCGTACGCAAATGTGTGCGGTGACACGGCGTTAAGGGTCAAAATGTGTCTGGCTCATGTCGCGTTGATTTACCTGAATGCCGATTGGAGTGGGTAGTCGGTACGATAGCGTTGTCGTAGAGGGCTGGGCGTCCTGTTTCGTGGTCGGCTTGGTTCTCGGTTTGGGTCAGGGTGATACTGGGCGAGTTGGCCCTGGGTCTTCAGGTCGGACCGCTCAAGGACCGTACCGATCGTCAGGCAGTTCGTTTTTGGCAGAGCCACCAATCCAGCATGCGGCGCTGTCGTTCTCGCCTGATCTGCTGCGGTGGTTCTATGAGCAGTTTGAGCGGGCGTTGATGCCGCCTTCTAAGCCGTTGGTAGATTTGATCCGCTCAAGCGCAAGGACCCTGCTGGCGGGTTGAGGTAGACAAACAGCATCTCGACCGCCAAAGATGGTTGGAGGCCGTTGTAGGCCTTGCGCACGTTGTGGTGGGTCCACACGCGTCCGGCGTAATTTGTTTGGGGGTCTTTGATCATGGTTTCTCGTTCATCCATTCCCGTAGATCGTTGAAAATCAGCAGTTGCACACCCCACGCGGGCGGCTTCATCCAGTGGTGATCCGCCGTTTCAGCAAGTTTCCAGATGGTGCGCCCGGCATCGGTGCGGTTGGTGGTGGGGAAGGGCGGACCACGCGTTGGGCGGACGAGGCAGCGCGAATTCTCGGGTCGGCCAGCACTTTTTGATTGCGCTGTACAGCCGCGGTTGCCGTCGATGACGGCGATGAGTGGGGCTTCGACGTCTGCCAGCAGTGTGGCTCGTTTCACCAGTGCCAGGCGATCACGTGGTCGATGGTCGCCGCGACGATCAGGCAGCCACCGGCGGTGTAGGTGCTATCGAGAAATACCTACGTAGATCCGCTTGTGGTGGCTGGCGGTATCAGGCACATCAACGAGCCAGCACCACTGAAGCGCCGTTTCATGGTGGCGCGGCTAACACCGTTTCGTTTGGCTAGGTCGTCGAGTGATATTGCGGTGGTGCAATGTCGATGAACTGGGCAACACCGCTGCGTTGGTGATGTCGTTTCGACGTTTGACGCTGGAGGCGCCGTATCGTTTGCAGCGCCATCTGGTGGTGCTTTACAGGTGCTGCTGCGTTTTACTCACTGTTGCAGTGGCAGCGTGTGGTTGGTTCGACATTATGACACCACACCACGCCGCGCATACACATCACGGCTGCTACACCGAGGATTTCCCTGTCGGGGCTGGGATATATGCCCGAGCATATACTTTCCGGAAACCTACAGGTCATCCGTGAAAATCCGCGACTCTGGACACACTTTTTGACCCCAACCCACACCATGTGCCTATGGTTACGTCCTCAGAAAACATTCCGGGTATCCGCTACCGAGTCGGCATCGATGTCGGCCTTCGTTCAATCGGCTTTCTGCGCGGTCGAGGTCGACCGCGCAGATCAGCCCGTCAAACTGCTGAACTCCATGGTTTTCATTCACGACGCTGGCGTCGACCCGAATGAGAACAAGGCGGCGAAGAGCCGCAAGCTGACGGCAGGTGTTGCCCGCCGGACGCGCCGTCTCTACCGCACGCGCCATCAGCGCCTGGTGAATCTGGATCGCGTTCTTCCAAGGAGTTCGGATGGCCGTTGCCTGACCTGATGGCTTTCAAGGATCCTCGTGAGCCCTGGCATGTGCGCTCGAAGCTACTCGAGGGGTATATCGCCGACGATGATAAGAGAAAGGCTGCGCTGTCGATCGCTCTCCGCCACATCGCCCGGCACCGCGGCTGGCGTAATCCCTACGCCAAGGTGGAGAGTCTGCTGCAGCCCGCCGAGCCGAGTGATTTCCTCAAGGGACTGAATGAGCGCATCAGTACATCCCTCGGTAGGAGCTTCCCGGCTGACGCGACCCCCGGGCAGCTCGTTGATGCGTACCTCGCTCACCCCGACTATGTGAAGAAGGCTGGCACACCCAAGCTGCGCGGCCCCAAGGGTATCCTCGCGGGCAAGCTTCATCAGAGTGACAACGCTGAGGAAATCCGGCGGATCTGCGAGGTGCAGCAGATTGATCCTGCTGACCGTGATCGGCTGATCCGAGCCGTCTTCCAGGCGAAGTCCCCCAAGGGCAGCGCGAAGGAACGAGGACTCGTGGGCTACGACGAGCTGCCGGGTCAGGGCAAACATGTGCGTGCGGAGAAAGCACACCCTGCCTTCCAGAAGTTCCGCATCGTTAGTGTGCTGGCGAACCTGCGTGTTCGCGAGGGCCGTGCGGAGCGGCCGTTGACTCGGAGGAACTGCAGGGACTCACTGACTTTCTTCTCGTCGTGGGCCTGAAGCAGGAGGTCACCTGGCAGGATCTGGCGGATAACCCTGGTATCGAGCGTTCGGATCTGCGTGGTACAGCGAAGGCCTCGTTCGATGGGTCGCCGGTCCTGCGCAATCCTCCAACCGACGTCACCACCGAGAAGATCCTGGCTTGCAAGGTCAAGTGGCTCAAGGAGTGGTGGAAAGACGCGGATGATGAGCAGCGCGGCTACTTTGTGGACGCCTTCTCGAACTCCGGCGGCTCCGAAGATAGCAGCGACGTGAACGATGAGGTCGCGGAGCTGCTCGAGCAGGCGACAGAGGACGACCAGCTCGAGTTTGAGAAGATCTCGCTGCCCCAGGGGCGAGCGGCATACTCGCTGGATAGCCTTCGTCGCCTGACGGACAGATGCTGCGTGATGGCGTTGATCTGCACACTGCGCGTCGTCTGGAATTCAATGTCGGAGACGACTGGAAGCCTGCAGTGGAGCCGATCGGTACGCCGACGGGCAATCCGGCCGTCGATCGCGTGCTCAAGCAGGTGAGCCGATGGCTGCATGCGGCGACCGAGCGCTGGGGCGAGCCGACGGTCATCAACATCGAGCATGCGCGTGACGGTCTGGGATCGGAGCGTGTTGCCCGTGAGCTCATGCGTGAAAACGATAGGCGGCGCAGTGCGAACGCTGCGGCCGTCGCTGAGATGGCGGCACAGCTGAAGCTCTCCGGTAGGGTGCGTCGTTCCGACCAGATCCGCTACTTCGCGTTGCAGAGGCAAAACAATGAGTGCCTTTACTGCGGCACTGAAATTACGTTCACGACGGCGGAAATGGACCATATTGTTCCGCGTGCGGATGGGTCCTCAACGAACGATCGCTCCAACCTGGCTGCGGTGTGTCGTACGTGTAACCACAAGAAGGGGGGCCGTTCCGTTTGCCGCGTGGGCGTCGTCTGATCGGGCGAATACGGGCGTCTCCCTGAAGGGCGCTCTTGATCGTGTGAAGTTCTGGGTGCGCGATAACGGCATGTCGCCCAAGCAGTTCAAGCAGCTGCAGCGCGAGGTGTCTGCCCGTCTCAAGTCTCGTAAGCCGGACGAAGAGTTCGATGGTCGCTCCATGGAGTCTGTCGCATGGATGGCTGTTGAACTGAGGACTCGTATCGAGGGCTTCTACCGCACGCGTGACGAAGAGTCCGTGCCCTCCGTGTGTGTTTACCGTGGCCAGCTGACGGCGGAGGCCCGGAAGTCCTCGGGCTTCGAGAGCCGAGTCAACCTGATTGGTGGCCGAGGCAAGACTCGTTTCGACAGGCGTCACCACGCAATGGATGCGCTCGTCATCGCGCTGATGAATCCGTCGGTGTCTCGTACCCTCGCGCTGCGTGTGAACATGCGCGATGCGCAGCGTATCGCGGGCCTCGAGGAGACGTGGAAGAACTTCTATGGGAAGCCTGGCGAGGCTTCGAACCGCTTCGAGTCGTGGCGCGAGTCGATGCTTCGCGGCGTCGAGCTCTTCAACATTGCGTTGAGTGATAACGCGATTCCTTTCGTCGAGAACATTCGTCTGCGCGTTGGATCGAGCGTCATTCACGATGCGACCGTCCACTCCTTCTGTCCTCCGAAGACGCCGGATGGCGAGCAGATCATCACGAAGGGGTGCGGCGAGCAGCACAGGCTTGGGGACGCGCTCCCCGTTGAGCTGATCGACCGCGCTGAGACGCCCGCGCTATGGACAGCGCTCACGCGCTGCCCGGACTTTGACCCGAAGAAGGGGCTTCCTGAAAACCTGAATCGGACGATCTCCGTGAACGGCACGCGCGTCGGCCCGACGGAGCTGCTGAACTTCTTTGGGTCCTCCGCTGCGTGTCTGAAGGTTCGCGGCGGATACGTGGAGTTGGGTAGCTCAATCCACCATGCAAGATCTACCGCATCGACGGAAAGAAGACCGCGTATGCGATGGTTCGCGTCTTCCAGGTCGATCTGTTGCGGCTAAAGGACCAGGATCTGTTCACCACGCCCCTGAAGCCCTCAACGATCTCCATGCGTACCGCGGAGCCGAAGATTCGTCAGGCGCTAGCCGATGGGACTGCCACCCAGATCGGATGGCTGGTCGAGGGGGACGAACTACAGATCGACACCAGCAAGTACAGTGGCGGCTTCATCGGCGAGGTCTTGGAACGCTATCCGGAGGCGACGAGTTGGAGGGTGGCTGGGTTCCCTGACCGTGCAAGGTTGAGAGTTCGTCCGTATTTGTTATCGGCGGAAGGTCTCGAGGCTGGGGCAGTTAAAGAGATGAAAGAACTGCTTGAAGGGCAAGGATGGAGACCTTCGACAAATGTGTTCATCGCACCCGGTTGTGCTGTGGTGATCCGAAGAAACTGTCTGGGTGAAGCACGGATTGCGGGTTCGGGAAGTCTTCCCCTCTCGACTCTCCTGAGGTGAATGATGGCAGAACAGTGGCGTGTGATCGACCTGTGTGGATTCGAGGGTGACCTTCGATCGACGCGTGGTGGGGTCGAGGTGTGCCCTGAGGAGGGAGCATCAACGACTATTTCCGTCGCTGACGTTGCAGTCATCCTCGTGGGCATGAAGGTCGCTCTCAGTGCCGCTGTTCTGCATCGTTTAGCGGAGGCTGATGTCGCTGTCCTCTTCTGTGACTGGAGGGGGATACCGGAGGGTGGCTGCTACTCGTGGTCAGATCATGGCCGAGTAGCAGCCCGCCACCGAGCGCAGGCGGAGGTCTCCCTCCCGCGTAAGAAGAACGCATGGGCGCGTCTGATCCGGGCAAAGATCGAAGGACAAGCCTCGGTTCTGGAGAACCTCAAGATTCGGGGCAGTGGGGAACTACTCGCGCTTGCGGATCGGGTGCGTTCGGGCGACCCAGGAAACGTTGAGGCGCAGGCTGCTCGGCTGTATTGGTCGCGCGCCCTCGGAAAGGGCGTGGGGCGTCAACCTGCTGCTGGCCAACTGATCGGTGCGAATGCCTGTCTGGATTACGGGTACTCAGTGCTGCGCGGGCACCTGATGCGCGCTGTTTTGGCGGCGGGGCTGGCGCCCGCACTCGGAGTCTTTCACCGAGGCCGAGGCAATGCCTTCGCCCTTGCGGACGACTTGATCGAGCCTTTTAGACCGGCGATCGATGAGGCCGCCCTGCAGCTTCCACCGACGGCGTCTCCTTCGGATCGCCCGGTGAAGCAGCTTCTTGTGGCTGCCGCGTCGCAGCGCTTTGATGGAGAAGGACACGGCATCCCGGCTGTCGCCGAGGCTCTGGCCCAGGCTTTCGGTCGCTACGTTGAAGGCGACATCGATCGCCTCAACGTGTTGTCGTGGCAGGGTCCGTCGTCCGTGGGTGCGGGGGACTGACATGGCGGATGACGCGATGTGGTGCCTGGTGATGTTCGATCTTCCCGTGGAGACGAAGAAGCAGCGTCGAGAGGCGACGCGTTTTCGTAATGACCTGTTGGACTGGGGCTTCTGCATGGTGCAGTTCAGTGTGTATGTAAAGTACTGGCCGACCGGTGGGCAGGATCATGCGACGTTGCGGGCGATCAAGACTCATTTGCCGGAGGGTGGGCAGGTTCGGGTGTTGGCGCTGACGGATAGGCAGTGGGCGACGGGGCTCCGTTTTGAGAACGCGAAGCCTCGGAAGGAGCGTGGTTCGCCGGAGCAGCTCATGATTTTCTAACGAAGATCCCCCGGTTTTCCGCTGTATTTCAGGGAAAACTAGGGGATCTAAGTGTATCAAAGGGGATTGGTGATTGATTCCCAGCGCACCGCCGACTTCTACAGTCAGTCGGAAAGTGTATCAAAGGGGATTGGTGATTGATTCCCAGCTGGGGATGCGAGACGACCCGCGCCCTACAAGTGTATCAAAGGGGATTGGTGATTGATTCCCAGCGATGCGAACACGCCGAAACTTTACGTTCAAGTGTATCAAAGGGGATTGGTGATTGATTCCCAGCTGGTTGCTGGTTGTGTGAGGCATGGCACAAGTGTATCAAAGGGGATTGGTGATTGATTCCCAGCTCAAGTCGCGCCGGAACTCACCTACCAAAAGTGTATCAAAGGGGATTGGTGATTGATTCCCAGCTTTGAACAAGGCTACCTACCCAGTCGCGAAGTGTATCAAAGGGATTGGTGATTGATTCCCAGCATGTTGTTGGTTGGTGTGCTACACGCGTAAGTGTATCAAAGGGGATTGGTGATTGATTCCCAGCCCGAGTTTGTGGAGTACATGCGCACGGCAAGTGTATCAAAAGGGGATTGGTGATTGATTCCCAGCTCGACAAGACAAAGGCCGGGACCGTGCAAAAGTGTATCAAAGGGATTGGTGATTGATTCCCAGCGCCCTGGAGAGATCGCGCACGCCTGGAAGTGTATCAAAGGGGATTGGTGATTGATTCCCAGCCGCTCACCAAGACCTTACTGGGATCGAGAAGTGTATCAAAGGGGATTGGTGATTGATTCCCAGCCACGAGCATCAAGAGCGCCGACGGGCAAAAGAGTGTATCAAAGGGATTGGTGATTGATTCCCAGCCTGGTGTTCATTTCGATCTGGTGGATTGAAGTGTATCAAAGGGGATTGGTGATTGATTCCCAGCCCAGGCACGCAATGCTGGCGAGGCGCTCAAGTGTATCAAAGGGATTGGTGATTGATTCCCAGCTACTGTCCGAGATGGACCGTGCCGTGCTAAGTGTATCAAAGGGGATTGGTGATTGATTCCCAGCGATCTTGTGGCCGGGCGTGAGGCGGTCGAAGTGTATCAAAGGGGATTGGTGATTGATTCCCAGCTGGATGAGTCGAACAGGGGGTCCCGTGGCAAGTGTATCAAAGGGATTGGTGATTGATTCCCAGCTTGGTCCTGACGATAACCCAGCCATTGCAAGTGTATCAAAGGGATTGGTGATTGATTCCCAGCGTCCACCTTGACGGCGGCTCAGTGGAAAAAGTGTATCAAAGGGGATTGGTGATTGATTCCCAGCGGGCGGGGTGTGAAAAGACAACGACAGGGCAAGTGTATCAAAGGGGATTGGTGATTGATTCCCAGCTTCTGGGACATGCTCTGGCAGCAAGCCGAAGTGTATCAAAGGGGATTGGTGATTGATTCCCAGCCGCGCGAACTTGTCTACTCGGGCCACCTAAGTGTATCAAAGGGGATTGGTGATTGATTCCCAGCGTTTGCGCGTGGGCTACGGGACGGGTTGAAGTGTATCAAAGGGGATTGGTGATTGATTCCCAGCATAGCGCCGATGCACTGTGTGTCATTGGAAGTGTATCAAAGGGGATTGGTGATTGATTCCCAGCCATTCCGGCGTAGCCGTCGGTGGGGACGAAGTGTATCAAAAGGGGATTGGTGATTGATTCCCAGCATAGCGCCGATGCACTGTGTGTCGTGGAAGTGTATCAAAGGGGATTGGTGATTGATTCCCAGCCATTCCGGCGTAGCCGTCGGTGAGGGACGAAGTGTATCAAAGGGGATTGGTGATTGATTCCCAGCTTGGACGCCGGATAGCTGTCTGAGCACGAAGTGTATCAAAGGGGATTGGTGATTGATTCCCAGCCTCCACCAGATACACCCGGCCCTCCCAGAAGTGTATCAAAGGGGATTGGTGATTGATTCCCAGCCGTGGCGACGATGCGTTTGCCTGGGGTCAAGTGTATCAAAGGGGATTGGTGATTGATTCCCAGCCCGACAGGCCGACGTGCGAGGACAGATCAAGTGTATCAAAGGGGATTGGTGATTGATTCCCAGCATGCCAGATGCGAGGCGGCCGGTACTGTAAGTGTATCAAAGGGGATTGGTGATTGATTCCCAGCGCGGTCTTGGCGGCTTGTGTTGCAGTGAAAGTGTATCAAAGGGGATTGGTGATTGATTCCCAGCGGAAACGGTGACCCACACTGAAAGGGCCAAGTGTATCAAAGGGGTCGGTGATTGATTCCCAGCGAGAGTGGAGATGGGTTCCGTTCGAAAATGCTCAATCAAAATGCTCCTGAACATAGTTCAGGAGCAAAGGGAGCGAGAGGAGATCTTGGTACATGAAGTCTTTACGGCCTGAAGCTGAAGGCAGTCCCACACCCGAAGTCGCTGAAGCGGCTTCCTTTGAACGTCTGTTACCAGACGTCCTACGCATCCTCTCGCCAGGTCGTTATTCGCCTAAAAGCTGAGTTTTGGTCAAGGAAGACATGAACAACGCTCTCTTGCTGACGCCGATTGATCATAGTTTCCCCTCTGAGTGGAGATGACTCGTTCTCGAAATTGTGCTATGGCGCGTACGAGGGTGGCAGCCAGCCCACCGGGGAGTGATCCCCGGGCAGGCGGGCCACCCTCGTCGTCGACACGGACCGCCTGGACGACGAAGGTGGCCGCGCCCTGATCGCCCTCGGCATGCTTGAGGCCGTCGAAGCCTGCACCCGTGCCTCCGAGATGGTCAAGCGTCTCAACGGTGCCTACATCCATGACGACGACTGGGACGAGGAGGGTTTCATCCTCTAGCCCTAGAGCATTGCGGGTGACTCCGACGAAGGCTAGAAGTCCTTTCGTTGCAGCTCGGGCGGCCCCTAGCGGCTGTGCGCAAAGCGAAGCGAGAATACGTCGAAAAACGATCATCCAAACATGCCTGCGATAACTCGCCGCCTGTTACGCTGATCACTGTTCCTCAGGAGCTCTCTCTATCTCTCGCTCCTGTAAAACATCCTGTGTAAACGGACGCGCCCACGCGACCGCTCGCCGCCGGTCTCCACCTCACTCTCCCGGCAATGGCGAGCGCGCGTGGGCGCGTTCGCGCATGACTGAGCCAACCGAGTGGTAAAGCTCATATGACCCGCTTCGCTCTTGGGATGGTGGTGTGGGGTGTGGCGTGTTGCTAGTGGAGTGGCTGTGTGTCGCTGGGGGACGTGACGGCGTGCTGCGGACAGTCATCGTTTCGGGCGACATTCATGGGTTCAGGCAGTTTCGCACGTAATTCCCTTGATGGTACTTCGAGCTGTGAATATAGATCGTTGGAATTGCAACGTTTTCGCGTGTGATCAAAAGATGACCGTCGGAAATTACGTGCGAATTTGTATGGGGCGGGCGCTGTGGCGAGAGGGTCTTGCGGCCTGCCTGGCAGCTTTGCTCGATGGGTCGGCATTGATGGGGGTTTTGCACTACATGAAACCTTATGAGGGTGTGTCGCTGGCGTGTCGGAGCCTCATGTAGTGCAATTCCCCCCCGTTTGGTGGCGGTCAGGACGCGGTTCGAGGTGGTGTGGTGTCCAAAGTCCAGACCATCTTGGCTAGAACCGACGAAAATGGGCTGTTGTGGGCGAGGTGGTCTGCGTTTTGGGCAAAGCGGCGTGTGGTGTGGAGTGCGTGCTCGCGTCGGCCATGCCGTGCGTGCTCGCATCGGTCCTGGCGGCTGGACTCTTCTGCTGGCAGTGCTAACCCTTCAATGCGCAGCTAAACCCTATGGGTGGCATGGTGGGCAGCCTGCCCAGGTTCCCACCTAAAGGGTTAACGTGCGCATGAAGGGGCCCAGGTCGCCACCTATCGGGTTAACGTGCGCATGAGGGGAGCCGCGTGCGGATAGTCGGGCGCGTGCGGGGCATTGGGCCCGCGTGTGTGAAGCTGTCGAATGGGCATACCTGCAACTGGCCCCGCCCCAGGCGAAGCGCACGCGCAAAACAAAAACCCCGAAGCATAAGCTTCGGGGACTTGCTGGTGGCTCCGACCGGCGTCGATCCGGTGACCTTTCGATTTTCAGTCGAACGCTCTACCAACTGAGCTACAGAGCCAAGACCTGAACCAAAAGGTCTGGTCGGCGACCCCGACGGGACTTGAACCCGCGACCTCCGCCGTGACAGGGCGGCGCGCTAACCAACTGCGCTACGGGGCCTTACAACAGGTAAGACCTATTGAATTATTCCAATCACAATTGCGACCGGTGGTACCCCCAACGGGATTCGAACCCGTGTCGCCGCCGTGAAAGGGCGGTGTCCTAGGCCGCTAGACGATGGGGGCCTGCTTGGCCGTCGAACTGGCGTCCGAAGACGGGAGATAGTTTAGGCAGAACGCGCGCGGCGCGTCAAAACGAAATCAAGTGACAGCCAACACATTACCGAAAAACGTTGCAATTGTGCGGAATTCCCAGGAATTCATCAGCTCTGCGACCTAGGCTTGATGCATGACTATGACACCAGCACTCGGTGCCCTCGCCCAGGCCTCGGACGCCCTCACACGGGCGATCGCCGACCCGCAATCCGGGGCAGAGGCCGCCGTGGCCACGACCATCGACCTCACCATCCTGATCCTTGGTCCGATCGTCGGTGCCTTCGTGGGTATCGTCGTCTCGGTCCTCTTCTCCGCCCTGGCGCGCAAGGCGTTCTCCAAGGCGGCCACGGCCTCGTCGATCCTGGCGCGCGTGCGCCGCCCGGGTCACTTCACCTTCGCCGCCTGGGGAGCGTGGGCGGGGCTCGGCATCGCGCTGGTCAACCCTCACCTGTCCGACTGGAATGGTACGTCGATCACGACGTTCCTCATGCACGTGCTGCTCATCGTCGCCCTCGCCTGCCTGACGTGGATGGCGTACGCCGCCGCGTGGGTCTTCGAGGACGCAGCCAAGGCTCGCCAGGATTCTGACCAGGGGCGTTCGCGCCGCTTCGAGACCCAGGCCCAGGTGCTGCGCCGGCTCGCCCAGTCGATCGTCGTCGTCGTGGGCGCCGTCGCGATCATCGGCACCTTCGAGGTCGCCCGCCAGGCCATGACCACCGTCCTGGCCTCCGCCGGCGTCATCTCGGTGATCGCCGGTCTCGCCGCCCAGCAGACCCTCGGCAACGTCTTCGCCGGCCTGCAGCTGGCCTTCACCGACGCGATCCGCGTGGGCGACGTCGTCGTCGCCGGCGAGAAGAAGGGAAACCGGCTCCGTCGAGGAAATCACGCTCTCCTACGTGGTCGTGCGCATCTGGGATGAGCGCCGCCTCATCATTCCGTGCCGTTACTTCACGCAGACGCCCTTCGAGAACTGGACGCGCCGCGCCGCAGCTCAGCTCGGCACCGTTGAGCTCAAGCTCGACTGGTCCGCGCCCATGACCCTCATCCGTACCAAGGTCGAGCAGCTCCTGACCGCCACCGACCTGTGGGACGGGCGCACGTGGGGCGTGCAGATCACAGACTCCGACGAGTACACGGTCACCGTGCGCGTCCTCGTCTCCGCGAAGAACTCCGGACACCTCTCCGACCTGCGCGCCTACATGCGCGAGCAGCTCATCTCGTGGATCGTCACCGAAGAGCCGTGGGCGCGCCCCGCCCAGCGCATCGAGCCCCGTGAGACCGTGACCGTCGAAAAGGACATGAGCCGCGAACGCATCGCGCGCCTGGCCGCCGAGCTCGCCGGAATCTCCGGCACGAACGAGGCCGTGGCCGCCACGGGCACGTCGGCCTCCCACGCGGGTACGCCCGCGTCGGCCGGTGAGCAGTCAGGTGCTGCCACGGGTGGCACCGCCTCCGCGATCTCCGCGTCCGGCACCGCGGCCGCCGCCCCCAAGGACCCGGCCCACGCCGCGCGCATGGTCGCCGCCCGCCGCAAGGCCAAGCGCGCCCGCCGCCGCGCCATGGCCGACCGCCAGCGCGAACTCGCCGAGGGTGGTCCCAGCGCCTCCCGCGACGAAACCCAGGTGATCTCCAAGAGCGCGCTGCGCAAGATCATCGAGGCCGCCGGCAACGCGAACCCGCAGCTCACCCAGACCCTCACAGCGACCTCCATCGGCCGCGGCGAGCGCTTCTCCGGCTCCGCCGAGGCCGATGAGCGCGCCGCCGCCCTCGAGGGACCCGGCGAAGAGGCCTACGCCGAGCGCGAGGCCGAGACCCGCCGCGCCCGGGAACGCCGCGAGGCCCACAAGCGCCGCGAAGCCGAGGCCCTCGACCCCGAGGCCACCCTCGCCCTGGCGGCCGTCGGCGTCGAGCCGGTCGTTGCCGACAGTGAGTCGCCCGAGGCGGCTCAGGATGTGGCCGAGGCTGCCGGCGTCGCCGCCGAACGCGCGGACGATGCGAGTGCGAAGGAGGCCGCGGCCGATTCTGCCGGTGAAGCCGCCGACGAGAAGCCCGACAACGACCCGGCAATCGATACTGGCGCATCCGCCGATTCCGGCGACTCGCGCGCAGCCGATTCGCAGGAGGACAGCGCTCCCGCCGAGGACGCTGAGTCTGAGGGCGCGCCCGCCCCCGACGCACCCCAGGAAACGGGCGGCGAGGAGGAGGCCCAGGCCTCGTCGGACGTCGAGCTGTCCCTGGATGAGCAGGAAACCACGCCGATCCCCGCGCGTGAAACATCCGTGAAACATCCCGTGCAGGTGCCGCCGCCCGTGCGCACCGGCCGACCCGTCATGACCGACACGGTCCAGGCGGTCGCGCCCGCGCTCGTGCCGCCTCCGGAGCCGACCCCCGCTGAGGTGGCCGCGTCGCTCGCCGACGAGGACACCCCCGACGAGCCCGCCGTCCACCCCGGCTGGTACGCGGTCGCGGAGGAGGCACGCCTCGACGCGGAAACCCGCCCCACGCCCACGGTGAAGCCCGCGCGCGTGTCGATCATGGACTTCTTCCCCGCCGTCGCCCCCACCGACGCCGAGGCCGATGTCCCGCGCGCCGTCACCGGCCAGATCCCGGCCGTCGAGCCGCGTGAACCGAAGGCCGAGGATGCCGAGTCCGCGGTGGCGGAACAGGTCGCGACTGACGAGGTCGTGGCAGCCGAGAGCTCTGCCTCGGAGGAGTCGGCCCCTGAGATCGCGGCACCCGAAGTCGAGGCTGCGCAGGAGGACGCTGCCGACTCTGCCGAGGGTACCGAAACCCCTGCCGCCGCCGAGGCCGAGGCGGAGGCGGGTGTCGAGGCGACAGTCGTCATGGATCCCGTGGAGGCCGCAGAGGCGGGTGCGCTCGACTTCGAGGCCACGCAGGTCCTGCCCTCGGTCGACGAGCCCGTGGACGAGACCCTCGTGATGCCCGCGGCGGCTATTGCCGAGGCGGCTTCTGAGGCCGTGAAGGCTGACGAAGACACCGACTCCGAGGCCGCCTCGGCGGAAGAGGAGAGCCCGGCGAAGAAGGAGACCGCCAAGAAGGCGGCCTCCACCAAGGCCGGCACGAAGAAGACTGCCGCCAAGAAGGGCGCCGCTAAGAAGACGGCTCCCAAGAAGGCGGTGGCGAAGAAGACCTCAGGCGCAGGGCCCGCCACCAATGAGTGACGGGGACAGGTGAACGGGCCACGGCCTCGTCACTGAGACCAGCGCGAGGAAAACGGACCGCCCGCCCCCACGCACAAATGTGCACGGGGGCGGGCGGCGCGGGACAATAGATCCATGAATGCTACCGATCCCGCTGCCCGCACCGACGCCGAGTGGAAGAAACTCCTGAGCCCCATGCGCTACCACGTGCTGCGCGAGGCCGGCACCGAGCGCCCCTTCACCGGCGAGCTCCTCGACGAAGCCCGCATTGGCACCTACTCGTGCGCGGCCTGCGGGTCCGCTCTCTTCGACTCCGACGCGAAGTTCGACTCCTCCTGCGGGTGGCCCTCCTTCTTCCAGGCCCACGACGGCGCGACCGTCGAGAGCGTCGACACCAGCCACGGCATGATCCGCACCGAGGTGCGCTGTGCGACCTGCGGCTCCCACCTCGGCCACGTATTCCCCGACGCACCCGACCAGCCCACCGGCATGCGCTACTGCATGAACTCGGCGGCCCTCACCTTCGCGCCCGCCCAGTGAACGCGCCCGCCCAGCGCCCCGTCACCGACCGTATCCCGGCCCAGCTCTACATCGTCGGGTCCGGCCTCATCCAGTACGTGGGCGCGGCGCTCGCGGTCATCGCCTTCGCATCCGTCGAGCCCGCCTCCGTCGCCTGGTGGCGCGTGCTGACCGGCGCGGTCGTTCTCCTGGCCTGGAAGCGCCCGTGGCGCGGCGGCCTCACGCGCTCCGACCTGGCTATTTCCGCGCTGTTCGGCGTCATCATCCTGACGATGAACTCCTCGTTCTACGAGTCGATCGCGCGCATCCCCCCTGGGCACCGCCGTGTCCATCGAGTTCATCGGCCCGGTCGCCGTCGCCGTCATCAGAGGCCGCGGCTGGCGGCCGCGCATCGCCGCCGTTCTCGCATTCACTGGGGTGGCGTGCATCGGCGGGCTCGCCCTCGATCTCAGCGTGCCGAGCGTGCGCGTCGGCGTCGCCTGGATCCTCCTCGCGGCCCTCGCCTGGTCGGCCTACATCGTCGTCGGGCAGAAGGCCTCGACTACGCGCGACGGGGTGACAAACCTGGCGCTCGGATGCGCGTGGGGCACCCTGTTTTTCGCGCCCTTCCTCGGGCCGGGCGCGATGGCGGCCCTGGCCTCGTGGAAGCTGATCGCCATCGTCGTCGGCGTGGGCCTGCTGTCCACCGCGATTCCCTACACCTTCGAGGCACTCGCGATGCGGCGCCTGGCCGCGTCGACCTTCGCGCTGTTCGCCGCGATCCTGCCGGCCACGTCCGCCCTGGTTGGGGCCGTCATGCTCCGCCAGATCCCCGGCGTCTTCGAGATGATCGGCCTGGTCCTGGTGTCGGTCGCGGTGTGGCTGGCCTCGCGCGCGTGATCCGCGCACCGAGCGGGGTAGGCGGCGCTGTCCCAACCGATAGTCGCGACCGGGGCATGAAAGCTGGTGCCCTCTGGTGGATTCTTCGCGATGAGGCGCGCTTTCTGGATAGGTTGTGACGATCCGGATAGGTTAATATCCTATCCGGATGTGCGTTACCTATCCGGATGCGCGCGATGTATCTGTATCCAGGGCGCGTCCCGCGCGCTGACGCCTCGTCAGTCGAGGCTGAGGTGGCGCGGCGTGTGTTTGCCGCCGCGGGCGATCACCCAGAACGCGAACCAAGCGCCGAGTGAGCCGACGATCATGACGAGCACCATTGGCACGGCGCTGTCGCCGCCCGAGGTCGCCAGGGGAGCGGCAATGCCGTTCGCGATCGACTGGAACACGCCCATCACGGACGAGGCCGTGCCCGCGTGCTCGCGTGCCTCGCTCATGGCCTGCGCGCCGGAGTTGCCGAAAATGAAGGCGGTTGCCGTCATGATGAGCGCGAAGCCCACGCACGTGAGGATCAGCGGTAGATCGAGGAGGAACGTCGAAATCGCCAGCGTCACCACGCCGGTCGCCGCGATCGTGAGACCCGTGACGATGAGCGTGCGCGGCGTGAAGTGCGAGATCAGGCGCACGTTGACCAGCGCGAAGCCGGTCGACAGCAGCGCGTTGAACGCGAACACCCACGCGAAAGCCATGGGGGACAGGCCCAGCGGCCCCTGCAGCACGTAGGTGGCGTTCGAGATGTAGCCGAACATGCAGAAGCTCGAGAAGGCGTTGGTCAGCATGAAGCCCACGAACGGGCGGATGCGCACGACCTGGACGAGGCCGTGGAAGAACCGCGGGATACCGCCGGGGTGGCGGCGTTCCTCGGGCAGGGACTCGGGCACGACGAACCACGCGAGGGCCGCCATCAGTAGGGTGAAGGCGGCGAGTGCCCAGAAGACGACCCGCCACGTCGCGTGCGTGATGATGAACGCGCCGATGACGGGGGCGAGCATCGGAGCAAAGCCGACGATCGCCTGGATGAGGCTCATCGCGCGCGCCAGCATCTTGCCGCGGGCGACGTCGACGAGGATCGCGCGCGCCACCGAGGAGGCGCCGCCGCCGCCGAGGCCCTGGAAGACTCGGCCCACGAGGAGCACCCAGATGCCCGGCGCAAACACGCAGATCATGGAGCCGACGAGGGCGATGATGCCGCCCGCGATGATGGGGCGGCGCCGCCCGATCTGGTCCGAGATTGCACCGCCCAGGACCTGGCCGGTCGCGAAGCCGACGAAGAAGGTCGTGAGCGTGACCCCGAGCATCGTCGAGTTCGTCGCCAGGTCCGCCGTGATCTGCGGGAACGCGGCCGAATACATGTCGGTCGCCATCGGCGGCACCGCGTTCTGCACGGCCAGCGTGATCAGCAGTGCGACCGTGAGGGCCCCGCCGACAATGCCGCCGCGGTCCTGGGTGTCGTTAGTCGTCATGATGCGATTGTGCACCCGCGCGGGCGCCTAATAGATGTATCGGTTGATTCTTTGATGCATCTCGCACGTTTGAGCCTCTCGACCTGAGCGCATGCGGCGCCGCCGGGGTCGGCTCGTTGAGGGTCACCCGGGTCTGCGCGGCGCTCACTCCCTGGTGGCGCTCACTCCCCGTCCGCGCGTGTCTCCAGCGCGTCCGCCGCGGCCTCGATCTCCTCGCGCGTCGGGCACGAGGCCGGTCCGACGACCGTCGTGGACAGGGCACCCGCGCAGTTGGCCAGGAGCAGAGCCCTCTCCAGGGGGATCCCCTGTGCGAGGGAGACCGCCAGGACGCCCGAGTGCGCGTCGCCTGCGCCGTTCGTGTCGATCGCCTCGACCCGAGGCGTTGGTATCGCGGTCACTTCATCCGCGGTGGTGTTCGTTTCCGGCTGTGCGTGCCTGCCAATGTAGGTGCCCTCGGCACCCGCGCGCACGAGGACAGGCCGGCCCAGCAGGTTGAGCATCGCGCGCGCGGCCTCGCGAGGCTCACGGCACCGGTCGAGGACGCTCGAATCCCCGCTCTGCTGAGCGATCTCCTGAGCCTCCCGGTGGTTCATCGACACGATGACGCCGTCGGAGGGCAGAGCGGACGGGATGCCGATCACGGGGGAGACGTCGAGGAGGACGCGCACGCCCTCGGGCAGGGCGCGCAGCGCCGCCTCCGCAGCCTCACGGTTCGTGGGGTGGTCCATGAGGTATCCGTCGATGTAGAGCACGTCGCCCGGGTGCATCGTGCGCACAAAGTCCGCCCACGCGCTCGCGGTGGCCATCGTCTCGGCACCCTTCGTGGAGATAAAGGTGCGCTCGCCCGTGCGGTCCGTGAACGCGATGCAGAACCCGTTGTCAATGCCCGCGATGCGTGGCCCGAGATCCGCGATCCCCTCGCGCGTCAGCGCCGCTTGGATGAGCGAGGAGTAGGGGCCGTCGCCGATTGGGCTGAGAGAGACGGCCTCGGCCCCCATGCGCCGCGCCGCCACGAGGGCGTTGAAGCCTCCGCCCACGTGCATTCCCTCGTCGATGGCCCACACGTCGCCACCGGGCGAGGGCAGAGCCTCGCCACGAACGGCGAGGTCCACGAGGATCTGCCCCATGAGGACGACTCGGCCCGCAGGGGAGGTGGGCGACGAGGCCGGGGCTGGCTCCTCCTGGCTGCTGACGAGCGCCTGATCGCGCAGCTCTAGCAGCTCGAGGGCGACGGACGGCAGGCCGAGGTGGGAGACCTCCTCGATCATCGAGAGGCTGTCTGCGGGCAGAACCTGTTCGCCGAGGGCACCGCCCAGGATCGCGCCCGCGATCGCGCCGATCGTGTCGGTGTCCCCGCCGATGTTGGCGGCGTCCAGGAGGGCGCGCGGGGAGGGGTCGCGCGCGAGCAGCGCGAAAGCCATGGGGATCGCCTGTGCCGAGGCGACGGATGTGCCCACTTGCTCGACGAGGCACTCCAGGGACGAGGACGCGGGGTTGGCGACCAGCTGCATCGCCCTGCGCGTCGCCGCCACGACGTCCGGGTCGGGGGTCCATGCGCCGCGCTCGGGCAGGGAATCGACGTATGTGAGCGCCTTCCACAGCAGGGCCGTCATGTCCGAAGCAGACGGAGTATCCCAGTCGATACCCATGGACACGGCCGCCGCCACGAGGGCAGCCGACTGGAAGCCCTGGCGCGTTGCGTGCGTGACCTGACAGGACGACCAGACGGCATCCGCAAAGGCCTCGGGATCGGCCGTCGAGACCGCAATGCCGATCGGGGTGACGCGCATCGCCGCGCCGTTCGTGGTGCCCGCTCCGCCCACGCTCAGCGGGTCCTCGCCCGCCCGCACGCGCTCGAGGGCCGCCTTCGTGGAGGGGCCCAGCAGGTCGAGCGACCCGCGCTCGATCATTGAGTCCTCCCAGTCCAGCAGCGCGTGGGCGAACTCGCCCGCGTCCAGGGCTACGCGACCCGAGGAAGTGCCCCGGCCTCGTACCAGGAGGGACGCAACCAGCAGCGCCTGCTCCGTGTCATCCGTGACCGACCCGGCAGGCATCCCCGGCGCGTAGGGCTGCGAGGCATCACCGTCCACGAGTCCCGTGATACGCCCGTACACCGAACGGATCTGCTTTGGGGACATCTCCTGAGTCGGCATGCCCAGCGCGTCTCCGAGCGCCAGGCCCGCCAGGGCGCCATACGCGCGAGAAAAACGAGGATCCATGCTGCACCTCCGAACGCGGGCGCGCGCCCGCAGATAGCGTGAACGCCCCGGAACGTTCCGAGGCGACCAGTAGGCCCAGGGGGACTCGAACCCCCAACCTACGGATTAAAAGTCCGCTGCTCTACCATTGAGCTATAGGCCCAGCATCCCCATTGTAGGAGGAAGAAGTCCCCATGGCCCAATCGAAGATGCCGCGACGCCCCGCCATGCTCGACGCCGCCAGGGCTGACGCCATTATCGGCGACGAAGATCCCGCGGCCACCGCCGCCGTCGCCCACACCGCCGCGTGGGCGCTTATGGGTGTGGGCGACGAGACCTTCACCGACGCCGACGTCGCGCGCCTGCGCGAGACCGTGCGCACCAGCGGCGTGGATACGATCGCGCACGTGTGGTCTCGCAGCCCCGAGTTCACGCTCCCCGGCGCGCTGTGGCGCGTCTACCTGCTGCACGAGTGGTACCACCGCGACCCGCTGCTGGTGGCCGAGCGCTACGCCGAGGGCTCGCGCGCCCCCATCATCCAGGGCCTCGAAGCCCCCGTCGATCTACGGCCCCTGAGCCTCATCATGGAGGAGGTCGACTCGCTGCTGCGCGGCGACCTCACCGACGACGACCTCGAGTACGTGCTCGGCGAGGCCTCGCGGGCCATGCGCGTGCTCGCCGCCGGCGAGGCCGGGGCCCTGTGGATCGAAGACCCCGCCGACCCGCTCGCCCACCGCGTCACGATGCGCCACTGTGCGCTGCTGGTCACCGCCGACGAGCTCGACGTTGCCGCGCGCGAGGCCGCCGTCGGCACCCTCGACTGACCCTCCTTTGTAGCGTCGGTGCTGATCCCGGCGCGCCCTGGACGGCCTCGTGGAAGGCACGAACCGGGGTGACGTGGCGCGCCCACCAGGGCATGGGCACGCGCGGGCGACTACCCTTGTCCCTATGCGTCCGATGCCAGCCCCACGCCCCCAGCGACTCGTTCGCTCCGCGGGTGCACTTGTCTGGCGTTTCACAGACCCCGAGCGCGCCGCCGTCCCCGGCGAGCCCATCGACCCCGCGGACATCGAAGTCCTCATGGTCCACCGGCCGCGCTACCACGACTGGTCCTGGCCCAAAGGCAAAAACCGAAAAACGGTGAGTCCCTCGTCGCCGCCGCCGTGCGCGAAGTCGAGGAGGAAACCGGCCAGATCATCACGCTCGGTGCGCCCCTGACGACCCAGCGCTACCGCCTGGGCGGCGGGCAGACCAAGGAGGTCCACTACTGGGTGGGCACCCCCGTTCCCGCGGGCCACGCCTCCGAGCGCCTGCGCGCCCCCGTCGCGCGCGCCCCGCGCACCGAAATCGACCAGACCGCGTGGGCCTCGCCCGAGCGCGCCGCCGACATGCTCACGCGCCGAGGCGACCGCCGCCTCCTCGCCGACATCGTCGCCCGCGCGCGCGAAGGCCGCCTCGTGACGACCACGCTCCTCGTGCTGTGTCCCGGGCAGGGCCTCGCCCCGCGCCTCGACGAGGCCGGGGACGCCCCCGAGTCCGCCTCTCCTTCCGCTTCTTCCGGCGGCTCCGCTGCGCCCGCTGAGGCAGCGGCTCCTTCCAAGCCTCGCCCCGCGCCCACCCCCGCGATGGTGGCGTCCGCCGCGGCCAGGAGGGCCGCACAGGTGGAGCAGGCCTCGGCGAAGAAGACCGAGACCGCGCCGGAACCCGTCGACCCGCCGCTCAGCCGATTCGGCGTGCGCCAGGCTTTCGACCTCATCGATCTGCTCTCCAGCTTCGGTGTGGCGCGCGCGTTCGCGTCGCCGGCAGCCCGCTCGCGCCAGAGCCTCACCCCGTGGGCGTCGATGGGCGGGGGATCTGTGACGCTCGTCGAGTCGCTGGACCTGACCGCCTCCGGCCCGGATGCGCAGGTCGATGCCGAGGCGCGCCTCGGACGTGTCCGCGCCTTCGCGGCGCAGCGCCTGCGCGAGCACGCGGCCCCCACGGTCCTGTCCGTCGCCGGCCCTGCGCGGGCTGCGATCATCGAGGAGATCCGCGCCTTCGCGTCGGCTCCAGTCGCCGGCGCTGAGGCCCCGCGCCTGGCGCGTGGCCAGGTCCTCGTCGCCCACGTCGAACACGGCCCCGATGGGCTGGCCGTCGCCGCCCTCGAAACCCACGGCGTCACCACGAAGGACCCCACAGTGCACGCGCGCAAGGCCTCTAAGAAGCACTGAAGCGGCCCGGACGTCACCGAGCCGCCTCCGCTCCATCCGCGGGGCCGCTGTGCGGAAGAGTAACCATCGTTAACGCGTGATCCGCATCGGTCGCCATCGCAGTAGATAGAAGCTAAAAGTATCGGGTGGCGCGTGCCCAGGGGCACGCACCACCCGATGACGTTCGCAGACTCGACGGACCCTACAGGCCCGACTCCTTTACCGATTGGGTCAGCTTTGAATGATCCAGCGGGCGAGCCAGACACACGATCGAACGATCGTTTTGTGCCCACGAATCCTTCGTCGGGATCATCCACGTCGCGTCGAGTGTCGAGGTCAGGTAGTCCGACCCCACGTACGCGTCGAACGCGGAAATGCAATCTGTCTCGGCCTGCCGGTTGAGCGCCTCGGCGCCCGGGAAATCCCCGTCCGGCGCGGATGCCACAGCGAAGACCTCAGCGTCGTGCTCGCGCGTGCAGCTGGTCTTCTCGAGCGTCGTCGCCGTGGTTGCGCTCTTATCCTCCGGTAGGAGGATGCACTGGCCGACCCGCATGTGCATGACGGACGAATCTGAGCATGCCGCGAGCGGGGCACCGAGAAGAGCGGCAACCGCAGCCGTCGCGACGAGGCGACCACGCATCAGTGAACTCCCAGAGGCAGCGCCACGACGAGGTACACGATGCCCGACACCAGCGCGGCGGCCGGCAGGGTGAGGAACCATGCGATGACGATGTTGCCCGCAACGCCCCAGCGAACCGCCGAGAAGCGCTTCGTGCAGCCCACGCCCATGATCGCCGTCGACACGACCTGCGTCGTCGAGATGGGGGCGTGAATGACGTAGGAGCACAGATACAGGATTGAGGCGGACACGGCCTCGGCGGTGAAGCCGCGAGCCGGATCCAGGTCGATGATCTTGCGGCCAATGGTGCGCATGATGCGCCCACCGCCGGCCATGGTACCCAGCGAAATCGCCAGGGCGCTCGAAATCTTCACCCATAGGGGCACGTTCATCTCGCCCGTGATCGGATCGAGGATGTTGTGGTGCTGGCCGTAACCGCCCGCCATGAGCGCCATGACGATAATGCCCATCGTCTTCTGCGCGTCCTGGATGCCGTGGCCCAGGGCCATAGCCGCCGACGAGAAGCGCTGCGCGGCGCGGAAGCGACGCATCGTGCGGTGATACTGCGCCTTGCGCAGCAGCGACAGCACGAGCTTCATGACGATGTAGCCGACGATGAAACCGATGATGGGGGAGGCGAACATCGGGATCACGACGTGGCTCATGATGCCCCACCAGTAAACGACCGTGCCGCTCATGAGGCCGGCGCCCGCCATGCCGCCGATGAGGGCGTGCGAGGAGGACGAGGGGAGCCCGAACCACCAGGTGATCAGGTTCCAGATGCAGGCGCCCAGCAGGGCGGCCAGGATGATGACCAGGCCCTTTTGCTGCATCTCCGGCAGTGGAGACTCGGCGTAGTCGCTGATCGAGATGATGCCCTTACCGACCGTCTTGGCGACGGCCGTGCCCATCATGGCGCCGATGACGTTCATCGTCGCGGCCATGAGGAGTGCCGCGCGGGGAGTCCACGCGCGCGTCGACACGGAGGTCGCGATCGCGTTCGCCGCGTCGTGGAAGCCGTTCGTGTAACTGAAGAACAGCGCGACGACGATGACGACGCAGACGAGGATCAGATTCAGATCCACGGCTCAGGATTTTTCAGTGCGAGGGACTCGATGACGTTGGCCAGCTCCTCGAACGCGTCGGCGCAGGATTCGAGGCCCTGGACGATGTCCTTGAGCTTGATGATCGTGACCGGGTCGAGGCCCGAGTCGAACAGGGCCGTCAGGGTGCGGCGGTAGGCCAGGTCGCCCTCGTTCTCGAGGCGGTTGATTTCGATCCAGTAGTCGCGCATGTCCACGGGCGACTTGAGCTTGGGCATGTTCTCGGCGGTCAGGTCCGCGCAGTGCTTGATGACCGCGATCTGCTCGTTGAGCAGGGAGACCAGGGAAGAGGGGATGTCGGCAATGCCGTAGACGACCAGGAGGTCGCCGGCCTCGTCGATGAAGTCGAGGCAGTCGTCCAGGTGAGATGCCAGCGACTGCAGATCCTCGCGGTCGAAAGGCGTGATGAACGAGGAGTTGATGCGCTGAACGATCGCGTGGTTCAGTTCGTCGCCGCGGTGCTCAACCTCGTGGAGCTGGTCGCGCAGGGCGATGCGCTCTTCGGGGGAGGCAGCGTAGATGTGCGTCAGGAACTCAACTGCCTGCACGAGCTGGCGGGCCTGGGAGGTGAAGTCTTCAAAAAAGTCAGGGCCTTGGGTCTTAGAACGGAGTCCCATGGTGTATTCGGTCCTTCCAATGGTGAATAGCACTGTTGTGCTACCTGTAATCGTCGGTCATGGGGTGGTGTGACTTCAAGTTCAGAGATGGATTTGTGACCCCATATTCGGTGTTCTATCTCACGACGATGGGTGAATGGACGACTTCCGTCGCATTCACGAGGTTGGGGCGGGGTGGGGCGTTCATAGAGGCCCTTGTGGGTGGGTTGAAGGTCCCTATCGGTCGGGCGGGGTGTGACTCGTTCGACTACGATTGTGGTGTGACCGGGACCAAGCGCCCGTAAGCGCGGGTGAGGGGTCCGGCATGATTGATTCTGTCAATCGGGGACGCAACTGCGGCCTCGACAATCCGAAATGCCTCAGGAGGCAAAATGTCCGTGACCGAACAGGACGTTCGTGCGGCGGCTCCGGCCAACGCTCCCGAAGATGTCATCAAGTGGGTTGCTGAAATCGCTGAGCTGACCACCCCTGACGCCGTTGAGTTCTGCGACGGTTCCCAGGAGGAGTGGGATCGCCTGACCTCGCAGATGGTCGAGAGTGGCATGTTCACCAAGCTCAACGAGGAGAAGCGCCCCAACTCCTTCCTTGCTCGCTCCAAGCCGTCCGACGTGGCGCGTGTTGAGTCCCGTACCTTCATCTGCTGCGAGAAGGAAGAGGACGCCGGCCCGACGAACCACTGGGCTGACCCCAAGGAAATGAAGGCCACCCTGCACGAGAAGTTCACGGGTGCCATGAAGGGTCGCACCATGTACGTGGTGCCCTTCTCCATGGGTCCCCTCGGTGGCCCCATCTCCCAGCTCGGTGTTGAGATCACCGACTCCCCCTACGTTGTCGTCAACATGCGCATCATGACCCGCATGGGTGCTGCTGCCATGGACCTCATCAACGAGGGTCGCGTGTGGGTTCCCGCCGTTCACTCCGTCGGCGCTCCCCTGGAGCCCGGTCAGGAAGACTCGAACTGGCCCTGCAACGACGAGAAGTACATCACCCACTTCCCCGAGACCAACGAGATTTGGTCCTTCGGTTCGGGCTACGGCGGCAACGCCCTGCTCGGCAAGAAGTGCTTCGCCCTGCGTATCGCCTCGACGATGGCAAAGCGTGACGGCTGGATGGCCGAGCACATGCTCGTCCTGCGCCTGACCCGCGAGTCCACCGGCCAGCAGTTCCACGTCACCGCCGCCTTCCCGAGCGCCTGTGGCAAGACCAACCTCGCCATGCTCCAGCCCACGATCCCCGGCTACAAGGTCGAGACCGTCGGCGACGACATCGCGTGGATGCGCCCGGGCCCGGATGGCCGCCTGCGCGCCATCAACCCCGAGGCCGGCTTCTTCGGCGTCGCCCCCGGCACCTCCTACAAGACCAACCCCATGGCCATGGAGACCGGCAAGGCCAACTCCATCTTCACGAACGTCGCCCTGACCGACGACGGCGACGTGTGGTGGGAAGGCATCGACGGTGACGTTCCGGCGCACCTGATCGACTGGCACGGCAACGACTGGACCCCCGAGTCCGGCGAGAAGGCTGCTCACCCGAACAGCCGCTTCACCGTTCCCGCCTCGCAGTGCCCCATCATCTGCCCCGACTGGGAAGCCCCCGAGGGCGTCGCGGTTGACGCCGTCCTCTTCGGTGGCCGCCGCGCCACCAACGTCCCGCTGGTCGCCGAGCAGTACGAGCCCGCCCACGGCGTGTTCATCGGCGCCTCCGTGGCCTCCGAGGTCACCGCTGCCGCGACCGACGTCAAGGCCGGCTCGCTGCGCCACGACCCCTTCGCCATGCTGCCCTTCTGCGGCTACAACATGGCCGACTACTGGGGCCACTGGCTGGAGATGCAGGACAAGCTCGGCGAGGGCTTCCCGAAGGTCTACCAGGTCAACTGGTTCCGTAAGGATGAAGACGGTAACTTCATGTGGCCCGGCTACGGCGACAACTCCCGCGTCCTGGACTGGATCGTTCGCCGCGCTGCCGGCGAGGTCGAGGCCATTGATGGCGTGACCGGCCGCTACCCGAAGTTCGAGGACTTCAACCTCGACGGCCTGGACATCGACGAGACCGTCTGGGCGAAGCTCTTCGCGATCGATCCCGACGCTTGGGCCGCCGAGATGGACGACACCGAGGAGTACTTCTCGCAGTTCGGCGACAAGCTCCCCGCTGCCATCACCGAGCAGCTGGCCAAGTTCCGCGCGCGCATCGCCGCCGCGAAGCAGGCCTGATCCACGCGGATCTGAGGGTGGGCCCCGGAGGAAACTCCGGGGCCCACCCCTTTTTCTCCCCGTGAGGGGTGACTGCCGAAAGCACGGCGGTAAGATTCCGAGCTGCGCCCGGCCCCCGCCTCGTCGATGACGATGCGAAAACTGACCGGGTTGCCTAAACGAGGAGTCGGAGGGCTACACTGGAACAGCATCCGACCGCGCACGCAAGGAGAGCCCGTGCCCAACTACTTGACGAACGACGAGCTGGCCCACGCGAAGAGCCTGCTCGATCGCATGACCACCATCTATCAGCACACCGTCGTGGGTCAGGAAGGTCTGCGCCGCGCGCTCACCGCCTCGCTGCTCGCCGGCGGCCACGTCCTGGTTGAATCCGTGCCCGGCCTGGCGAAGACGACGGCCGCGCAGACCCTCGCGTCCGCAGTGTCCGGAACGTTCCACCGCATCCAGTGCACGCCCGACCTGATGCCCAACGACATCGTCGGCTCCCAGATCTGGAACCAGGAGCGCGGCGAGATGGTCACCCAGCTGGGCCCCGTCCACGCCAACATGGTCCTCCTCGACGAGATCAACCGTTCCTCGGCGAAGACCCAGTCCGCCATGCTCGAGGCCATGCAGGAACGCCAGACCACGATCGGCGGCGTCAACCACAAGCTGCCCAACCCCTTCATGGTCATGGCCACCCAGAACCCCATCGAAGAAGAAGGCACCTACGTGCTGCCCGAGGCTCAGATGGACCGATTCCTCCTCAAGGAGGTCATCACCTACCCGACGCCCGTCGAGGAGCTCGAGGTTCTCACCCGCATCGACTCCGGCCAGATGAGCTCGCAGGCCGCGGTCGCGCCCATCACCCTCGACGACGTGCGCACCCTGCAGGAAGCGCGCCGACGCGTGTTCGTGCACGAGACCCTCAAGGCCTACATCGTCGACATCGTTAACACCACCCGTGGCGCCGGCCCGAACCCGCTGCCCGGCTGGAACAAGTACGTGCGCGTGGGTGCCTCTCCCCGTGGTGGCATCGCCCTCATGCAGATCGCGCAGGCGATCGCCCTCATGGCGGGACGAAACCACGTCATGCCCGACGACATCAAGGAAATGCGCTACGGCATCCTGCGCCACCGCATCATCCGCACCTTCGACGCACTGGCGGACAACGTCTCCATCGAGGGCCTCATCGACGCCGTGTTCAACGCGGTGCCCGTGCCGTAACGATTCTCCCGCCCGCCGCCAACGCCCTCGAGGAACGCAATGCCTGTACGCTCGCGCGAAATCCACGCGCTCTCCACGCGCATCCAGCTGCCCGTCATGCGCAAGCTGCTGTCCATCATGGATGGACAGCACTCCGCGCTGCGGCAGGGACGCGGCTGGGAGTTCATGGACCTGGCTCCCTATCAGCCGGGCGACGACGTGCGCGAAATCGACTGGGCGGCGACGGCACGCACCGGTTCGCCGGTCATCAAGAGGCACGAGGCCACGGCGAACCTGCAGGTCATGCTCGTCGTCGACACGGGCCGTGAAATGGGTGCTCTCTCGCCCCGTCCGGTGAGACCAAGGAAGATATCGCCCTCACCGCATGCGAGGCGATCGCCTGGCTGAGCGTGGCGCGCGGAGACCAGATCGGCCTCGTCGCCGGTGATGCCGAGCGCGTGCGCTTCATGCCCGCCCGATCCGGTAACGCCCACGCCGAAACGATCATGCGTCGCATCGAGGAGGACATCACCTTGTCCTCACCGCACTCGGACGTGCCCAAGCTCCTGGCACGCGCGCGGACGGTGACCCGACGCCGCAGCCTCATCGTCATCGTCACAGACGCCACCCAGCCGGAGCCGACGCGCCTGTCCGATGACCTCATCAAGTCCCTGTCCGTGCGCCACCAGGTCATGGTGGTGAGCGTCGAGGACATCGACCCGACCTCCCTCGAGGAGGGCACGAACGTGGTCGACGTGACCGAAGGACCTCTCCCGGACTTCCTGCTGCGCGACTCGCAGCTGGCCGGGGAAGCCGCCAACCTCGTGGCGATGCGCCGACATGCGGTCGCCCAAATGCTCGACAATCGTGGGGTGATCCGCGTGAACGTTGGCTCCAGCGCAGACGTTCCGCGCGCACTCATGCGAGCCCTCGAAAGGGGAGCACATGTCCGGTGATCTCACCAGCAGCCTGAACGATCCCGCGCTGTACCCGAACTGGATGTGGATCCTGGGGACCGTGCTCGTCGTCGTCGTCCTGGGGTGGATTGTCTACAGCATCTGGCGTTGGTGGACGTCGCGCATTGGCGAGGTCATGGAACTTCAGACGATCACGGATGCCCGCCGCAAGAAGTACCTCACGTACGTCGATCAGATTGCCGATCGCTACGCCGACGGCGACCTGGATGCGCGCGGCGTTCACCTGGCGCTCGCGGGCCTCATGCGTGCCCTGGGCACCGAGCGAACGGGCCGAGACCTCGAGGTCGCAACCGTATCCGAGGTGCGCGAGCTCGTTCCCGTGTGGCCGGGCCTGGCCGATGTCCTGCAGGCCTGCGAAGTCCCCAGTTTTTCGGGTGATGACATCCCGCAGGGGCAGCCCTCTCACGAGGCTGTCACTAACGTCTTGACCATGGCCGTGGAGGCGGTGAACGTATGAGGTTCTGGTGGTTAATCCCCGTCGTCCTCGCGCTCGTCGTGATCGCGACGGTCGTCGGCTGGATGCTCGCGCGTCGCGCCGGCGTGCGCTCGGGAAAGAAGGGGTGGGTGGCCAACACCGGCTACCTGCGCGGCCTGCCGAAGTACCAGGCGCTCGTGCGTCGCACGCGCGCTTCGCTGGCTATGGCCTTCGTCTGCTTCCTGATCGCCGTCATCGCGACCTCCGTGTCGGCGGGCGCGCCCGTCGACCGCTACGTCAAGCACGACAAGTCCGCGAGCCGTGACATCGTCCTGTGCCTGGACGCGTCCGGATCGATGCTGCCCTACGACTCGAAGATCGGCGGGGCCTTCCGGCAAATCATCTCCCACTTCGAGGGGGGAGAGGATCTCGCTGCAGCTGTGGGACGCCTACTCGATGACGATGTTCCCGCTCACCGACGACTACGACATGGCCACCGACGTCCTCCAGGAAATGTCGGACACGATCGACACCGGCCTCATCCAATTTGGTGGAAGGCTGTCTGGAACGCAGGAACTCTTCGACTACCTGTCGCCTGTCATGGACGAGAATCAGGAAGTCTCCTCGATCGTCGGCGATGGCCTGGCCTCGTGCGTCATGGGTTTCGACCATAACGACAAGCAGCGTTCCCGCACCATCCTGCTGGCCACCGACAACGAGGTGTACGGCGACGGCGTCTACAACCTGAGCGAGGCGATCGAATTCGCGAAGAGCCAGGGCGTGACGGTCACCGCGCTGTACCCGGGATCGGATATCACCCTGAGCTCCGAGGCCCTGCAGCTGCGTGACGAGGTCCGTAAGACCGGCGGCGACTTCTACGATGCCTCGTCCCCGTCAGCCGTGGATAGCGTGGTGCGCCAGATCGAGGCTGAACAGAAAGAAGAACTCGACTCCGCTGGAAAGATGGTGGAGACGGACCGCCCCGGTGCCGCCTTGGGGTGGACACTCGTTGGTGTCGTGTCCCTGCTTGGTCTGCTGGCGTTCGGGAGGCTCTGACATGATTTTTCGCCCCGTCTTTCACGTGGTCGTTCTGGGCATCATCGCTGTGCTCGGAGCGCTCTTCGTGTTCCTGTCGGCCAAGCGCGCCACCCGCCGCCACGTCATGGATGTTCTGCGTCGCTTCCTCATCGTCGTCGCAGTCATCATCATGGGCGCAGGCCCGTCGATCCCCGGCGAGGCCCAGGAAGTGACCTCGACCCTCGAGGTCTACTTCGTCATCGACCGCACCGGCTCCATGGCCGCCGAGGACTGGGACGGCACCAAGCCCCGCATCGACGGCGTGCGTAACGACGTCGCGATCATGATGAACATCCTCACCGGCTCGCGTTTCTCCATCATGTCCTGGGATTCGAGAGCCCACACGGACCTGCCGTTGACCTCCGACGCCTCCGCGGTCGTCTCGTACATGGATTCCTTCGACCGCGAGCTCTCCAGTTCCTCCCAGGGATCGTCGGTGAACCGACCCGCCCAAGACATCGCCAAGCTCCTGAAGAAGAACAAGGAACGCCACCCTCAGAACGTGCGTGCCCTCTTCGTCTTCACCGACGGTGAGACCTCCAATCAGAACCACTGGACCAGCGCGCCCTCAGGCGAGGCCAGCGACTGGGATGCCGTCAAGGAGTACATCGACGGCGGCCTCGTCCTCGGCTACGGCACCGAGGAAGGTGGCCCCATGAAGGTGCTGCGCCTGGGCGACAGCGGCTCCCAGAGCGGCGGTGAACCGGAGTACATCCACGACTCCTCGCAGCCTGATAACCCGATCGCCATCTCGAAGATCGACGAGGCCGCCCTGAAGGATGTCGCCTCACGCGTGGGCGTCGACTACGTGCACTCGCCCGACAAGTCGGCGATCGAATCGCACGCGCGTTCCGTGCTCGACAAGGCGTCGACGCTCGCCGAGTCGCGCAACCTGAAAGACACGTATCGCTACATCATCTGGCCTTTCGCGCTCCTACTCGGGGGTCTCCTCGCGTGGGAGGGTGCCACGCTGGCGCTGCGCGCCCAACAGCTGAGGAACTCCCATGCCATCTGAGAACTCGCAGCCTGAAGCAGACCTTCTCCCCTTCGGCGCGCCTCAGGTCGATCCCGTCGATCCCTCCGTTCGTGCGAAGCTCGCCAAGGCATCGTCCGGTAAGCAGAAGATCCAGCGCAACACGCGGGCGCTGCGCCCCCTGTGGTACTCAATCCCGATCCTCATCATTGTGCTGGCTGTCGCCGCGTACCTGATCGGCCTTTCGCTCTGGTCGCGCTCGTCCCTGAGCCACTGGAAGGCTCAGGAATACGACGTCGCCCAGACGGGCTACGAAGGCCAGATGACGTGGACGAAGATCGGCATTGAGCGCTGGGTCGCGCACTACAACCGCGGCACCACCCTCGTCCGTCAGGGGCAGACTGACGAGGGCGTGACGGAGCTGCGTACCGCCTTCGACCTCGTCCCCAAGGCCACCGAGGTCAAGCCCGGCCGACTCGAGCCCTTCTCCTACGAATGCCGCGTTCGTGTCAACCTCGCGATCGGCATCGAGATTCAGGGCGACGCGCAGGCTGCCGCCGGCTCGTACGCAGGTGCCGCGACCACCTACCAGGAAGCCGAAGAGACGGTCGCCCCCTGTCAGACGGCCTCCAACTCCAGCCAGAATCAGTCCGACCAGAACCAGTCCGACGACAAGGACCAGTCGGGCAACCAGAATCAGTCCGGCGATCAGCAGCAGTCTGGCAACAAGTCCGATAACCCCGCCGACCAGAACAAGGAACGCGTCGAGGACAAGAAGCAGAAGGCTGAGGAGCAGTCCGAGGAGCAGGGCGGCCAGCAGAAGGACCAGCAGAAGGATCAGCAGAAGGATCAGCAGGAGGATCAGCAGGACAAGGGGTCGAAGGATCAGCAGACGAACCCGAGTCCCAGCCCGAGCCCCCACGCAGGACCCCTACGGGGTGAGACCCCGGCCGAGAAGCAGCGCCGCGAGGAGCTGCAGCACAAGAACGATCAGCGCAACAAGGACCAGCGCGACAAGAAGGATGACCGCCGCAGCGGCAACCCGAACGGCGCCTGGTGAGGGCTGCAACCCCGTCTCACTTTCGCTGTGATGTGCACCCATAAAACACCACGGCGGCCCGGGAGGCCGCCAAACACCGATAGGCTTGAATTGTGAAGGTTCTTCTCGTTGGTAACGGGGGTCGCGAACACGCGATCGCCCGTGCGCTTGTACGAACGTCCACCCCCGAGCATCCCGTGTCGCTGGTCGTCCAGGCGGGTAATCCCGCCCTGGAGCAGCTGGGCCGCTCCTGACCATGGATCCCCTGGATCCGAAGGACGTCGTCCGTCGCGCCACGTCCGAGAACGTCGATCTCGTGGTCGTCGGCCCCGAGGCTCCGCTCGTCGCGGGCGTCGCGGATGCGGTCCTGGACTACGGAATCCCCGTGTTTGGCCCGACGAAGGACGCGGCGCGCCTCGAGGCCTCCAAGTCTTTCGCGAAGCAGGTCATGGCCGATGCCGGCGTGGCCACGGCTCGCGCCTTCACGTGCACCACGATGGACGAGGTCGAGGCCGCGTTCGATGACCTGGGTGCCCCCTACGTCGTGAAGGATGACGCGCTTGCCGCCGGCAAGGGTGTCGTCGTGACCACCGACCGCGCCCAGGCCTCGGAGCATGCGCGCGCCTGCCTGTCGCGCGACGGGGGAGCGGTCGTCATCGAGGACTACCTCGACGGCCCCGAGGTTTCCCTGTTCTGTTTCGCCGACGGTGCCATCGTTGTGCCGCTGCAGCCCGCGCAGGACTTCAAGCGCGTCGGCGACGGCAACGAGGGCCCGAACACGGGCGGCATGGGTGCCTACAGCCCCCTCCCGTGGCTCCCCGAAGAGGCCACGCAGCGCATCGTTGATGAGGTGGCCCAGCCCGTCATCACTGAGATGGCGCGTCGCGGCACCCCCTTCCGCGGCCTCCTGTACTGCGGCCTCGCGATGACCTCGAAGGGCATCCGCGTCGTCGAGTTCAACGTGCGTTTCGGCGACCCGGAGACCCAGGCGGTCCTCGAGCGCCTCGACTCCCCGCTGGCCCCCATCCTGTACGCGGCCGCGACCGGCACTCTGGCGAAGGTCCCCGCCCCCGTGTGGAGTGAGGATGCCGCCGTGACGGTCGTCATGGCCTCGGGCGGCTACCCGGGCCCCACGGATACCGGACATGAGATCACCGGCATCGAAGCGGCCGAGGAGCTTGACGGCGTCCACGTTATCCACGCCGGCACCTCCGAGGAGATCACCGACGATCCGACCGATGTCGCGGCGGGATGCTGCGGCTTCGAACCGACCTACGCGCTGGTGAACTCCGGCGGCCGAGTCCTCGACGTCGTCGCCCGCGCGGCCACGCTCGACGAGGCTCGGGCGCTCGCCTACCGCGGCGTCGACCTTATCCACTTCGACGGGGAACACCACCGCAGCGACATCGCGACGTGGCCCGCTGACCTGGTCGTCACCCTCGACTGAGAACCCACTGAGGAGCATCATGACCGCCACCCTTCACGGCTGGACCCCGCTGAGCGCGGGCAAGGTTCGCGACATCTACGCTCCCGACGAGGCAGTGGTCGGCCCCGCGCCGCAGACCACCACCCCGGCGGGATGCCCACGCCACGCGAAGGCTGGCCCGGAGGCCCTCCTCATGGTGACCTCGGATCGCATCAGCGCCTACGACTACGTGCTGCCCACGCTGATCCCCGGCAAGGGCGCGGTCCTCAACCAGCTCGCCATCTGGTGGATGGGCCAGCTGCGTCCCCTCGTGGAAAACCACCTGCTGGCCGTCGGCACGAAGGCCCCGGCCGAGGCCTCGCGCGCCCTGGAGGGCGCCCAGCCCACGCGCTTCACGGTGCCCGCCGAGGTGGACGGGCGCGCGGTCGTGTGCCGCAGCCTGCACATGATCCCCATCGAGTGCGTCGTGCGCGGCTACCTGACCGGCTCCGGCCTGGCTGAGTACCGCGAGTCCGGCTCCGTGTGCGGCATCACGCTGCCCGAGGGACTGACCGAGGCCTCGCGCCTCGAAGAGCCGATCTTCACGCCGGCCGCGAAGGCGGAGCTGGGCGAGCACGACGAGAACATCACCTTCGAGCAGACCGCCGAGCGCATCGGCGAGGAGCTCGCGGTCGCGATCCGCGACCTGTCGATCGCCCTGTACCGGGCTGCCCGCGACATTGCCGCCGAGCGCGGCATCATCATCGCGGACACCAAGTTCGAGTTCGGCATCGACGTGACCACGGGTGCGCTCGTGCTCGCGGACGAGATCCTCACGCCGGACTCCTCGCGATTCTGGCCCGCCGACCAGTGGGTGGAGGGCCAGGTCGCGCCCAGCTTCGACAAGCAGTACGTGCGCGACTGGCTGGTCTCCGAGCAGTCCGGCTGGGACCGCTCCTCGGGCGCCAACCCGCCCGCGCTGCCCGAATCCGTGGCAGCTGCGACCGCCGCGCGCTACGTCGAGGCATACCGCCGACTCACCGGGTCGGACCCCATCCTGTAAACAGACTTGCCCGCCGGGCAAGATGCACGGCGGGATCCTCACCAACAACACAAGGAGGAATGCCGTGGGGCGAATCATCGTGGAAGTGATGCCGAAGCCGGAGATCCTGGATCCCCAGGGTAAGGCTGTCGGTTCGGCGCTGCCCAGGCTCGGAATCACGAGCTTCGAGGCGGTGCGCCAGGGTAAGTGCTTCCACCTGAGCGTGGACGGTCCCGTCACCGACGAGCTCCTGGACCAGGCCCGCAAGGCCGCCGAAGAGGTCCTGTCCAACCCGATCATCGAGGACGTCGTGCGCGTCGAGGCCATCGACGAGGCCGACGCCCGTTACGCGGGAGGCGTGCAGTGACCCGCGTCGGAGTCGTCACCTTCCCCGGCACCCTCGACGACCGCGATGCCGCCCGCGCGGTTGAGACCGCCGGCGCGCAGGCCGTGTCCCTGTGGCACAAGGACGCCGACCTGCACGGCGTCGACGCGGTCGTCATCCCCGGCGGCTTCTCCTACGGCGACTACCTGCGCTGCGGCGCGATCGCGGCGACTGCTCCCGTCATGAGCGAGATCGTGCGCGAAGCCGGACGAGGCCTGCCCGTCCTGGGCATCTGCAACGGCTTCCAGGTCCTGTGCGAGTCGCACCTGCTGCCCGGCGCGCTCATCCGCAACGACCACCAGAAGTTCCTGTGCCGCGACCAGGTGCTGCGCATCGAGAACGCGGACACCGCGTGGACGCGCGCCTACAGCGCCGGCGACACCATCACCGTTCCCTTGAAGAACGGCGAAGGCAACTTCCAGGCGTCCCCCGCCGAGCTCGAACGACTCGAGGGCGAAGGCCGCGTCGTGTTCCGCTACGTCGACTTCAACCCCAACGGAAGCGCCAACGATATCGCGGGCGTCACCAACGCCGCGGGCAACGTCGTCGGCCTCATGCCCCACCCCGAGCACGCGACCGAGGCCGGCTTCGGCCCGCTCTCCCTCGGACCCGACGGCGCCAGCCACCACGGCGGCACCGACGGCCTGGGCATCTTCCGTTCCGTCCTCGCATCCCTCGTCGGCTGACGACGCCCTCGTGCGCCCTCACGCATGAGGGAGCCCCGGCCTCGTCCCAGACCTTTCGAATGGAAACACGAATGACCTCCGAAAACACCCGCGAGCTGCCCGACACCGTCGAGAACGCCGCCGCGACCCCCGGCCAGGACATGCCCTGGAAGGAACTCGGCCTCAAAGAGGACGAATACCAGCGCATCTGCGACATCCTCGGGCGTCGACCCACCAACGCCGAGCTCGCCATGTACTCCGTCATGTGGTCCGAGCACTGCTCCTACAAGTCCTCCAAGAAGCACCTCGCCGAGCAGTTCGGTGCGCGCACGACCGACGCGATGAGGAAGCACCTCCTCGTCGGCATGGGCCAGAACGCCGGCGTCGTCGACATCGGCGGCGGTTGGGCCGTCACCTTCAAGGTGGAGTCCCACAACCACCCGTCCTTCGTCGAGCCCTACCAGGGCGCGGCCACCGGCGTGGGCGGCATCGTCCGCGACATCATCTCCATGGGTGCGCGCCCGATCGCCGTCATGGACCAGCTGCGCTTCGGCGCTGTCGACCACCCCGACACGGCGCGCGTCGTCCACGGCGTCGTCTCCGGCGTCGGCGGCTACGGAAACTGCCTGGGCCTGCCCAACATCGGCGGCGAAACCGAGTTCGACCCCTCCTACCAGGGCAACCCCCCCTCGTCAACGCGCTGTGCATCGGCAAACTGCGCCACGACGACATCCACCTGGCCAACGCGACCGGTGAGGGCAACCTCGTCGTCCTCTTCGGCGCGCGCACCGGCGGCGACGGCATCGGTGGCGCCTCGATCCTCGCCTCCGAGACATTCGAAGACGGCATGCCCGCCAAGCGCCCCTCCGTCCAGGTGGGCGACCCCTTCATGGAGAAAGTCCTCATCGAGTGCTGCCTCGACCTGTTCGAGGCCGGCGTTGTCCAGGGCATCCAGGACCTCGGCGCCGCAGGCATCTCGTGCGCGACCTCCGAGCTGGCCTCCAACGGCGACTCCGGCATGCACGTCGACCTCGAGAACGTGCTCCTGCGCGACCCCACCCTCACCGCGGGCGAGATCCTCATGAGCGAGTCCCAGGAACGCATGATGGCGATCGTGACCCCGCAGGATCGCGAGCGTTTCTTCGAGATCATCGACAAGTGGGACGTCGAGGCCGCTGTCATCGGTCACCTGACCGGCGACGGACGCCTCACGATCGACCACCACGGACACCGCATCGTCGACGTCGACCCGAAGACCGTCGCCCACGAGGGCCCCGTCTACGACCGCCCCTACGCGCGCCCCGCGTGGCAGGACGAGCTGCAGGCCGCCACCTCCGAGTCGCTCGCCCGTCCCGCAACGCGCGAGGAACTCATCGCCGACGTGCGCGCCGTGCTCTCCGACGTCAACCAGGCCTCCAAGGCGTGGGTCACCGACCAGTACGACCGCTACGTGCAGGGCAACACCGCCCTCGCCCAGCCCGACGACGCGGGCGTCATCCGCATCGACGAGGAAAGCGGCCTGGGCGTTGCGCTCTCGACCGACGCGAACGGCTGGTACACCAAGCTCGACCCGGCAGCGGGAGCCCGCCAGGCCCTCGCCGAGTCCTACCGTAACGTCGCCGTCGTCGGCGCCGAGCCCGTCGCCATCACGGACTGCCTGAACTTCGGCAACCCCGAAGACACGGACGCGATGTGGCAGCTGGTGACCGCCATGACCGCGCTCGCGGACGGCTGCATCGAGCTCGAGATCCCCGTGACCGGCGGCAACGTGTCGCTGTACAACTCGTCCGGCACCGAGAAGGGCCTGCCGAACTCGTCGATCAACCCGACGCCCGTCATCGGCATGCTCGGTATCCTTCCCGACGTCACGCGAGCCAACCCCTCCGGCTTCACCGAAGAGGGCCTCGCCGTCATCCTCCTGGGTACCACCCGCGAGGAGTTCGACGGCTCCGCGTGGGCGCGCATCGCCCGCTCGCACCTCGGCGGCCTCCCGCCCGAGGTCGACCTGAAGGCCGAGGTCGCCCTCGGAAACGTCGTGCGCGCGCTGAGCGCCGCCGACGGTCCCGATGGCCGACCCCTCGTGCGCGCGGCGCATGACCTGTCGAACGGCGGCCTCGTGCAGTCCCTCGTGGACTCCGCGCTGCGCTTCGGCATCGGCGGCGTCTTCGACGTGGCCGGGGCCGCCCGCCGCGACTGCGTCGGCGACCACGAGATGCTCCTGTCCGAATCCCAGGCTCGCGCCTTCGTCGCGGTGCCCGAGGCGGCCGTCAAGGCCGTGTTCGCGGCCGCCGAGGCCGAGGGCGTGGACGCCGTGCGCATCGGCACCACGGGCGGCGACATGCTCGCGATCAGCGGCGTGGACCTGCTCGCCGCCGAAGGCGAGGGCTGCGGCT
>BNJU01004821.1_pt1 | contig 76349 bp, 78 predicted proteins | sample 8539281 | NCBI WGS metagenome assembly BNJU01 (sample SAMD00202456, study PRJDB9452) | human saliva metagenome | isolation source: human saliva | place: Japan
TAAAATAGACGTGCGAAAGAAAGAATGTCAGAATTAGTAGAACTGCTCAACTGATATGCCCATGAATATTATACGGCAGACAGGCCAAGTGTATCGGACAGCGAGTACGACAGACTCTATCGTGAGTTAGCGGAGTTAGAAGAAAAGTACCCAACAGATATCCTGCACTGACAGTCCGACGCATCGGGTGGGAGGGAAGATTTTAGAAGGATTTGAAAAATATCCACACAGTATCTCTCTCTTTAGTTTGCGGATGCTTTTTCACGTGAAGAATTACTAGCCTTTGACCAGCGGATTCGCAAGGAATTTCCACAAGTCTCTATCTTGTGAGCTCAAGATTGATGGGGCTTTCTATTTCCCCTCGATCCCATGAAAAAGGGAATCTTGGTCAGGAGCGACACGGGGATGGCTCTGTTGGAGAAAAATATCACTGAAAAATCTCAAGCGAGTCAAGGATATTCCTCTGACCTTGAAAGAACCGCTGACATTACCGTTCGAGGAGAGTGCTACATGCCCAAGGCTTCCTTTGATGCGTCAATCAGCTGCGGCAGGAGAATGGTGAGCCTGAGTTTGCTAATCTCGCAATGCGGCAGCAGGAACCTTGCGGCAGTTGGACACAGCGGTTGTGGCCAAGCGCAACCTAGCAACCTTCCTCTCACCAGAGAGGCCAGTCCGACTCAGGTTGGCAGCCAAGAAGCCGTCTTAAACAAGCTGGCAGAGTAGGGCTTTTTCAGTCAATCCCACACATATTCTGGCGGATTCTATCGAAGCAGTTTGGGAATTTATCGAAAAGATTGCGCAGGAGCGAGACAGTCTGGCTTATGAGATTGACGGTATTGTCATCAAGGTTAATGACTTGGCGGTGCAAGAGGAGCTTGGCTTTACTCGTCAAGGCACCCAAGTGGGCCATCGCCTATAAGTTTCCGGCTGAGGAAAAGGAAGCCCAGCTTCTGTCTGTTGACTGGACAGTAAGGGCGGACGGGAGTTGTGACCCGACAGCCAATCTGACGCCAGTCAGCTAGCGGGAACGACTGTCAGCCGAGCAACCTTGCACAATGTGGACTATATTGCAGAGAAGGATATTCGTCAGAAAGACACTGTTATTGTCTACAAGGAGGGAGATATTATTCCTGCTGTCTTGCGAGTGGTGGAGTCCAAGCGTGTCTCAGAGGAGCCTCTGGAAATACCAAGTCACTGTCCGAGCTGTGAGAGTGAGCTAGTGCATTTCGAGGACGAAGTAGCTCTGCGCTGCATCAATCTGCTCTGTCCAGCCCAGATTAAGGAAGCTTTGATTCACTTTGCCAGCCGGGATGCTATGAACATTACTGGTCTTGGTCCAGCAGTAGTAGAGAAGCTCTTGCTCAAAACCTAGTCAAAGATGTGGCTGGAATCTATCGGCTGACGGTAGAAAATTTACTAGAATTAGAGAACTTTAAGGAAAAATCAGCAAATAAATTGTATACTGTATTCAAGTTTCCAAGGAGAACTCGGCTGAACGCTCTTGTTCGGCTTTGGGAATTCGCCATGTGGAAGCAAGGCCAGTCGGATTTTGCTGGAGAAATTCCATGATATTCTAAGTCTGTCTCCAGGCCAGCCAAGAAGAAATTGCGGCTGGCTGACAGTATTGGAACTGTGGATTGCCCAAAGCCTCGTATACCCTATTTCTGAGCAGGAAGGATCTCAGTTTCTTTTGGCTGAGCTACAGAAGCAGGTGTAAATCTGGACTATCTGGGGCAAAAAGGCAGCGCAGATGCAGCCCATCAGGTATGACGGTTGTCCTGACTGGTAAATTACAAAAATTGATCACGCAATCAAGCTAAAGAAAATTGCAGAGTCTGGGTGCTAATGTTTCCGGATCTGCTCACGGATCTCGTAGTGCTGGCGCAGATGCTGGCAGCAAGCTAGCAAGGCTCAGAGTTAGGAATTGAAATTCGGATGAAGATTGGCCTGATAGCTTATGAGGCTGAAGTATGAAGGATAAGATTAAACGAGCATCGATTGATTTATAAACCTGACTTCGGACAGGAAATTAGTAAGAAAAATATTGCGGAAGTTTTGGATGTTTTGGAGGATGGGCTATGAAACCAGCGCCTACTAAACCACTCCAGCGCCTCTTTTCTGCTCAAAAAGAAGCTGAAAGGGCAGCAAAAGCAGGGTTTGATTTGATTATTGCGCAGGCGGCGACGGTACCATCAATGAGGTAGTTAATGGCGTGGCGAATCTGGATGAACGGCCTAAATTGGCCTTTATTCCAACTGGCACAACCAACGATTATGCGCGTGCTCTGAAGATTCCCATGGGAGATCCAGTAGCGGCAGCCCGCATTATTGAAAAGAACCAGACCATTAAGATGGATATTGGCTCGCTCTATGGTAACAAGTATTTTATCATTGCAGGCAGCTGGAACCCTGACAGAGCTGGACTTATAGTGTCCCTAGTGAGGTCAAATCCCGTCTAGGCTACTTTGCTCATGTCGCAGAAGGGCTAAAACCCTCGCTCTAAGTTCCGCAAGGTCCGTATCAAGCACGACCACGGTGTCTTTTGAAGGAAGATTTCGCTGATGTTTGCGGCTCTGACCAACTCCATTGGTGGTTTTGAAAAGCTAGCGCCAGATACTAAATTAGACGACGGGAATTTTACCTTGATTTTGGTTAAGACAGCCAATCTCTTCGATATGCTGAGTCTGATGATGCAGGCTATTAATGGCGGTCAACACGTAGGGGACATCAATGTAGAATACCTCAAAACAAGCAAGCTGCAGCTGGAAAATTTTAGACAAAAAGGTCCATTTATGCTGAATTTGGATGGAGAATACGGCGGCGATACGCCTGTTGAACTGGAAGTGCTGCACGGGCATTTGGAATTTTTTGCCAATATCGATGAAATCAGTCAGACAGCCCTTTCAATAGAATAATTATAGATGAGAGATGAAAGAACATGCTAGACTATAAAGTCTTAGTCCATTACCGCAATCCCTACTGGGAGATTATTTCTCCTATGATATGTGGCAGTGGCAAATGAACCAATGGGGAAAGGAAACAGCCTTTTCCAAACTTGATTATTTTGGTATTCAGGGAGAATTATCATTTGAGACCTGGGAGCATTTGAATCACGCTCATGTGATTATCAAACGTTCAGACTGGTCTAGCCAGTCCTGTGACTATCATATTGATTTGTTGCTCCTCATCTGGTGACGGGAAATTTGGCTGATTGAGGGAGATGCTCAGGTTGTATTATTCCTGCAGGCTGCAAACGACAAGTCACCAGTATTCACGCCGGCGTCCGCATAACTTTTGATATGGCCCTGAGAACAGACTACTTTGATGAATGCTGGGGCTATCAAGGCTGGTTGGGACACCTCCAGACGGACGGCGCACATACTTTCAAAGTTTGGGCACCGACAGCTAAGAAGGTGGAGTTAGTAGTCTATGAATCGGCTGACAATCAAGCTCCTGTTTATAAAATCTTCTCAATGCAAAAAGGTGACCGATATTCTCACGACCATAAGGAAAATACCATTGGTGTCTGGTCAGCTGAAATAGGAGAAGACTTGACCGGCAAAACTTATCACTACCATGTTAGCTTTGAATACCGCACTTTATACTCGTGATCCCTATACTGTTGCGACCAGTCCAGATGGCAAGCGCTCAGCGATTCTTGGGGTAAATGAGACTGAAGTAGCTGGTTTTCAAGTCCGTCAAGGCAAAGAAGCTCTCTGGCGTTTGGACAATCCAAACCAGGCAGTGATTTATGAGATGCACATTCGGGATTTGACCAAGTCGGAGACTTCTGGCGGGATAGTCAACTGCACGGGACCTTCTTGGGAGCCTGTCAAACAGGAACTACCAATCATCTAGGGCAAAAAACAGGTTTTGACTATATCAGCGATTTAGGCGTTAATGTTGTCCAGCTTCAGCCTGTCTCTGACCGTCACAAGGACTATGATGAAAATGGAGAGCTAATCTACAACTGGGGCTATGACCCGCAGAACTATCATGCTCCGGAGACTAGCTTTTCCAGCAATCCTGCTGATCCAGCGCAGGCCATTCGTGATTTGAAAACAATGATTCAGGCCTACCATGATGCGGGGATTTCTGTGACACTGGATGTTGTTTACAATCACATCTACTTGACCTATGATTCGGCTTTTCAGGCTATAGTACCGGATTATTACTATCGGATGAATCCTAACGGCTCTTTCCAAAATGGAACCGGAGTGGGGAGTGAGACGGCCAGCGAGCACGAAATGTTTCTGCAAGTTTATGATTGACTCTCTGCTTTACTGGGTGAAGGAGTTCAATGTAGACGGCTTCCGCTTCGACCTGATGGGAATTCATGATGTGGAAACGATGAATGCCATTCGTCAAGCTATGGATGAGGTAGATCCGCGAATCCTGCTCTATGGGGAAGGCTGGGATATGGGAACGGGCCTGAGACCAGAGAGACAAGGCTAAGAAAGACAATGCTTATCAGTTGCCATGGGATTGGATTTTTAATGATACAGAGAGGGATGCAGTCAAGGGAGCCGAGGTTTATGGCGGCATCAAGGCTGGCTTTGTCAGTGGTCAGGCGACGGAGGATATCGTCGCTAAGTCTATCCTTGGCAGCAGTGAGCTAGGCAGCTATCTCAGTCCTGATCAAGTCCTTAACTATGTGGAGGCTCACGACACTCAATCTGCATGATTTGCTTGCGGAGCTGCATCCTGATGATGATGTTCTGACTCGCACCAAGCGGGATTGAGCTGGCACTCGCTATGAACCTACCTCATGCAAGGTATGGCTTTCATGGAGGTTGACTAGGAATTTTTCCCGTACTAAGCTCTGTAGCTACGGGGAAGACGCGTCAAGTCCTGCATAGCGATCGAGAAAAAGGCTATGAACAGTTACAATGCGCTAGATGCAGTCAATCAGGTGAATTGGGATATTTTGCTGGATCATCAAGAGGTATTGATTTTATCAAGCGACATCATTCGTCTCAAGACAAGCTGCAAAGCCTTTTTCTTATCAGGACTTATGAAGATATTTATAAGCATGTCTTTTGTCCCAATCAAAGCAGAGCAGGGCAGTGGCTTGATTATCTTTGAGATTAAGGATGACAAGCATTATCAAGTCATTTTTAATGCTAGCGGCCTGCCTTACTATCTGCCTAATGCAGACAAGCTAGCTTCCTAGTAGGCACTAGCCGTCATAAGAAGCCTTTTCTATGTTGGAAAATCTGACGGTTTCTGCTTTTTGAAGTTATTCAATAAGTTATTAGCTACTGAAAAGCGGCTCTTTTGTCAACTGTAGTGGGTTGCTAAAAGTCATATTCTGGAGAGGACTAAATCAGTCCCTCTCCTTTTGATATTCAAAGCGATGAGGATTCTAGTTTTAAAGTTTTCAAAGTTTCGAAAGCCAAAAGCATTTCGCTCATTCCTACAGTGGTTTTACCCACTACAGAAATTATAGAGCTACTTTTTCTACCACTTACTTAGGAAATCTTACCACTTACCGAAAAGGGGTAGATTTGCTATTGTCCATTTGTTAGGATAAGGGCGCAAAGGGGAAAATACATCTTAAGGAGGATATCATGAAACCATCATTTTTTGAAAAACGCTGTGAGCGTTAGTAAGCTGTGGCTTGCTCGCTTTTGGAGCGGCGCAAGTCCAAGCTGATGAGCAAAAGTTGCCGTCAGGCACACCTTACGACCAAATCGGACAGAAGATTGAAAATTACCACAAGGAACACGAAAAAACCAGCGCGGGACTGGCGGCAGCAGTCTTTGATAAGGACAGCCAAACCATTTACCAAAAAGAACTTTGGCTATATGGACAAGGGAAAAGAAGCTGGCTGTGGACGACAACTCGGTTTTTGAGTGGGGCTCTGCCACCAAATTGACAGTCTGGCTCAGCGTCATGCAGCTCTGGGAAGAAGGAAAAATTGACCTAAAAACAGATATAAAAGAGTATTTGCCCAAGGATTTCCTGAAACACCTCAAATACGACAAGCCCATTACCATGCTGGATCTGATGAACCACCAAGCGGGTTTTGATGAAACGCCGCTGAACACAGGAACAGGCAAGAGCTTGGAAGAATTACTAAAAAGCCAGCCCGCTCAAACTTATGAGCCAGGGACGGTGACATCCTATTCCAATTACAGTACAGCTCTAGCAGGCTATATCGTGGAGCGCATCAGCGGACAGGACTTTGCGGATTATGTCCACGAGCATATTTTCCAGCCTTTGGGCATGAACCATACCGCTCTCTTACCTGATTTGTCGGACAATACCTATGTCCGAGACAAGCGGCAGGGTGAGAAAACCTATGATACAAACGGAAGTTTATATCTAGATAAATTGCTTCCTGCGGATATTTATCCAGCGGGGCAGGCGACAGGGACTTTTGCCGATTTCAAGCGATTCGCGCAAGCTCTTTTGAGAAAGGAAAAGCTCTTTAAGCGCCCAGAAACCTGGAATGAACTGTATCAGACAACTTCTACATTCTCAGATAAAGCAGTCGCTAAGAATGCCCACGGCTTTTGGGTGACAGAGTATGAGATAGGCTCTATTTTAGGGCACGGCGGTCATTCTTTTGCCGGTTTTTCAACCATGATTTCGCTGGATTTCAAGTCGGGTATCGGCATGGTTACCATGGTAAATCAGAGAGAAGAAGCCACCTTTTCTTTCGGTCTGCCCGATTTAGTCTTTGGCAAGAAAAAGCAAGCCCCTAACCAGTCTCAAAAATACTTTCAGGAGGGCATGTATCGGACTTCCCGCTCCATTCAGCAAGGCCCGACCTCTATTTCGCGCCTTACTCCTGTTTATACTTTTTATGTGAAAGATGTGATCAAAGACGGTCATCTGCTACTCAGCAACTACTGGCTTTGGCAACATCGCCAAGGACGAACAGAAGTTGAAACAACCTATAATCATTTAGAAAAGCTCTCGCTTTGGGAGGTGGTAAAGGATTATGGTTCTGTCGCTCTGCTGGGTCTCGCAGTTGTTTATGCTGTGCTTGTTCTTTTGTTAGCTGCTTTGGGTAAGGTGTATCGCTTGCTTTTTGGGAAAGAAAGTAAAAGAGCAACTCCAAGAAGTTGGAAAATTTGGCATTATGGCACTTGCGGACTGATTTTGGTTAGCCTAGTCAATCTAGCAGGTCTCGTCATCGTTGCCGTTTCGGGCAAGTACATGCCCGATTATCGCTGGCAAGCCATTCTCTTTGCCTTCTTAGCACTGATTTTTCTGGTCAATGCTGCGCTGCCCATCTTCCTGCGCTCAACCTTCCAAGTGAGCAAGGGTCGAAAAATCTTGACCTACTTGACCAGCAGCGCTTCACTTATCGTCGTTCTCAATATCCTCTACTGGAGCCTCTACCAATGGTGGGCACTTTAATAGAAAGGAAAGCTATGACCCATTCTCAAAAAATCGAAACAATGATTCAAAACGGATCCGACCAGCTCTACACCATCTGCACCCCAATCCCGACAAAGAAACGATTATCTTGCTACACGGTGGACCGGGAACGCCTGATGACTTCAAGCTCTTTATCCCTAAGCTCGAAAAAGATTATCAACTGATTGTCTTTCACCAGCGGGGAACGAGAAAATCGCCCTGCCTGAGTGGCGACTACAGCATGGAAGCCTACATTGCGGACATCAACACGATTGCCGACCACTTCAATGTAGAGATAAATTTCACCTTTTGGGACATTCCTGGAATGGATTGTACGCGCAAATCTACACTAGCAAAATCCCTGAGCGGGTTCTTGAGTCTCTTTCTTTCCTCTCCGGGAACAGGCATGAGCAAGCAGTGGCAGCAAATGGAAAAAGAGATGATGAATTACAATAAAAATCACTGCACGACTATCGAATGGCTAAAAATGGAATCTATTCTCTGCTCGGCAATCTTGGTAGTTCCAAGGCTTCGCAAGCTCTCTTTCGCCAAGTTGTCCGTAATTACAATGCCGACTATCCAGCCTTTCATGATGTGAAACTCAGACATGAGCAATGTTTTCAGTCCAAGCAGGCAATCAGACAAGAAAGGAAATTATGGCCTATCCTCTCTTGCCCCGACTAGAAGATCCTGCTTTTCCTATTACCGTGACTTTCGGTGACAATGATATTTTTGGTGCTAGCATGCACTTTGTCATCAGCCGCTATCCCAGCGCTCAGGTGTTCACCATTAAAAACAGCGGCCACTTCCCATTTCTCCACAATCCAGAAGACTACTTTGCTATCTTGCACCAGCATTTTCAACCTTAGCATGAACCTCTAAAGTTTTCCAACTTTAGAGGTTTTCACTTATCTGCAACTTATCCCTCTTTTTCGGGCTCTTTGTCAACTGTAGTGGGTTGATGAAAAGTTATAATCTGGAGAGGACTAAATCAGTCCTCTCCTTTTTGATGTTCAAAGCGATGAGGATTCTAGTTTGAAAATTGTCAAAGTTCCGAAAGCCGAAAGCGTTTCGCTTGATGACTTTGATGAGGTTGTTAGTAGCTTCTAGTTTTGCATTTGAGTAGGGCGGTTCCAGTGCGTTCAGGATCTTGTCCTCATCTTTCATAAAGGTCTTAAAAACAGTTTGAAAAATAGGATTTACACAAGAGAGGGTATCTTCAATGAGTCCAAAGAAATGCCCAGCCTGTTTCTCTTGAAAATGAAAAAGCAGGAGTTGGTAGAGTTTATAGTGTTCTTGGAGTTCTTGGGAGCAATGAGAAGCTTTTTCTAGAATCTCTATTGGTCAAGTGCATGCGAAAAGTCAGGGCGATAAAAATCGTTTATGGCTTAGTTTACGGTTATCCTGTTGAATAAGTTTCCAGTAACGTTTCAATGCCTTATATTCGTGCGATTTTCGATCCAACTGATTCATGATTTGGATGCGAAGGCGGTTCATAGCTCGGCTGAAATGTTGTACAATGTGAAAGCGGTCGAGGGCAATTTTAGCAGAAGGAAATAGTTTCTTAGCGATATCATAGTAGGGACTAAACATGTCCATGGTAATGATTTTTACTAGGCTTCTCGCCTGTCTAGAATAACGAAGGAAATGATTGCGAATCGTTGCTTTTCATTATAGGACTTATGGGACTTTTTTTCGACAACAAATAGGCCCCATCATTCCTACTAGCGGTTTTTACCCAATACAGAAATTATAGAGCCTGAAAAGCCTTAAGTCCATTGGACTTAAGGCTCTTGCTATCTATGGATTGGCTGTGGAGCTAGAGCTGGAAGAGCTCGAGTCTTCCCTGACTGCTGTCTTCGTCGCTGCTGCTAGTTTGGAACTGTTCGGGATGCAGTGCTCTATAGCTTGGCGAATTAAAGAGGTCCACAGTGGAGACATTGCCTCGTTTAGAGTAAAGACTGGTTGATTGGTCGCCTTTTTCCTTTTTCAATAGCCAACAAGGCCTTCATTGAATTAAGATAAGAGTAATCTTTAGGGTTGACCTTGCCCAAGTCATTACCCTTGTAGAAGCGAATCAAGTCGCCGGTTTGAATAGCGTCACTCATCTTCAGCTGGGTATTGGCAGCATTACGAATTTCATCCAGTTCTTTCTTGATGGTTTCGTCAGGATTGGTAATTTCTTCACCGGTCTGGGTGTAGTAGGTCCGTCCGTTGAAGCTAGTGTATTTTGGAGTGACAAAGTTATTGCTGGAACGGAAAGCTGTGATTTGCTGGTGCTGACTTGATAGCATATCTTGGCCGACCTGAAGGTAGTTTTTAGAGTCAATGCCCAGCAAATGCTCCAATGTTGGCAGCATATCCACTTGACCGGCGTAGGTATCAATTATCTTTCCTTTGTCCATGCCAGGGACTACAACCATGTAAGGCACGCGCTGCATCATGGCATTGTCGTAGTTGGACCAAGTCTCAGAAGTCTTGCCTACAAGAGGGGCCAAGTTAGGATTGCGGGTTTGGGAAATTCCAAAATGGTCTCCGTAGAGAACGATAATAGAGTTGTCATAGAGGCCGGATTCTTTGAGATAGTCAAACAAGGCCTTGACAGAAGAATCTAGATAGTTGGCAGTAGCAAAGTAACCGTTGATGGTTTCATCCTTGGTCTTAGCCAGCGGGAAGCCAATTTCGTCACCAATCAAGCTAGTCGTGTAAGGATAGTGGTTGGAAACCGTGATATACTTAGCATAGAAAGGCTGCTGCAGGTGTTCCAGATATTTGATAGAATCTTTCAGCATAATCTTATCGTTCAAGCCGTACTGGAAAGAGTTGGTGTCGTCCTGCTTGGTAAAGTAAGACGCATCGAAGAAATAGTTATAACCCTCATTGCTTGTAAGCTGTATTGCGGTTCCAGAAGCTTCCTGTATTTCCATGGAAAACAGCAGAAGTATAGCCGCCATTTTTGGAAAGAATAAAAGGTGCTGCTTGCTGGGTATTAGTACCACCGTAGTTGACCATGAAGGATCCTTGATTGAGACCGAAGAGTCCAGTTTCAATCATGGTTTCAGCATCGAAGTCTTACCAGCCTTGACCTGGTTGAAGACATTAGAAAGCCAGAGTCGAGTTGGAGTGGTAGAGGGAGTTGAGGAAAGGTGTCACCTCGTACTCTTTTCCCCATCTGCCTGCAGCTTATAGTCAATCAGGAACTGCTGGAAGCTTTCCAGATGGACATAGATGACATTGCGCCCTTTGGCAATCCCGTAATATTCTGGATTAGGTTCCGCATAGTGGGATTGGATGTATTCTGTTACTGGTTCCAAGTCTTTTTCAGAAGCTTTGGAGCGCTCACGATTGGCGGTATATGTCTGGTTAGCACTGTAACCTAGAAAGGCTGGCAAGCCCAGAGCACGAACGACATAATAGTTGGAAAATCCACGTGACAAGAGCTCAGGCCGGTCAATTTCAGCCAAGAATAAGTTGGCAGAGAACAGCATGGCAGACAGGGAGGTCACAGCAAAAGCTGGCACGTTTATTGAAAAGGGCGGTCATCCATACGGATGTATTTCTTAAAGAATAAGAAGGCCAAAAATCGGGAAATCAATCAGATAAAGAATATCCCAAGGGCGGAAGAGCTCAAGTGCTGCTTCCCCAAGACCAGCTGAAACGCTGCTAGAAGCCAGCATAGTGTTGACCGTAACAAAGTCACTGAACTCGCGGTAGTAAATGGAATTAGATACCAGCCAAGCAAAGAGGAGCAGATAGATTCCGAAGGCTAAGCTGTAGAATAATTTGGTTCGTTTTACATAAAGTGCCAGTCCTAGTAGCAAGAGGCTGATAGGAAAAGGGTTGATAATAGCTAAAAATACTTGATAGAAACCTTGAATATCGAGGTTGAAATCAATCGTGTAGGCCCACATAGTTTTTATCCAATAGAGGACCAGTAAAATCAAGACAAAACCTAGTCTCGTACTCATGAAATTGAGTAAAATTCTTGGTTATTTTTCACAAAAAGTTACTTCCTTGTCTTATTTCCTAAAAAAATTTTCTCCTCTAAGTATAACATAATTTCTCCAGTTAAAGGAAAAATTTGAGTCGTATTTGAGATATTTTAAATCGGCGAAATTGTAATATTTCTATAAAGCCTTATCCTCTCTATGGAGAGGTTTATAGATCGTTTTGGCACTCGTTTGTGAAATCTTTTATTAACTCAAATGTAAAATATGTTTTGAGAATTTTCACAATCTTTGGTATAATATAATTTATGAATAAACTTACTGTTACTCAAGAGGCAGAAGAAAAACTGAGAAAGGGCATTCTTTTATTAGATAAAAAGGATTTTGGCGCTCTTTCGCTTCAGAATCAATGCGTGGAACTGCAAAACCGTCAGGGAAAGTTTTTAGGCACAGCTTATCTCTCTCCGCAGAATAAGGGAGTAGGCTGGCTGATTTCCCGAAAGAAGGTAGAGCTGAATTCGGATTTTTTTCAAGATCTTTTTGAGCAGGCTAAGAGCAGACGTTCTATTTATTTCCGTTCGTCTGACACGACTGCCTTTCGTCTCTTTAATCAAGAGGGGGATGGCTTTGGTGGTTTCACAGTGGATTTCTACAATGACTTTGCGCTTTTTTCTTGGTACAATGACTTTGTTTTTGCTATCAAGGAGCGGATTCTAACAGCCTTCGCTAAGGTTTTCCCAGAGATTCAGGGAGTTTATGAAAAGATTCGTTTCAAGGGTTTGGACTATGAATCGGCCCATCTCTACGGAGCGGAAGCGCTGGAAACCTTCACAGTCTTGGAGAATGGTGTTCGCTATCAGGTTTTTCTGAATGACGGTCTCATGACCGGTATCTTTCTGGATCAGCACGATGTGCGTGCCAGTCTGGTAGATGGTCTGGCTGCTGGTAAAAGTTTACTCAATATGTTTTCCTATACAGCTGCTTTTTCAGTAGCAGCAGCCATGGGCGGTGCCAGTCAGACAGTATCAGTTGATTTGGCCAAGCGCAGCCGTGAGCTGTCAGAAGCTCATTTTCTGGCCAATGGTCTGACATTGGATCAGCATCGCTTTCAGGTGATGGATGTCTTTGATTATTTCAAATATGCTAAGCGTCACGATTTAAGCTTTGATGTCATTGTGATAGATCCGCCTAGCTTTGCTAGAAATAAAAAGCGAACATTTTCAGTTGCTAAAAGATTATCATCGTTTGGTTGCATAAGCTTTTGGAAAATCTTGAATCCTAAAGGGAATCATGATTTTAAGTACCAATGCAGTCAATCTTTCCAAAAAGTAAGTTTAAACAAGAAATTGAAAAAGGCCTTGCCGGCAGAAAGCACCGCTATCTTGCGGAGTATGGCTTGCCAGCAGACTTTGTCTATAATAAAAAAGACGGGAGCAGTAATTACCTCAAGGTATTTACAATAAAGGTGGACCAATGAAATTAGTCGTTTCTGTAATGCCCAAGAGTTTAGAAGAAGCTCAAGAAATTGATGTATCACGCTACGAAGATGCGGATATTATTGAATGGCGGGCGGATTTTTCTGGCCAAGGATGATATTTTAAATGTTGCGCCAGCTATTTTTTGAAAAATTTGCCGGACGTGAATTGATTTTTCACCTTGCGGACCCGTCAGGAAGGCGGAGAAAATCGAACTATCCGATGATGAATACGTAGCTCTCATCAAGGAAGTAGCCGGTTTTACCAGCCGGATTATATCGACTTTTGAATATTTCTCTCACAAAGGGAAATTTGAAGAAATGCTAGAGTTTCCTAATCTGGTGCTGAGCTACCACAACTTTGAGGAGACGCCTGAAAATATGATGGAAATCCTGTCTGAGTTGACTTCTCTGACCCCTAAGGTTGTCAAGGTTTCTGTCATGGCTCACAATGAGCAGGATGTGCTGGACTTGATGAACTATACTCGCGGTTTCAAGACTTTTAGAATCTGAGCAGGATTTTTGTCACCATTTCCATGGGAAAAGTCGGCAAAATTTCACGCATTGCGGCTGACTTGACAGGTTCCAGCTGGTCATTTGCCAGTCAGGATATGGCGTCAGCACCCGGTCAGATTTCTCTGAGCAATATGAAGAAAATTCAGGAGATTTTGAATGAGAATTAATGGCCACACCCGCATGGCTGCTGTGGTTGCCAAGCCAATTAAGCACAGTATTTCTCCTCTTATTCACAATATGGCTTTTGAAAAGACTGGTGTCAATGGTGTCTATCTAGCTTGGGAAGTAGAAGCGAAGGATCTGCAGGCCAGTATAGAAAATATCCGCAGATACGATATGTTTGGTGTCAATCTTTCCATGCCCTATAAGCAGGAAGTGATACCTTATCTGGACGAGCTGGATGTCAGTGCCCGCCTTATCGGAGCGGTCAATACGGTTGTGAATAAAAATGGAATTTTAGTTGGTTATAACACAGATGGCAAGGGATTTTTAAGAGCTTGCCTTCTTTTTGCTATTCGGGGTAAAAAATGACGATTTTGGGAGCAGGTGGAGCAGCGACAGCTATTATTGCTCAAGCAGCTTTCGGACAATGCTGAGGAAATTTTTCGTCTTTACTCGGCAAGCTTCCTATGAGAAGACAGTCAGCAAAATGGCAGCTATCAGCCACCAAACCAAGAGTTCTATCCAAGTACTAACCTTGGAGGATGCGGATAGTTTGCAGGATAAAATCAACCAATCAGGCCTTCTGGTCAATGGGACTAGTCTAGGTATGGATGGCATCAGCATGCCCCTGCCTGAACAGCTTGAGACTGCCCAGCCAGATTTTTTAGTTGCAGATGTTATCTACCAACCTTTTTCGAAACGCCCTTTCTCAAATGGGCCAGAAATCAAAAATGTCACAGCGGTCAATGGACTGGTATGCTGCTCTATCAGGAGCAGAAGCCTTTTGAACTTTGGACCGGCAAGACCATGCCCAGTCAGGAAATTTGTCAATGTTTAGAAGAATTATACAAATAAGGAGGCGCTTATGAAACTGAATGTGAATCTCCCGCATCATCCCTATGATATCCTCATCGAAAAGGGGGCTTTATCTCAGGCTGGAAGTTGGCTGAGTCAGCTTTGGCAGCCTCAAAAGGTGGTCATCGTCACGGACAATCGAGTGGCTAGACTCTATGCGGAAAAGGTCAAGCTGAGCTTGGAAGCGGCTGGGTTTGAGGCCTTTGTCTTTGACTTTTTGGAGGGTGAAGCCAGCAAGAACTTAAAGACGGTCAACAAAGTCTATGAGTTTTTGGTCAAGATTGGTCTGACCCGCAGCGACGGGATCGTATGCCTTGGGAGGCGGAGTTGTTGGTGATTTGGCAGGGCTTTGCTGCTTCGACCTATATGCGGGTGTTCATTTTCGTGCAGATTCCGACCAGTCTGACTGCCCAAGTGGACTCCTCTATCGGTGGTAAGACAGGTGTCAATACACCTTGGGCCAAGAATATGGTCGGGAACTTTTACCCAACCTGACGGAGTTCTGATTGACCCAGAAGTCTTGCATACCTTGGGCCAGCGTGAACTGATCGAAGGCATGGGCGAGGTTGTTAAGTACGGCTTGATTGAGGATAAGGAACTCTGGGATGAGCTGTCGAAATGGATGGCAGCCCTAGAGTCGATTTTTGGAACATGCTGAGAGCATCATCTACCATTCCTGCGATGTCAAGCGTAAGATTGTGGTCGAGGACGAGTTGGATAATGGCGTCCGCCTCATCTGAATTTCGGCCATACCATTGGGCACGCTATTGAAGCGACCGCAGGCTACGGAAAAGTCATGCACGGTGAAGCTGTGGCGATTGGCATGGTACAGGTTTCTCGTGTCGCTGAAAAGAAAGGCCTTATGCCAGCCGGAATCACAGAAGACATCATCCGCATGTGTCAGAAGTTTGGCTTGCCGGTGGATTACCAGCCTTGGGAATGAGAAATGCTCTCTATCAGGCACTGACCCATGATAAGAAGCTCGAGGGCAACTCTATCAAACTAGTACTGGTGCCTGAGCTAGGGTTCGGCTAGTATTCACCAGATTCCACTGGAAGAGATGAAAGAATTTCTGAAGAAATAAGTGCCAGATGGAGTTTAAGACGATTGGACAGTTTGGATGAAAAATAGACATGATGTCCAGATCTTTCCATCCCAGAAATAGGAGAAAATGTATGAGATACTTAACAGCAGGAGAATCGCACGGACCACGTCTGACAGCTATTATTGAGGGAGTGCCAGCTGGTCTTCCTCTGACCGCTGACTATATCAATGCTGAGCTCAAGCGTCGTCAGGGTGGTTACGGCCGTGGTGCCCGCATGAAGATTGAGAGCGACCAAGTCGAGATTACATCTGGTGTTCGGCATGGATTGACCATGGGCGGTCCGATTACCCTCAATGTCACGAATCTGGATCATCAGAAGTGGCTGGAGATTATGAGCGCGGCAGATGTGGATGAAAAGAAAAAAGGGCTGCGCAAGATTACCAAACCACGCCCTGGACATGCGGACTTGGTTGGTGGTATGAAATACCGCTTTGACGATTTACGAAATTCACTCGAGCGTTCTTCTGCCCGCGAAACAACCATGCGTGTAGCAGTCGGAGCAGTAGCCAAGCGTCTGCTGGAAGAAATCGGTGTGAGGTAGCCAGCCATATCGTAACCTTTGGTGGCATTGATATTGATGTACCGAATAATCTAACTGTAGCAGAAATCAAGGAAAGAGCTGCCCAGTCAGAGGTTTCCATTGTCAATCCCGAGCGCGAAGAAGAAATCAAGGCCTACATTGATCAGATTAAGAAAGACGGGGATACCATCGGTGGTGTCATTGAGACTGTTGTTGGCGGTGTGCCTGTTGGTCTGGGCTCCTATGTCCAATGGGACAAGAAGCTGGATGCTAAGATTGCTCAGGGAGTCGTGTCTATCAATGCTTTCAAGGGAGTCGAGTTTGGTGTGGGCTTTGAAGCCGGCCGTCTCAAGGGTAGTCAAGTCATGGATGAAATCCTTTGGTCTGAGGAAGATGGCTTCACTCGCAGGACTAATAATCTAGGCGGCTTTGAGGGCGGTATGACCAATGGTCAGCCAATCGTGGTGCGTGGTGTTATGAAGCCCATTCCAACTCTATACAAGCCACTGATGAGCGTGGATATTGAGACCCACGAGCCTTACAAGGCGACAGTGGAGCGGAGCGATCCTACGGCTCTGCCAGCGGCGGGTGTAGTTATGGAAAGCGTGGTGGCGATAGTTTTAGCCACAGAAATTCTGGAGAAATTCTCTTCGGACAATCTGGAAGAACTGAAAGACGCAGTAGCCCGCCATCGGGAATTTGTCAAGAACTTTTAGAAGAGAGGAGTTGGGCATGGAGAGAAAAACAGTCTATATCGCAGGTCTGGGACTGATTGGAGCTTCTTTGGCTCTGGGCATCAGGCGAGATCATCCTGAGATAGAGATTCTTGGCTATAATCGAAGTGAGGAATCGCGCAGAGTTGCCCTGGAGCGGGGAATGGTAGACCGGGTAACAGATGATTTTGCCGCCTTTGCTCCTTTGGCTGATGTGATTATTCTGGCTGTGCCCATCAAGCAGACCATAGCATTTATCAAGGAACTAGCGGAGCTGGACCTGAAGGAAAATGTTATCATTTCTGATGCTGGATCGACCAAGGCAGAGATTGTGGCGGCTGCAGAAAAGTATCTGCAGAATAAGCCTGTCCGTTTTGTCGGTGCTCATCCTATGGCTGGAAGTCACAAGACTGGAGCCAAGTCCGCCCATGTTACTCTCTTTGAAAACGCCTATTATATCTTCACGCCCTCTAGTCTGACCAAGCCAGGTACACTTGAGGAAATGAAAGACTTACTGAGTGGTCTTCATGCCCGCTTTATCCAAGTGGACGCAGCCGAGCACGACCGAGTGACCAGTCAAATCAGCCATTTTCCGCATATCTTAGCCTCCAGCCTTATGGAGCAAGCGGCAGCTTATAGCCAAGAGCATGAGCTGACCCAGTCTTTTGCAGCTGGTGGTTTTCGCGATATGACGCGGATTGCGGAGAGTGAGCCGGGTATGTGGACCTCTATCCTCTTGACAAATCCTCGAAGCTATTTTGGAGCGGCTGGAAGATTTTAAAGACCAGTTGGACAAGGTTGCCGTAGCGATTGAGGCTAAGGACGAGACAGCTATCTGGGAATTTTTCGATCGAGGACGGCAGAGCCGTAGGCAGATGGAAATTCATAAACGAGCTGGTGTGGATAGCTTTTACGACCTCTTTATTGAGGTGCCTGATGAAGAAGATGCGATTTTGGGTATTTTGGAGCTTCTGCGAGGAATTTCTGTCGTCAATATTCGGATTAATGAGGAAAACCGTGAAGATATCAACGGTATTCTGCAAATCACCTTTAAAAATCACCAAGATTTGGAAAAATCTGCTAAAATAGTAAGAGAAAATACGGATTACCTAGTGTCCGAAGACTAATATAGATTGGAGAACTCTATGTCAAATATTTATGATTTAGCCAATGAACTGAGCAGAAATCTGCGTGAATTGCCTGAGTACCAAGCAGTCGCAGAAAGCAAGAAAGCAGTAGATGCTGATAGCGAAGCGAAGGCTATTTTTGAGGACTATCTGGCTTTCCAGCAAGAGCTGCAACAACTGGCTCAGACTGGTCAGGTACCGACTCAGGAGGTGCAGGACAAGATGACTTCCTTTGGCGAGAAGATTCAGGGCAATGCTGTTCTTTCTGAATTTTTCAATAAGCAGCAGCAACTGTCCATCTATCTGGCGGACATTGAGCGTATTATCTTTGATCCGGTACAGGATTTGCTTAAGTAAAGCTAATAAAAAGAAGAATCTGGGCTGAATACCTGGATTCTTTTTGCTTTGAGTTAGGATTCCAGAAATTTTAAGAATTTCTGGTCTTTTTATGATAAAATAAGAAGCAACAAAGGAAAGTACGAGGTCATCTATGAAATTATCAACCAATGTAAAAGGCCTGAAGGGCCGTATCCGCGTACCTGGAGATAAGTCTATCAGTCACCGTTCCATTATTTTTGGCAGTTTGGCTAAGGGAGTTACTATCGTTCGTGACATTCTGCGAGGGGAAGATGTGCTATCTACCATGCAGGTTTTTTTCGTGACTTAGGCGTGCAGATTGAGGACGATGGAAATCTAGTCAAGATACATGGTGTAGGATTTGAAGGTCTGCAAGCACCGAAAAATAAGCTGGATATGGGCAATTCTGGAACGTCTATCCGTTTGATTTCTGGTGTTTTGGCTGGTCAGGATTTCGAAGCAGAGATGTTTGGTGACGACAGTCTATCCAAGCGGCCTATGGATCGGGTGACCATCCCTCTGCGGCAGATGGGAGTAGAGATTGCTGGTCGGACTGAGCGTGATTTACCACCGCTCAAGATGAAGGGCAGCAGTGAACTGCAGCCTATCTACTATCAGCTGCCAGTGGCTTCTGCTCAGGTTAAGTCGGCCTTGATTTTTGCTGCCCTGCAGGCTCAGGGAGAGTCGGTTATTATAGAAAAGGAAATCACCCGTAATCATACAGAAGATATGATTGCCCAGTTTGGTGGGCAGATTGAGGTCAAGGGCAAGGAAATTCGCATTCAGGGCGGTCAGGAATTCACTGCTCAGGAAGTGACGGTCCCAGGTGACATTTCCAGCGCGGCTTTTTGGCTGGTAGCTGGACTGATTGTGCCGGACTCTAAGATTGTTTTAGAGAATGTCGGCATCAATGAAACTCGTACAGGGATTCTAGAAGTGATAGAGGCTATGGGCGGACGGATGACGCTGTCAGATGTCGATCCAGTAGCCAAGTCTGCGACCATCACCGTTGAGACTTCTGAGCTTAAGGGCACGGAGATTGGCGGCGAGATTATCCCACGCTTGATCGATGAGTTGCCGATTATTGCACTTCTTGCGACTCAGGCTCAGGGACGGACGGTCATTCGTGATGCAGAGGAGCTCAAGGTCAAGGAAACCGATCGGATCCAGGTAGTGGCAGACGCTCTCAATAGCATGGGTGCAGCTATTACCCCGACGGAAGACGGCATGATTATTGAAGGAAAACACTCTTCACGGCGCACAGGTCAATACCTTAGGCGACCATCGCATCGGGATGATGACGGCGATTGCTGCTTTGTTGGCTCAAAGCGGTCATGTAGAACTTGAGCGGTCTGAAGCCATTAAGACCAGCTATCCAAGCTTTTTCAGCGACTTGGAGGGCTTGATGCATGGCTAAGATATTGCTGGGCTTTATGGGAGCCGGAAAATCCACAGTGGCCAGAGGCTTAGCTCAAGACTTTGTCGATATGGATGAACTGCTCTGCCAGCGGTTGGGCATGTCTATCAAGGACTATTTTGACCAGCATGGTGAAGCGGCCTTCCGGGCAGCTGAAGCCCAGCTCTTGGCTGAGTTGATCGATACAGACTTGGTGGTCTCAACTGGCGGCGGTGTAGTCGTCAGCCCTGAAAATCGCAGATTACTGACTCAGAATGCTGATAATATCTACCTGAAAGCAGATTTTGAAACGCTCTATCAGCGAATTCAGCAGGATGCTGAGCAGGAACGGCCCTTGTTCTTAAACCAGAGCAAGTCAGACTTGCAGCAGATTTTTGAGCAGCGTCAGGCCTGGTATGAGGAAGTGGCGACCCAGATTGTTGATACGAGGCTTAAAAGCCCGCAGGAAAATTATTGAGGAAATTCAATGAAAATAGCATTTTCTAGGTCCCTAGAGGCTCCTTTTCTCACCATGTAGCCCAAGCTGCCTTTCCGAGCGAGGACTTGGTGCCCTATCAGAATATCACCGAGGTCATGAAGGCTTATGAGGCTAGGGAAGTGGATTACTCGGTCGTTCCGGTGGAAAATTCCATTGAGGGCAGTGTCCACGAGACCTTGGACTATCTCTTTCATCAAGCAGACATTCAGGCGGTGGCTGAGATCGTCCAGCCCATCAAGCAGCAGCTTTTAGTGACGGATTTGGAGAAGCCAATCGAGAAGATATTTTCTCATCCGCAGGCTATTGCTCAAGGGAAAAAATACATCCGCCAGCATTATCCGCAGGCTGCCATTGAGGTGACGGCTAGTACGGCCTATGCAGCTCGTTTTGTGGCAGAGCATCCTGAAAAGAATTTTGCGGCTATTGCCCCGCGCACAGCTGCAGCAGAGTACGGGCTCAAAGTAGCGGCCAGCGACATTCAGGAAATGGAAGAAAATTATACCCGCTTCTGGATTCTGGGTCATGAGGTGTCTGAGCTTGAACTGGCTCAAGACGGGAGACAAGCAGACACTGGCTTTAACCTTGCCGGACAATCTGCCAGGTGCCCTCTATAAGGCTTTGTCGACCTTTGCTTGGCGTGGGATTGACCTGACCAAGATTGAGAGCCGGCCTCTAAAAACGGCTTTGGGAGAGTATTTCTTCATTATTGACATTGACAACGAGCAGAAAAAATTGGCGGATTTTGCCTATCAAGAGTTGACAAGTCTTGGAATTACTTATAAAATTTTTGGTAGCTACAGTGTGTTTCTGATTCAGGACAAGTAGCAGTAGATTGGAGAAGAGATGAAGAAACCAGAAAATCTTAGCCATCATGAACAGCTCCGCTTAGATTATCTCTATAAAAATTATTATTATCTAAACGATAAAAGAAAAAGAAAGAATTTGACTATCTGCGTCAGAAGTCCAAGGGGATTGGCAGTTCAGCCAGTGTGCCTAGCCATGAAGAGCAGCCGCATACAGTTAGTGACGCCTATGAGCAAGAGCCAGTGGAAATGGATTCTTCTGGTCTTTTGCCCAAGTACCCTGAGCGTTCTTCTCGCAGCAGAAAGCAAAAGAAGGAGCCTGAAGCTCTGGCAGGAGCTGGTCTGGGACAAGACAAGCCCAAGAAGCCTCGCAAAAAAATCCGCTTGAAACGAATTCTGCTTTGGGTAGGGATTTTCCTTCTTATGGTCTTGGGAGGCATGATTTTCATGTTTGTCAAAGGCTTGACGACAGCTCACACTGGCAATTCTAAGCCAGCAGAAACAGAATTCTTTGACGGTAAGGATACTAAAGACGGAGTGAATATCCTCATTCTTGGAACAGACGGTCGGGTTGGTGACGACTCGACTGAGACGAGGACGGACTCTATTATGGTTTTGAATGTTGGTAATAAGGACCATAAGGTGAAATTGGTCAGCTTTATGCGTGATACCCTTATTCACATTGATGGTGTCAGTAACGAATACACCGATCCGTCGCAGGCAGATTACTATGACCAAAAGCTCAATTCTGCCTATACGATTGGGGAGCAAAACCACAACCGTGGTGCAGACTATGTCCGCCAGATGCTCAAAGATAACTTTGATTTGGACATCAAATATTATGCAATGGTGGATTTCCAGACTTTTGCGACAGCTATTGACACCCTTTTCCCAAATGGCGTCAGCATGAATGCTCAGTTCTCAACGATCGATGGGGAGAAGGTGACAGAAGTTGAAGTGCCGGATGACCTGAATATGAAGGACGGTGTGGTACCCAACCAAACAATCAAGGTCGGTCAGCAGCAGATGGACGGTCGGACCTTGCTCAACTATGCTCGCTTCCGTAAGGATGACGAGGGCGACTTTGGCCGGACCCGCCGCCAGCAGGAAGTATTGACAGCTGTTTTCCAGCAGGTCAAGGATCCGACTAAGCTCTTTACCGGATCAGAGGCTCTGGGTAAGGTCTTTGCCTTGACTTCGACCAATGTGCCTTACAGCTTCCTTTTGACTAATGGTCTCTCTATGGCTGGAGATTCCCGCAATGGGGTTGAGCGCCTGACGATTCCGGAAAATGGCGACTGGGAGGATACCTATGACATGTACGGTGGCCAAGGGCTCTTGATTGACTTTGAAGCCTATAAAGAAAGACTGCAGCAAATGGGTCTCAGATAAGATATATGATATAATGAAAGGTAGGACGATGTCCTGCCTTTTCTTTTGGGAAATAGCAGAGCGATAAAGCAGAAAGAGAAAAATATGTTAAAAAAGAATGATATGATTGAAGTTGAAATAGTGGATTTGAGCCACGAGGGAGCAGGAGTGGCGAAGGCAGAAGGCCTGGTTTTCTTTGTGGAAAATGCCCTGCCGGGTGAGCTCATCCGCATGCGTGTGCTCAAGGTCAACAAAAAAATTGGCTTTGGCAAGGTGGAGGAATTTCTCCGTACTTCAGACCAGCGCAATGAAAATCTTGATATGGCCTATCTGCGTACGGGGATTGCTGACTTGGGGCATCTGAACTACCCAGCCCAGCTAGACTTCAAACGTAAGCAGGTCAAGGACAGTCTTTATAAGATTGCTGGTTTGTCTGATGTTGAAGTGCCTCCGACACTTGGTATGGAGCAGCCGTTGGGCTACCGTAATAAGGCTCAAGTGCCTGTCCGTCGTGTCAATGGCCAGCTGGAAACAGGATTTTTCCGGAAAAATTCCCATGACCTCCTGCCGATTGAAGATTTCTATATTCAGGACCCAGTCATTGATCAAGTTATCCTCTTTACACGCGACTTGCTGCGTCGTTTTGACCTCAAACCTTATGATGAGCAGGAAAAAACGGGACTCATTCGCAATCTAGTTGTTCGCCGTGGCCATTATTCAGGGGAAATCATGGTAATTCTGGTCACAACTCGGCCTAAAATATTCCGAGTGGAGCAGCTGATGGAGCGCTTGATAGAAGCTTTCCCAGCTATCAAGTCCATCATGCAGAATATCAAAGACCAGAATACCAATGCGATTTTTGGCAAGGACTGGCAGACTCTTTATGGTCAAGACTATATTACCGACCAGATGCTGGGAAATGACTTCCAGATTGCTGCGCCAGCCTTTTACCAAGTCAATACCGAGATGGCAGAAAAAGCTCTATCAGACAGCTATTGACTTTTCCGAACTAACCGCTGATGATGTGGTGCTTGATGCCTACTCAGGTATCGGAACAATTGGCCTCTCTGTCGCTAAGCATGTCAAGGAAGTCTATGGTGTCGAAGTGATCCCAGAAGCTGTCGAAAATAGCCGAAAGAATGCGAAAATCAACGGCATTAAAAACGCTAGCTATGTTTGCGCTCCTGCTGAAGAAGCCATCCAAAACTGGCTTAAAGAGGGTATCCAAGCGGATGTCATCTTAGTTGATCCACCAAGAAAAGGTCTGACGGAGAGCTTCATCAAAGCCAGCGTCAGCATGGAGCCCAAGAAAATCACTTATATCTCCTGCAATGTCGCAACCATGGCGCGTGATATCAAGCTCTATCAAGAATTAGGATATGAGTTGAAGAAAGTCCAGCCGGTTGATCTTATTTCCGCAGACGCATCACGTCGAGTGTGTAGCTTTGCTGGTGAAAGCGTAAGAATCTTTTAGCGAAAGGCTTTACGAAGTCACTGGAAACAGTGGCTTTTTGGTATTAGTAGGGATGTATTAAAAAAGCCACTTATATTCGAATAGTAAGAATAATTTTACGACTATACTTTTTGGGAAAAATTTATTACTATAGACTGATGATAGGAATAAATAGTATTTTATAATCAAATAATGATTAGTTATTATTATATTTTTAACTTGCTTTATAAAAATTGAACTATTCTTAAAAAGTGTTATAATCCAATTAAGTAGCGGTTTCTTTTGGAGGAAGCTATGGTTGATAAAATTAGAAAATCGTATTGGTATTCTTTCTTATGAAGGGACGGAAAAAGGGAGACAGAAAGGCTCAGGGTGTATTTTTACTATAAAAACAAATGGATTGTAGCAACAGCTGCACACTGCGTTTATAATATAAATGATGATGTATTTTATAAGGATTTCAAATTTACTATCCCAAGCAGTAAAAATAACTTATACACTTGGAGATGTTACATAAATATTGGTCGGAATTATATGCGCCAGAGTATGATATTGCTTTTTACTATAGATTGCGATGATAATTGCCTAAAATTTGATAAATCTATCTAACACCGTATTTCAATATTCCAATTAATGAAAGTTTTTATAATTGCTGGTTTTCCAGGAAAGATAATATTTGCGAATAAGTTGTATATATATAATATAGGAATAGTAGATCGTTTATATTTTTCAAACTTAATAGGAATTAAAAACTTGTAAAAAGAAGGTATGTCAGAGGTCCTTTGTTATGCCAAAGTAAAAAAATAGATTTAACATTGTTGGGACAGATTAGTCTGTCTTTTGTGTCTGAAAAGGGTGTTTTATGGTGTGCGCCTTGGAATGAAGACTTCAAGCTTATACTTGACTATCTTGTGAAAGAGCAAGAAGATAGGCCTAGCTTTATTGAAAACTCACAGTTGGAGAACATATGATGGAGGATAGCTATGGATTTACGATATGAAATGTATTTAACGCCAAATTGTAAATTTTTATAAGCGCCTCGGGGAAGCTAATAAAAAGAAAACAAAGCTTTTATGTAAAGGATTTGCGGAAGGATGGTACTCAAAATTGATAAAAGAAAAAAACATTGGCATTATTGTGGGACCAATTGGTATTCCTATACCCCCACAGGATGGAAGATTCATATCAGCTCCACACTGAAAACACTCAAAAGACATTGGACATTGTATCAAAACTTCTTATTTCTAGGAATACTCATTTTAAATTTGTTGTAGAGTACATGGGATTTGTTTGTAAAAAAACTCGAAATATGGGGATAGAAGCGCTTCAGGAAAATTCATTACGATATATCCAGCCACAATTTATTTATTTTTACTTTACTGGATGAGCTAAATGAAGTACTTTCTGGTTTAGAATTGGGAGCATATATATTAAACGATAATCGATGGTTTTTTGAAATGTCTATTTTAGATATGGCTGATTTTTAGAAATGCGTACTAGAGATGGACAATCTGGTATAATTGATGAATATGGAGAAATTATACCGGATCAAAAGATACCTGGTTATAGTTGTTCCATCATTTGTAGAAATTCCTGAAAAATAAAAAATTAATGGAGGCAGAAAAGAAAGAGAATCCTTAGATGCGAGTAATTTAGATGATTATAATATATTTGAAGCTATTCATTTTAGTAACGGAGGAGGAGTTTACAAAGCAACAGTCATGTCTTCTGGAGAAGAAGTGATTATCAAGGAAGGAAGACCAGAATCAGGTTTAGACAGTACAGGAAAAGATGGATGAAAAGATTATCGATTGAATTTAGTGCTCATCCAAGTTGTTAGACATTGATGAAGTGGTGAATGTTTATGATTTTAAAGCATGGGAAAAATGTCTATTTGATTGAAGAGGTAATTAATGGGATCCCACTTCAGTCTTGGATTGCCCAGAATTATCCATTTAATGGCTCAAAAATAAAAAGGAAAGATTATTTTTATAAGGTATTGGATATCGCTGAGAACATAAAAGCAGCACTGCATACACAACAAACGTATTGGAATAGGAGATCTGTCTCCTTCAATATATTAATTAATAACGAGACACTAGAAATTAAGGTTATTGATTTTGAAACTGCAGGACCAATTGATGAAGAATATGCCCCCAGTTTAGCTACTCCAGGATTTATTTCTAAGCATTCCAAAAACACGAAAACAATCAGACTGGTTCAGCTTTTATCGAATGGTTTATTCTATGCTAGTACCTATAGCCCTGATACAGGATATTGATATCAAAAATGAAAAGAAAAAATAGATGAATGGATTTTAATAACGTTTGGCAAGAAGCATACGATTATGTTGTGAACTTAAAGGCAGAGCTACCATTGACAAAACGAATGTATTATTCAAATGCTGAAAGATAGTTTTCAGGAATATGATTTGCAAACATTAATTTCAAAAGTTAGAGCAGGAATAATGTCTCATATAAAGCCCTCAGAAGAAACAATTAATACCAGGAGATATAAGGCAATATGAATATTCAGGAGGCTGTATAATGTTTTTAACTGGTGGGTTCGGAGTAATAATGTCATTAATAAGAACTGAGAGATTCCTATAACAGTTAAAGAGTGGGCTATAAAATATTCTGAAGATAAGTATTTATCTGAAGTAGATTGTGGTCTATTTTCAGGTAAGGCAGGCATAGCTTGTGTGTTGTTTGAGATCGAGAACTCAACGTTCAATGAGAATTATTGACTCTATAAATATTTCAGAAGATGAAACAGATATAACATTAATGACGGGACTGTCAGGAATTGGGCTCGCTTACTTATCGTTTTATATTGCTTTACATGATGCATCTTTTTTGGAAAAAGCTACCAACATAGCTAATAGAATTAAAAGATCTTTGATAGTGATATTGACATCTCATTCAAAGGATCCAGATTTCTTTCCAAAGGATTGTTTGACGGTTGGAGTGGAGCAACTCTATTTTTATAATGCTTTTATATAGAGTAACAAGAAATAATAAATGGCTCAACCATGCGGAATTAATGCTAAATAAGGAATTGGAGAGCTGCATATTGGATGATAATGGCATCCTACATGTAGAAGACGAACAGAGATTACTACCTTATCTTGCAGGTGGAGGAGTAGGGGTTGCAATTGCTCTACTTTGTCTTGAAAAGCAGACTGGTGATACTTCTTATTTAGAAAAATTTAAACAAACTATTCCACTGTCCGAGACTCTTTGTTGCTATAATAGTGGGTTGTTTAGAGGTTTTGCAGGCTTTTTGCTTTTTATTTCCCTTATTGAGCAGGAATATGATATAATAGATACAGAGAAAACGCTAACATCTCTTAGGACACTCCAAATGTATGCAATAGATATAGATAAAGAATTGATGTTTCCAGGGGATTATGGTTATAAATTGTCTGGAGACTTATTTTCAGGTTCATCAGGTGTGCTTCTTGCTTTAGAGACCTTAGGTGGGAAGAGTTGGAAAAATTTGTTCCCACTCATTCCTGAAACCTTAGATCAATTGCTATAATAGGTTTTGTCTAATTTTAGGGAGGTATTATATTTATATAATATAGGGTATTTTTATGGAAATCAATGCTTTTATAATAGATAAAATTAGAGTAGTTTAACCATAATTAAAAAGGAGAACAGATATGAAAAATATTCTATCTTTACAACAACTCAAAGTAAAAAGAAAATACAAAGTTGATGGCTAAATCATCAAAAAGCACAAACTGCAAAAACAGTAGCCATGCTAGTTGGTTTATTTATTAGGTAGTTTCCCTAGTGTAGTGGGTTTACTTCTCATTTTCAATCTTCTTATAAAGTAGGAGGAAGCAATGAAGAAAAATATTATCCTACAGCAATTAAAACAAGTGGTACTAGATCAAAATCTAGTATGTAGTCTAAATTGTCGTATGAGTAGCAACAATAGTTGGTTTTTCTAGCAAAATTCTTTCTGTAAAGTTTACCTATTATCATTTCCTAACTCAGCCTTGAAGTCTTTCAAGGCTAGTTGTAGTAGAAAGAGTAATAGAATGAAAAGAAAGAATAATTTATACATATTATTTTTAAAGGAGTATATTCCAAATAGACTATATCTTATGAGTTTTCTACTTTCTGGCACCTTGTCTCCCTTAGCATTCCAATTTTTATCATGAAAATTAATTGATAATATGAAAAATGGACTTTCACCTCATTGACATACTGTTGATTATAGTACTTTTTCTGGTTCAATTATTCTTTTACTGCGCTTTCATTTTTATTTTGTAACAAACATCAGAAAAATATCGTAAAGGACATTCGTATAAAGATATGGTCTCATATTTTAAAACTACCTGTAGCGTATTTTTGATAAAAATCGTTCTGGGTGTGTTGCACAAATATCATCCACGACAGGCGAAATATTAGAATTTTTAAATACTCAAATTAGTTCTTTTTACAAATATTGTTTCTATCGTAGGTTCAATAATAATTTTTGTTACAATAGATTGGAAATTAGCTATGTGCTGGGAATTGCAGTACCAATGGCTGTATTGATTACTGATATTTTGGGAATCAAGAATATAAAATATCTATAGAATATCGAAAAAGATATTTCAAATTTACAAAATGATCTAAGCTCAACGCTCAAAAATTAGACTAGTTAAGCGACTACATCTGAGAGTGAGGAGTTAAAAAGAAAGTGCTTGTTCAATTCTTTTGTATAATACTGGTGTTAAAGAAGGAAAAATACTAGGCGTTCTTTTCTCCTATATCGTCTATGGTGGTAATGGTTCTTTTAGTCATCACATTTGGTTAGTGGAACATATAGGTTATCAAATGGTACACTTTCAAAATGGAGCTTTTAGTTGCAAGCATAGTATACCCTATTTCAATTGGCTGATCCATTTTCACAATTAATTTCTTTCTTCGCTAACTATCAAAATTTAAAGCTTCTGTTCAAAAGATACAAGACGTACTTTCAGAACCTATTGAGAAAAATATGATATCTGAGGATGTAGAAAAGAAATATTACAGATAAGAAGGGATTGTTTTTAGAAAAATATTGAGTTTTCATATAATAATGATGAAATTATATTTACAAATATTAATGATGAATTTCCGCTATATAAAACTACTGCTATTATTGGAGTAAGTGGTGCTGGAAAACAACAATTTTTCGCTAATTGAAAGATTTTTATCTTCCCTACAAACGGTAGGATATTCTTTGACAAAAAGATATTGCTAGTATTCCTTTAAAAGCAGTGGAGGACTAGAATTGCTTTCCTTTCACAAGATACGGAGTTATCATATGGTTCATTACTAGAAAATATAACTTATGGCGTAAGTCATTATTCGATGGATAGATTAAATGAATTGGTGGAACAATTTAACTTGAAATCTTTTGTGAATAGCTTGGATCAAGGATATGAAACTATAATTGGAGAGAAAGGAGTAACATTATCAGGTGGACAAAGGCAACGTATCGCTTTAATTAGAGCGATTTTACAGGATGCTGATATCTATTTACTTGATGAACCTACATCTGCTTTGGATACTCATACAGAAAAGCTTGTTCAAATTGCTTTAGAAAGGTATTTGAAAGGAAAAGACAGTTCTGATAATTGCTCATAGATTGAAGACAATTATTTCTGCTGGATGAAATCGTTATATTAAATAATAAAACAATAGAGTATAATGGAACGCATAATGATTTAAAAGAATCCTGTGAGCTGTATAATCGATTACTGAAGATAGTGTACATTAGGGTGTAAATTATAAATACCTGACAAATTGAAAGAGTATTGTTAACTCTTGGAGAGATAGGTGAGTTTTCACGAGACGAGCTTGAAAGTACATCATTACTTTAGTGTATTATAGCACACTGTGTTTAATCAACTTTTTCAGTAAACTCAAGTATTAGCAAATGTTAGTTTTTAGAAATATAATAATTTACCTCTTTAAAAACGGATTTAGTATTAAGAGGTATTTTTATTTTTAGTAGTATCACTTTTTTTAAGGTGATTGTGAGCCTCATATGTGTTAAGTAATTGAGATTAATTGGCAAAAACTATTGATTAAAGAATACTATCGTATTAGAATAATCTTGAAAAGAGAATTATTCTAATACGATAATTAGAAGGAGGTATACATATGGATAAACTTTTAACGAAAATTGGAGTTATTCTATCTTTTGCACGGTACCTAATTTTTTTCTGCTTATTTTTTTCTATTGTTAGTAGGAGTAGCGGGAATTTTCTTTGAGGGCAGAATAGTCAGGGGAATTTTATATTTGACTATGGGGATTTCATAATTGAAGCACTCAATTATTTATCCCTTATTAATTCTTATAATGGCAATAGTTATATGCTTTTATATTTATAAAATTATTAGGATATGGAGTAGGTTATTGTTAGAGTTTAGCAACGATAAGTATTTTTAAAATTAAAAATTTAAAATATCTAAAACAATCCTTTCTATTTTTAATTAGTTCAACAATTTTACAGTTATTAATTAATCTAGTTATTAATATTTTGAATATAGATAATGTAAGTAGTTTGTTTGATTTTTTTCAATAAAAAAATTACTTGATTAATATTTTTATTTTTGGCATTAAATTATTTTTTTAATTATAGTGTTTAAAAAGGATATTATATACAGAAAGAAAAATGAGGAGATTATTTGATGAGATGGAAGAAATTAAGATAAATTTAGATAAAATAATTAAATCTAGGAATATCACTTCTAAAAGAATTGGCAAATAGAATCAATATTACAGAAGCGAATTTATCAATATTAAAAAAACGGGAAAAGCTAAGGGGTACTGATTTTGCTACATTATTAAATATTTGCAGAGAGCTTGATTGCCAACCTGGTGATATATTTGAATACAAAAGGAGTTAAGATAATGAGAAAACAAAGTATATTTATAGGTATGATTTGTCTAATCGCTTCATTCATACTTGTATCATGTGATTTCGGCGCTAACGATACCATAAAAAGATATTAAATCAGAAATCAATCAAGAGACCCCCAAAGAAGATATTGAGGATCTAGGAATAACTCAAGTATCTGAGCAAAAGATTGGGGATGAGTTGGCTATAAGTAGTAATTTTTCTGGATATGTTTATGTGATGAGCACAAAAGAAAACATTGAAACAATTAGGAAAAACAGACTTTAGTTTTAATAATAACCCTTTTAAATCTGTAGAAAAAGGTTCTTATCATGATTTTAATATTCGTTATCATGGTAAAACATATTTTGCAATAAAACAGATAAAAGTTGAGTCGATTAATTCATTGAAGATTTCTTCAGATTATACAGGTAAGATTTTATTGGTTCTGAGGGGAAATAATAGTTAGTAGCAGTTTAATTATTTGATCTCATTTCTTATGAAGTCCCGTAAAGATTAATTTATCGGGACTTTATCTTATCGACAGGGTTTTGGATAAACAAAAATCGCGACCTATGGCTTTCTGGGGTTAATGAAATTGTCAAACTTAAAATGACAAGTGGAGAATAATAAAAGGCCCTCCTACCACTATGACCTAACTAATTGCTCAGAGTAGTTGAGAGCCTGAAATTCAAACCATTATAATAAATAACGAATATAGAGTTTGTTAACACAGTCTTTTTTTATTTATTTATTGTTTTCACACATAAAAAAACAAGCTAATAGAACTATGCTTTTTACACATCACGCTAATATTAGATGCGCTGCAGAATTTTTATTTGTTCAGTAGAAAGCATAGTTTGTAAGGATAATATTTTCTTCATTGCTTCCTCCTATTTATAAGAAGATTGAAAATGAGAAGTAAACCCACTACACTAGGAAACTACCTAACAAATAAAACCAACTAGCATGGCTACTGTTTTTGCAGTTTGTGCTTTTTGGATGATTTAGCTATCAACTTTGTATTTTCTTTTACTTTGAGTTGTTGTAAAGATAGAATATTTTTCATATCTGTTCTCCTTTTAATTATGGTTAAACTACTCTAATTTTATCTATTATAAAGCATTGATTTCATAAAATACCCTATATTATATAAATATAATACCTCCCTAAAATTAGACAAAAACCTATTATAGCAATTGATCTATGTTTCAGGAATGAGGAACAAATTTTTCCAACTCTTCCCACCTAAGGTCTCTAAAGCAAGAAGCACACCCTGATGAACCTGAAAATAAGTCTCAGACAATTTATAACCATAATCCCTGAAACATCAATTTCTTTTATCTATATCTATTGCAGTACATTTGGAGTGTCCTAAGATGTTAGCGTTTTCTCTGTATCTATTATATCATATTCCTGCTCAATAAGGGAAATAAAAAGCAGTAGGTTAACAACGTGTTAGATTGTTAGCATTCCATTCGCATCTGCTAATCAAATCAGAAATGCTTGAAAAAACAAAAAAGATCGTCAAGTCGATTGCAGGTGCTGTCTACAAAAAGGTCTATATCATCAATTTTGAAAAGTGCTCTCAGATTCCAGCAATAAAGAAAGTTGATCTGGTTCCCTAGGAGATTGGTTTGTTTCAGAAGGTTTGGAATGGATCTGTCATTCAGATTATCCATTGGAAGAGTTCCAGAACTTATTTCTACAATTAGTTGAAGAATCAGAGAGAGACCACGTTCGTTTTGAAGAAGACTTTATGCCTTTTGGAAAAGCTTAAGGATTAGAGGTGAGCATCATGGTTATTGAACTATCAAATGAATTTTTAACCGTCCAATTCAAAGAAAGAGGCGGCGAGTTAGCATCTATCAAGGATAGGGATGGTGTGGAGTATCTTTGGCAAGGTGATCCAGAATATTGGAGTAGCAAGCACCAGTCCTTTTTCCAAATTGTGGTAGTAGTTCGCAATGATAAGGCTATGTATATTATGGAAGATGGGAGGTTCTGAAGGAATACTGCCACGGCATGGATTAGTTAGAAAGAAAGACTCAGTTTACGCAAATCAATGAACGGCAAGTCATGTTTACGATTGAAAAATAATGAAGAGATGTTGGAGCAGTATCCGTATCCATTTCGATTAACCATATTTTACTCTTTAGATGAATCCAAAATTGAGATTGAATATCTAGTAGAAAATCTAGGAACAAAAGAATCTAATGCCTTATTTTTTATTGGAGCGCATCCGGGCTTTAATTGCTCTCTGATCCCGGGTGAATCTTATGAAGATTATTCTATCTGAATTTGAGAGAGGAGAGCTGTACCTATTTCCAGAGTCGTTTCAGATACAGGTTTAATAGATGTTAATGCTCGGCATTCATTTTTAGTAAAGCAGAAGTCGTTACCTTGGATTATGCTTTGTTTGAGAAGGATGCGATTACGCTAGACCAACTTCATTCTCGATCTGTGGTGCTGAAGTCAAGAAATCATACCAAGACTATTAAAGTTGATTTCCGGATTTCTAATTTAATTCTCTGGTCAACTCCAAAACAAAGGTCCGTTTATCGCCATTGATCCATGGGGAGGGTTATCAACTTCCGTGAATGAATCTGGATTGATTTCAAAACAAAATGTAACTTTGATTGTCTCCAGGGAAATCGGATCATAGTGCTATGTGATTGAAGTGGATGGATAGAATTCAAAAATTTTTGAAAATACTTAAAAACATGTTTAAATTTGATATACTAAATATAGTAAGATAAAAATAAAGGATAGAAGCTGCTTATAAAAAGGTTGAAATAACAAACTTATTATGGATATAAAAACCTATAATACCTGAATAAATCGAAGTGAAACTTTGTGAGCTAGATCTGCTTCACTTTCTAGTTTCCTTTAGATTTTTAGTGAGTATAAATAAATTTCAAAAGAGGCATTCGTATGTCGTTTTATATCAACCATCCAAAAATAATTTTTATAATTATTTATTTATTGAGCTTCATCTCTATGTTTTTTAACCATAGAGAGTCTATTGAAATTCCTAGCTCGTCGAAAGGGAGAACTCTCTCCATCAAGTTAGACGATTTTACCATCAAAAGATGTTAGCCAGGTAATCTAGTAAATGGTTTGATTGAATCGACCTGAAAGTGATACTCATCTGGCCGTTCGTGTTCAGACGAAGTTTGATGTGGAATTGGATAATGCGGATATACAGTTGTTCGTGAGGATTAGGTATCACTTAGAAAATGGACTATCTCAATTGGAAATCTTACAAATCAAATCGTATGTTCATTCAAATGAGAAGGGACCGATTCCGTATTTCTCAACTGAATTTGTTCCTTATATCCGAGCCAAGGATATGGACAAAAATCGCTGAGAGCATTTTAGAGGCTTATTGTCCTGATATGCTGGTTTCTCCGATGGGCCTTCCGATTTACGACTTTGCAGAAAAGTTAGGAGTCGTTATTGAGGAAGGAACTTTGTCGAAAGATGGCTCTATCTTTGGTGAGATGGTTTTTAAAGATAGTCTAGTGACTTTCTTTGAAAACGATCAAGAAGTAAAAAGAATGATGCCAGGCGGGACCGTCTTAGTGGATCCACAGGTTAAAGGACTTCGGAATCAAGGAAGCTATAACAACACCATCATTCATGAATGCGTGCATTGGCTATTGCATCGTACTCATCATGAGTATAAGAGTTTGTTCGGTAGTCAAGAACTGAAAATTTCCAGTCGAATACATCGACCAGCGTTTAAGGAAGGTCAGTGGAATACTTATGACTGGATGGAATGGCAGGCGAATGGCATAGCTGCTCGGATCCTGATGCCTCAGAAAACCACCAAGATGATGGTGCAGAAGTTGGTAAGAAAACATTCTCTGAAGTTTGATCCAGCTGATCGTGTGGAGATGTTGAAGAAGGTAATAGATGACCTGGCTCACTGTTTTCATGTTTCACGCTGGGCGGTTAAAATTCGGTTGATGCAGTTAGGTTATACGGAATTTGAGGGTATATACAAGTATATGGGTCACCAGTACGTCAAGAGTTATACCTTTGAAGCCAATGCTATTCAAAATAACCAGACTTTTACCATCTCCTTTCAGAATGCTTGCCATCTCAACTTTCACAATGACCGCTTTCGGGAGGTCATGGATTCAGGAAGGTATGTTTATGTTGACTCGCATTTCTGCCTAAACAGTGAGAAGTATGTCAAAATGTTGGAGCCTGGTGTTTACCAGATGACAGAATATGCTTATTCCCATATGGATGAATGTTGCCTAGTGTTTGACATTCACTATAAGGGGAAGAGAAGCATTAGCCCTAAGGACTTCAATGACTATATTCTGTACCGTGGAAACTTACCTGAGTTAAACATTGAGCTGGACTTCTCTGAACACCTGATCGAGATTCGTTCTCTTCCAGAATACACAGGTCAGATTTTCCCGGAGATTATGCGCATCATGGCTACGCTTCCCAATCACTTTTGTGGGACCATGCGTTCCCATCGAGATCGGAAACATTGCAGTCAAGAGAAGTTGGTTGAACATAGCGGTCTCAGTATCTCTACCATAGCTCGAATGGAAACGCAACATGACAATGTGAATAAGATAGAGAATATTGTGGCGGTGTGTATCGCATTAAAACTTTATCCAGACTTTAGCTTTGATCTGATTGAGAAAAGCAATTGCCGTTTTAACAATCAGGTTCCTCACCATAGTGCTTATAAAATGATTCTAAGAAATTGTTACCACCTGTCCTTGGAAGAGGTGAATCAGCTCCTATCGTCCATGGATGTCAAAACGATTTGAAAAATTATTTTGGAACCCTTCATTTTTGAGGGGTTCTTTTTGCATTTTAATAGTTTTTACGTAGGGGAGACTTCAAAACCGTATTTTAGATTCAAAAACCTTCATTTTTGCTCTGTTGCCTTTTCGCCAAATGGTCTCTATACTAGTCTTGTGAGTTGAGATGGCACATCGACAGTAACCCAAAAATGACGATGACGGATTTTTCCGAATGAAAAACAGTTTTTATTTGTTCACCACTGAGGGAATGTTATAGAAAAATGAAAAAGAAGGGTAATCGCTCACTCTAAGCAAGCTACCAAAGTAGGTTATGTACCCTTGGCTCCCCACTTACTTTTTGACACGGTTTCTGAAACGATCAGAACCCGGATGAGCGGATCCAAGGTCTGACCATGGGCCAGGAGTTGTTAAAAGCGCTGTGATGAAATCTGGGTCTATGGTCCCACCCATTTCAAGGCATGAAGTATGAGATTGATACGGCTAAAGAGCTAGAGACCCTTTCGACTGTTCCATGAGAATGGTCAGCCCATCAATCCTTATACCATGGATATTGACGACCGAGTTGAACTCTCTTGCCATTCAGTGCAGTGACACAAGGTTCGGTATGCTGAGAGGGGGCTCAAAGAAGTACAAAAGAATCTGTCTGGTCTAAGTTTCCCAGTATGTTCCTAGAGAAGAAAGGAGAAATGGCATGGCTCAAAAATGAAAAATCTAGAAACCGTAGTGAAGAACTTACGCCTGTTGGCGGATAGCTTAGAGGAGCTGAGTGGGCTCTTTTAATCTGGAGACTGTTGAGAAGGCCTCAGAAGAAGCAGAAAAGGCTGCTTTCACCAACTGTTACCATTGAAGATATCCGTCAAGGTCCTAGCTGAGAAGTCCCGGGCAGGTAAAACAGAACAGGTGAGAGACTTGCTACAACAGTATGGAGTCAACAAGTCCTCGGCGGTAGAAGAGAAGCACCATCCTTCCCTGTTAGAAGATGCGAAAGGATTATGATATGGCAGAAAAACAACACGCACTGTTATCGGCATCTTCTAGCCACCGCTGGCTAACGGTCCCGCCCCTTGCTCGCTTAGAAGAGTTCTTTGAACAAAAGACTAGCTCCGCCGCAGAAGAAGGGACCTTGGCCCATGCACTGGCTGAATACAAACTCCGAATGGCACTTGGGGTGAAGGCAGAGGAACCAGAAGGCGAGCTGACACTTGAGATGGAACAGTCTACGGAAGATTATGTAGTCTTCATCTTAGATGAATTGGAACTTGAAACAGGGAAACGAGTGAGCCCATAATCCTAATCGAGCAGACTGTTGATTTTTCTCGCTATGTGCCAGAGGGCTTTGGAACAGCTGACTGTGTCCTAGTGGCTGAAGGACTTCTTCATGTCATGGACTTTAAATATGGCAAAGGGGTGCTGGTGGAAGCAGAGAACAATCCTCAGATGAAACTCTCATGCTCTAGGAGCCTTTGGAACTCTATGATGCTCTTTAGTGATATTGAAGAAGTCAAGATGACCATTTTCCAACCCCGCAAGGGCACATCTCCACCGCCATCCTGCAGCGGGAAGATTTACTAGACTGGGCAGAAAAGGAATTGAAACCACAAGCAGAACTAGCCTTTAAGGGAGAAGGGGAGGTCACCTATGGCCCTTGGTGCCAGTTCTCTACTTGTAATGCGATTTTACGAGCACGGATGGACTATCATAAGCAGCTTGAAAAATTCCAGTTAGGCTTCTCCACATTTATTGACTGGATGGGGAGATTGAAGAAATCCTGGGCTCATGTGGACGACCCAGTTAAGTGGGCGACTGAGATTAGACTATGCGACCAAGGTCGCCGTTGACTCATAAGTCATGGAGGGCTTTTAAGCTAGCAGAAGGTCGCTCCATCCGGCAGTTTACAAATGAAGAAGCTGTCATTCAAGCGGCAGAAGCAGAAGGCTCACCGATCTCTATAACAAAGCCTCGTTTCTCTGACGGAACTCGGAGAAACGGATGGGCAAGAAAGAATTTAACTGAGTCTTGGGACACCTGGTCCACAAACCGCAAGGGAAACTAACCCTTGTCCCCAGAGAGCGATAAACGAAAAAGAATACATTCCAGCGGCAGCTGAATTGAGGAAACTAATATGTCAAAAGAAACAAAAGTCATCGTGCAGGTCGCCTGTCGTATGCCAAATGTATGGGAAACCACAATCTATCAATGGTTCTGAGCCTAAATACCCGTGTCCGTCATCATTCCAAAGAGTGAGAAAGCCACCATTCAGAAAATCAAGCAAGCGGTGAACTCGCCAAGCCAAGAGGCGATTTCAAAAATTGGGTGGAAGATTCCAGCCAATCTCAAACTTCCTTCGTGATGGAGATATTGATCGACCAGACGATGAAGTTTCTATGCCAACCGCTATTTCATCAATTCGTAATTCCAAGCAGAAGCTACAAGTCGTGACCAACAGGTCCAACCGATCCTGGATCAGGCAGAGGTTTATTCAGGCTGTTGCGGCTGCGTCGCGACCTTCTACGGTTTTACCCCTAATGGTAATCGTGGAGTAGCAGCGGACCTGGCAATATCCAAAAGCTGAAAGATGGAGAACCTCTTGGCGGTCGAGTTCGGGCTGAGGATGACTCGGAACCATTGAGGACGACGATTTTAGCTTAAGGCAGAGGTGGTGCTCCACCCTTTACATAGACGGAGGAGAAATGAGAACACTAGCATTGATATTGAAACTTACTCGGATGTGGACTCTAACTAAGTGGCGTCTATCGCTATGTGGATAGCCCGCAGTTTGAAATCTTGCTCTTTGCCTACAAGATAGATGATGAGGAAACACAGATAGTGGATCTAGCCCAGGGTGAGAAGCTTCCCAAATACATTCTTTCTGCTTTACGAGATGAGGCTATTGTCAAAACCGCCTTTTAATGCCAATTTTGAACGGGTTTGTTTCTCCAAATATCTCAAGCAGAAATTGTTCTGCCTCGCTCTGGTCTTGTACTGCCGTTCAGGCTGCAAGTCTCGGTCTGCCCTCATCGCTAGAAGGAGTGGGACTGAGTTCTGAAGATAGAAGAACAAAAGATGAAAGAGGCCAGCGTTTGATTCGTTATTTCTGTCTGCCTCGTAGACCGACCAGCGAATGGGATGAGGGAGCGTAACTGGCCGCACCATGCGCCAGAGGATTGGGAGCCTCAAACGCTACTGCAAAAGAGATGTTGAAGTGAACAGGCGATTAGAAAACGACTGAGCAACCACCCGCTACTTGAGAGTGAACAACTTCTTTACCAACTGGACCAGAAAATCAATGATCGAGGGATTGCGGTTGATCAGGAGCTGGTAAGTCAGGCTATTCTGGGGGATTTGTCCTACAAAGAACAAGTGGCCCAACGAGCCTACGAGCTAAGTGGCCTAGACAACTTGAATCTGGTCTCCAGCTCAAAGGTTGGCTGGAGAATCAGGAGTTGTGCTATGGATCACGAAAAGTGGATGTCAAGCAACCAAGGAAGTAGATGGCGAGATCCTTGAGATGCGAAAGCTTCGACTGTTAATGTCCAAGACTTCTGAAGAAATACCAGGCGATGGAACGCTGTGTTTGTTCGGATGGTCGAGTGCATGGGCCCCTTCAGTTCTATGGGGCCAATCGCACAGGGCGCTGGGCTGGACGACTAGTCCAGGTTCAAAACCTGCCGCAGAATAAACTGAAGATCTAGAACTGGCTCGCACTTTGGTCAAGGAAGGCCAATCAAGGCCCTGGACCTTCTTTATGACAATGTCCCTCATCGTACCTCGAACTGATCCGGACAGCCTTGTGCCAAAGAGCGGCCATCAGTTCATTGTAGGCAGATTTTGCAGCGATTGAAGCACGAGTCTTAGCTTGGTTGTCCGGTGAAAGCTGGCGACTAGAGGTCTTTGGAACAAGGCGGAGATATCTACTGTGCATCGGCTTCTTCTATGTTTGGAGTTCCAGTGGAAAAACATGGCATCAATGGTCATCTGAGACAAAAAGGGAAGATTGCGGAGCTGGCGTTGGGCTATGGCGGCTCCGTCGGGGCTTTAAAGGCCATGGGTGCCCTGGATATGGGGCTAGACGAAGAAGAGCTGCAGCCTTTAGTGAATCAGTGGCGCATGGCTAATCCCCATATTGTGGCCTTCTGGTGGGCCATTGATAAGGCATCAAAAGAGGTCTATGAAACCAGAGAATCCAGAAAAGTAGGGAACCTGCTTCTTTATTACCAGGCTGGGATGATGTTCATAACTCTTCCTTCTGGTCGTAAGCTGGCCTATGTCAAACCTCGGATGGAGCTTAATGCTTTTGGAAAGCCAGGGCTCACCTATGAAGGAATTGGAGAGAATAAGAAATGGACCCGTATAGACACGTATGGTCCCAAGCTAGTGGAGAATATTGTCCAGGGCCTTGCCAGAGACTTATTGGCTCATGGTATGTTGCAATTACAGAAAGAAGGATTTGATATTGTCCTTCATGTGCATGATGAGGCCGTAGTGGAAGTTAAAGAGGGAGAAGCCAGTGTTGAAGAAGTCTGTCAGCTATTTGCCACTCTACCAGATTGGGCAGAAGGACTCTCTATGGGCTGATGGCTATGCCTGTCAATTTTATCAGAAAGATTAAGGAGGAAAGAATGGACCTTTCGATTTCACTCGGAAACAAACGAACAGATAAGGTGTGGACTCAAACGACCCATACACTTGAGCAGTTTGAGGCTCGAATCTCAAGGACGATTCGCACAGCAGAAACAGTAGCCGAGTACCAAAGGCTGCCTAAGGCCAAGCAAGATAATATCAAAGATGTGGGAGGCTTTGTTCTTGGACGGCTGGATAAGGGGAGGCGGAAAAAGGATGCGGTTCTTGCTCGTTCTGCTCTGACACTGGATATAGGACTTTTGCGACACCGAGTATCATGGAAGAGATTGAGCTTTTCTTTTCCTTCTTTGCTTATTTCTACTCGACTCATAAGCATACGAGTGAGCATCCGAGACTGCGACTCATTATCCCCTTATCACGAGAAGTAACGGCTGAGGAATACCAAGCCGTTGCTCGAAAAGTGGCAGAAGATATTGGGATGGAGCTCTTTGATGATACGACCTATGAACCCAGTCGTCTTATGTACTGGCCTTCCACCTCACAAGACGGAACATTTGTTTTCAAGAAACTTGACGGAGTTTTCCTTAACCCAGATCAGGTTTTGGCCCGTTATCAGAATTGGAAGGATACGACTGAGTGGCCAGTATCCAGTCGACAGAATAAACTGCTGGAGCGGGCCATGGCCAAGCAAGCAGACCCACTAGAAAAGACAGGCTTGATTGGGGCCTTCAATCGGACTTACACGATTACAGAAGCAATTGAGACGTTTCTGGGAGATGTTTACAAACCTTCCAGTATCCCAGGGCGCTTTGATTATGTCCATGCGACAACGAGTGCTGGTCTAGTCATCTATGATAATAAGTTTGCCTATAGCCATCATGCGCGACGGACCCTTATGGGCATCGTTTGCTTTCCAGCATCTGACCTGGTCCGTCTGCACCTCTTTTTGGGGATCAAGACGATGAGGAAAAGAAGGATACCACCAAGCAGCAATCTTATAAGGCCATGCAGGACTTTGTATTAAAGGATGCGGCGACGAGAGAGACGCTGGCCAAGGAGCGTTTGGCAGATGCGACCCTTGAATTTACAGAAAGAGACAACTGGCAGTCGAGCTTGGAGTTGGATAAAACGGGGCGCGTCAAGCGACACGCTTAATATTGGCGACCATTCTGCACTTTGATCCGAACCTGCGAACATTGCTTGCAATGAGTTCAAAATGTCATCGATGTGATCGGTGAGCTTCCCTGGAGACGCTCCCGACCTGGTTGGAATGATTCGGATCTGGCCAATGCCAAGCTCTATTTTGAGCGGGTCTATGGCATTTGGTCTCCGACCAAGTTCAAGGATGCTCTGCTTGCAGTGGTTACGACCTATCGTCTTTATCATCCTATTAAGGAATATCTAGAACCTTTGGAGTGGGATGGTGTCGAGCGGATCGATTTTCTGCTTATTGTTTATCTGGGAGCCAAGGATACTGCTTATACCAGGGCCGTTATGCGCAAAACGATGGTGGCAGCTATCGCTCGGATCTATGAACCAGGCATTAAGTTTGATTCGATCCTGTTTTAAATGGTCCCCAAGGGCTGGGTAAGTCCACCTTCTTTTTAAAGCTAGGCCAAGAATGGTTCTCTGATTCCTCAGCGATTTCGGATATGCGCGATAAAACAGCAGCGGAGAAACTGCAGGGTTATTGGATCCTGGAGATATCCGAGATGACCGGGATCCGGAAAACAGATGTGGAAACCGTCAAGTCCTTTGTTTCTCGCCAGGACGATAAGTTTCGTCAGGCTTATGGGGTCAATGTAGAAAGTCATCCACGCGCCTGTATCATTGTGGGGTCCACCAACTCGGAGGGTGGCTTCTTACGAGATGTGACGGGGAATCGGCGCTGGCCAGTGCGGGTATCTGAGAAGAGTCACGTAAAGCCTTGGGGAATTAGCTGACGTGGATCAACTGTGGGCTGAAGCCAAGGTCTATTATGAAGGGAGAAGAGCTCTTTCTCAAAGGGACTGTGGAAAAAGAAGCCAATCGGGAACAACAAGAAGCGATGGAATCAGATGAGCGAGAAGGCATTGTCGCAGACTACCTGGAGACCTTGTTGCCAGAAAAGTGGGCCAAGATGGACTTATATGAGCGTCGGAATTTCTTAGCTGGGAGTGATTTTGGCAGTCAGAACTTAAAGGGCACCGAGAGACGGGAGCTGGTCTGCATTATGGAAATTTGGTGTGAATGTTTTGGAAAGGAACGGCAGAATATCAAAAAATCAGACTCTTATGAAATTGAAGGGAATTTAAATAAAATTGGTGGTTGGAGTAAGGGACATGGGAACACGACTGGTAAGATGAAATTTCCCTTTATGGCACTCCAGCGAGCATTTGTTCGAATGGAGGTCGGCAACTCTGAGGAAGTTTGAGCAACTCTTCGGACACTGTTCTGGTTTCCGACGGTTTCAGTCTTTCCTCCAGCAACTGCTTGGGCAACCACCAAACCAGTTGCCAGTAGTGGGCTTCTAGTATTAGTTTCCTTTAGTTGCCTATTCTTCTAATAGAGTAATACTACTAGTAAAAAGGGAAAGGGCAGCTGCACGCGCGTAAGGGTTTTGAACTTTGGCAACCATCATTGGCAACCTTGAGAGGACAAAAATGCGAGAAGAGATATTGAGAAAAATTGGATTGGAAACAAAGAAACGGAGGAGGGCTAGCCATGAAGTTTGTTTCCCTGGCTTGGTGGGGTACTGGATCGAATTGTGGTCTTACCAGAGGGGAAGATTGGCTTTGTGGAGCTGAGGCGCCTGGACAAGAACCGACGGCTATTCAAAATCAACGGATGACGCAATTAAGAAAGCTCGGCTGCTTGGTTCATGTGCTGGATCAAAGAGAACAGATTGGAGAAATACTAGATGACATACAAGACACATCCTTATCAGAAGGTCGCCACACAGTTTATTGAAGAACATGAGACTGCTTGTCTGATTCTTGATATGGGCTTAGGCAAAACGGTCATTACCTTAACGGCTTTGTGGCACCTGATCCTGGATTCGTTTGAGGTAAGAAAAGTCTTGGTGATTGCCCCTCTTCGGGTCGCTCGTCATACCTGGAAGGCGGAGCTGGAAAAGTGGACGCATCTAAATGGGTTGATATTTCAATTGCCGTAGGAAGTGATAAGGAAAGGCGAGAAGCACTGGAGCGGGCAGCTTTTATCTACACCATCAATCGAGAAAATGTAGTATGGTTGATTCAAAATCAACTCTTTGATTTTGATATGGTGGTGATTGATGAGCTGTCCAGCTTTTAAGTCTTATCAGGCTAAACGCTTCAAGGCGTTTCAGAAAAATCCGCTTTAAAATCAAGCAGTATAGTTGACTGACCGGTACTCCAGGAAATATCATGGATCTGTTTTCGAGATTGGCATTTTGATGGAGGTCAGCGCCTGGGGCGCTTTATCACCGCTTTTCGCAATCAGTACTTTGATCCGGATAAACGAAATGGCCAAGTAATCTTTTCTTATAAGCCCAAGGAAGGAGCAGAAGAAGCTATCTACAACAAAATAGCCGATATGACGATTTCCATGAATGCCCTGGACTATTTAGAGATGCCTGAGCGAGTAGATCATGAAATTGTGGTGGAGATGTCTCGCCAAGAACGAGCTATCTATCAAGAGTTTAAGAAAGAGATGGTCGTCTCTTTAAAGGGACAGGTGCTAGATGCCGTCAACAGCGCTAGTCTGTCTAATAAACTACTGCAGATGGCAAACGGTATGGTCTATGACGAGAATCGAAAGACCGTCTTGCTTCATGATCAGAAGTTAGCAGCTCTAGAGGAACTAGTGGAAGGGATGAATGAGCGGCCCTTGCTTGTGGCTTATTGGTTTCAGCATGATCTAAAGCGTATCAAGGAGTGCTATCCCGGTGCTCGTCTGATTAAAAGCGATCAGGATATTGAAGATTGGAACAAGGGGATCATCCAGCTTGGTTTGATTCATCCGGCCAGTAGCGCTATGGACTCAACCTTCAAGCTGGCGGTCATACGATCTGTTGGTTTGGTTTAACCTGGTCCTGAGTTGTACCAGCAACTCAATGCAAGACTCTGGCGTCAGGGGCAAAAGGAGACTGTGATGATTTATCATATCCTGACCAAAGATACGATGGATGAGCAGGTCATGAAGCGACTTAAAGAAAAAGACCTCTCCCAGCACTCTCTAATAGATGCCGTCAACATGAACTAAGGAAGGAGGACGGTGATGGATACAGTTGAGCGCCTTTTCTATGAATATCAGAACATGGAAAAGGAAATCAAACTCTTACGCAGCCAGTTGGAACACTTTGTTGGGATCACTGAAAATGAAATGTTGGATACCATGGTCTATGGCCAGTCTGATGAACCAAAGGTGAAAACGAGTAAGAATCCTTATCGCAGTGAAGTAATTGCCTTATCCTACAAGGAAGAAACGGAAAGAGCTAATCAGGAACTTTATCAATACTTGTCCCACCGATACTGTCGCCTGAACCAGGAACTTCATTTCTTTGAGTTAGCAGTCAGGCAGCTTCCGGATGATTTGGCCGCTTTTGTGACGGATCTAGTGATGGTTTCAGAAAGCTGGGACAATCTCATGGTCAAGTATCACATTAGTCGGAGTACCATTAGCAGATGGAAACAAAAAGCTATCAAGGAGCTACGGTTGATTTACACTATTCGCAACAAGCAGCTAGAAGAATTTTTACTTAGTTAAGGAGAAAGCCATGTGCAAAGCTGAGGAGATATCTACTATAGCTGATTTTGGTCAACACGAAAATAGTCATATTCAACGGGGAATACGGCCCTGCCATCGTCGTCAGCAACAACAAAGCCAACGATCATTCTCATCTGGTCACGGTACTCCCATTGACCAAGCAGACCCAGAAGAAAAAGCATCTGCCAACTCATGTCTACCTTCCTAAAGCCATCTTTACTGGCTTGAGATGGTCGAGCCTAGTCCTAGCAGAGCAGGTCCTCACCATTGATAAGTTTCAGTTGAAAAATAAGGTGATGATGATCGAGATGAGCCTGGTTGAACTGAATTGATCAGCCATTGAAGGTGCAAGTGGGACTTTAAAATTCTTTAAAAAATCTTTGAATATTCTTGCGTAATCACTGATAAAATAAAGCATAGTACGGTAAACTACACATACAAAAAGGAAAAGAGGTAAAAGGCCATGGAAAAATTATCAACCCTTTTGAAACGCTACGGTTTTTACTACAGCATCGAAGAGCTGGAGACCATTAAGAAAAATAAGGACAGCATTGAGTTGACCAAGAAAGCCTACGGCGACAGCAAAGAATACACAACCGCTGAATACTTCGGAGACGACTACCCAAAACTCCAAGCCCTTTGCGAGGAGCTAGGCATGACGGTAGATGGTTATGTTTGGTTAGATTAAGAAGATAGAGAGCCTGAGATGCATTCTGGAAAGCCAGGGTGCATTTCAGGCATTTTTTTGTACAGTTGAGGAGATGAAGGGCCGTTTTTATCATTCTTAGGTTATACTGAACCAACCAAAAGGAAGAGGTAAGGTCATGAAGATTTTAGGTATCGAAATCGTATCAGTTTTAGTTGTTTCCGGAATTTATTTCTACGATGTAAAGGTCCGCTTTATGACACTCTACAATTGCCAATCTTACTGCATGCGTATTTTGCCGGCTAGCACTGAGGTGATTGAAAACATGAGTGATTATGTAATGGAACATTATTACCAAAGGATGGTGAGATTTTCTCTGCATAAGCCAGTTTTATAGTGTAATATTGTTTTCAATGAGTGGTCGGCTCATAGTCAATCTGATATCAATCTTGGACATATGGGCCAGTGGCGGTGGCGGACACCAAAAACTAAAACCGATATCAATCTTGGACATAAGGGCCAAGCGGGTGGCAGACACCGAAGTAAACTGACTGACTGAGTGGCTTACAAATTCTGTAGGTCACTTTTTATAATCAAATTAAGGGAGTGGCTACATAATTCTAGTGTTCACTGGTCTGGCATAAGTTTTTCTTGCATACTTTTTCTTGATTGAGGTATAATATAGGTACAGGTAAGGTATATCTGTTTTCATCGCCAAATGAGACGAGTGACGGTTCTGACTCGTCGTTAAACTAAAAATTGACCGAATGATGAGACGAGTGACTGTTCTGACTCGTCGGTAAACTAAAAAAATTGACCGAGTCGATGAAAGTAAGTCGAGAGAATCTGAATGATTCTCTCGTATTTTTTGAGGAACACTATGAATAATGTTTTTGATATTTATAAGTTGAGTGCAAGATTTTATAAAGACTACCCTAAAAACAATTTCTGAAATACTGGTAAAACAAGAACGTCCTTATAACTGTATTGTTTTGAAATCCATAAGGACTATTCTGTTTGTGTCCCTTATCGCACAAATATTAGGCACAACAATGCCTATCATTTTAAAAATTTGCGCGCTCTAGAAAAACCGATCGGGTTTAGATTATAGTAAGCTTGTGATAATTAGTGATGACAGATATTTAGATAAGGATTCTCAGCCTGTTTTGGACCGATGAGTATCTTGAAACAGTCCGCAATATTAAAAAGAATTGAGAATGAGGTGCTACAATATTTAGAAGCTTATTGTAGACACCATAATGAACAGGAAGTTTTGCATCCAAAAGAGTACAGACGTTTATTTGGTTTTACTACTTTAGATTATTTTCGTGATAAATTATTGTAAAATGCAGTTATCCTATTTGATGAACTGCACCCCAAAAGTTAGACATAAAAATCTAACGATTGAGGGTGCTATTTGCTATGAAATTGAGTTAGTGAAGACAAGGTTCAAATCTATGAGCTCATAAAACAAGGTTTAAGCTTTAACCAGCTTTCAAAAAGATTTGGTGTGGATGTTTCTGGACTAAGGTACATGATTCGCCTGATTGACAGGTATGGGTTAGCCATTGTCCAAAAAGGGAAGAATAGTTATTATTCTCCAGAACTGAAGCAGGAGATAATAGATAAAGTTCTGATTGATGGGCAATCTCAGAAACAGACGTCCTTAGATTATGCCTTACCAAATTCTAGTATGATTTCAAGGTGGATTGCGCAATACAAGAAAAATGGCTATACTATTCTTGAGAAAAGAAGAGGGAGACCAATAAAGATGGGGCGTAAACCAAAGAAGACTTGGGAACAAATGACAGAGTTGGAACGACTCCAGAAAGAATTAGACTACCTTAGAGCGGAGAATGCGGTGCTAAAAAAGCTGAGAGAATACCGATTGAGGGACGAAGCAAAGCTCAAAGAGCAACAGAAATCATCCAAGAATTAATCGGTCAATTTTCTCTAGCGACTCTGCTGGAAATCCTTGATTTATCACGGTCAACCTATTACTATCAAGTCAAGCGACTAGCTGCTCAAGAAGATCAGGACATGGCCTTAAAGGAGCTCATTCAAGACATCTATGATGAACATCATGGCAATTATGGCTATCGTCGCATCCATCTGGAACTAAGAAATCGTGGTTTTATCGTCAATCACAAAAAAATACAACGTTTGATGAAGAGGTTAGGCTTAAAAGCCCGTATCCGCCGCAAACGCAAGTATTCATCATACAGAGGGGAAATAGGTAAAAAGGCTGATAACCTCATCAACCGTCAGTTCAGTGCATCTAAACCTTATGAGAAGTGTTATACTGATGTGACAGAGTTTGCTTTTAGCAGAAGGAAAACTCTACTTGTCCCCTGTGTTGGATGGTTACAACAGCGAGATTATTGACTTCACTGTGTCACGTTCACCAGATTTGAAACAAGTTCAGAGCATGCTTGAGAAGGCCTTTCCAGCTAAATCATATAGTGGAACAATCCTTCACAGTGATCAAGGCTGGCAATACCAACACGATTCTTATCATCAGTTCCTAGAGAGTAAGGGAATTCAAGCATCCATGTCACGTAAAGGTAACAGCCCAGACAACGGGATGATGGAGTCCTTCTTTGGCATTCTGAAATCGGAGATGTTTTATGGTTATGAGAGGTCATTTCAGTCGCTTAACCAATTGGAACAAGCTATTGTAGACTATATTGATTACTACAACAATAAACGAATTAAGGTCAAACTAAAAGGACTTAGTCCTGTGCAATACAGAACTAAATCCTTTACTTAAATTATTTGTCTAACTTTTTGGGGTCAGTACAATCAGCTAGATAGGATTTTTTTTATTTGTCAAGTAAAAAGTGCAAAAATCAAAAAGACGGAACTACCCCGGTACTAGGGTGGAACTACCCTGGAACTAGTGCGGTACTAAGGTGGAACTACCCCGGTACTAATACGGTACTAAGTCGGTACTGCTTTGCACGAATAATTGTGATATGATTAAGATGTGAAAGAATATAGAGAGGGGTGAAGACCACGCGAGACGACCCGCTCAACCCCGCAAATTTCCAAACTGTCCGCTGCTTGTTCCTTATGGCTCTGGCACTGCAAGGAACACGAGAGTGTTCTCTCTTGAGGTGAAGTCAACAAAAGGATAAAGTGACGACCCTGCTGGAATAAAGCTCGGTCTGTGAAAAACACATCCGCTTTGCGTGAGGTGTCGGGCGAAAGGAATGATTACACCTGCAACAGTGGTGGATCATGTCACTCCTCATCGAGGGAACCAAAAACTCTTTTGGAATGAGGGCAACTGGCAACCTCTTTGTAAATCCTGTCATGATCGAAAGATTATGACGGAGGATCATAACTGACTTTATGGATATGATTTTTGGTGAGGGTAGGGGGATCAAATCTCTGTGACTCACCTCCAAAAGACCGTGGCCCTCAAACGTGCATTTTCGCAAAATGCAAAGGGGTATATTTTTGAAGAAATAAATAACTGAGAAACAAGCTGTAACAAGATGTTATGGCTTATTTTTCTTTCTGTTTTATGGTTTAAAAAGGTTAGAGATTTCAGTAAAAGAAAGGAGGCAGAAATGGACGATTTTCAACGAAAAACAGATTAGAAAAACTACGTTCTGAAGGTTTGGATACCAATCAATTGGAAAGATAGTCGGTTTGTTTAGGGATTCTGTTCGCAATTACTGCAAACGCAATCCGGAACTATTGGGCTATCGAAATGCCGTCACAAAGATGATGAAAGACCGCCAGCGGCCTTCCTTGTTGCCTCTCACTGTAAAGAAACCTTTATCCCAAAAGGAACTGGGCGACCTAAGAAGTTTTGTTCAGATGCTTGTCGGAGATACTGGTGGCAGAACCATCCAGAATTACATCAGAAGCAAAATACAGCTTACTATGAATTGACTTGCAAAACATTGCGGTAAGTCTTTTTATCATACGGCAATGCGAACTGGAAGTTTTGTAGCCATGCCTGCTATATTCAATCTCGTTTTTACTAAGGAGGTAGTATGAAAGTCACACAAGATATGACATGGGTTTCTTTACCCGTTGACTCTTTAAAACCAGCGGCTTATAACCCACGAAAGAAACTCAAGAAGGGTGATAAGGAATACGAAAAAATCAAGAAATCCATTGTGGAGTTTGGTTATGTTGACCCGATTATTGTTAATTTCGATGGCACTGTAATTGAGTGCCACCAACGACTGACTGTCTTATCTGACTTGGGCTATAAAGAAGTTCAATGTGTTCAGGTTCAGATTAAAGATGAGAATAAGGTCAAGGCCCTGAATGTCGCTTTAAATAAAATCACAGGCGCGTGGAATGAAGAACTTCGCAGACCTGATGGTGGACTTGCAGGATGCGGATTTTAACTTAGACCTAACTGGATTTGAAGCTCCAGAAATAGATCAGCTCTTTTCCAAGGTTCACAACAAGGAAGTGAAAGAAGATGATTTTGATGTAGATGAGGAGCTGATAAAAACTGACTATCTCGAAACAAGGGATATCTGGCATCTTGGGAAAACACCAGGATTTGTGGAGATTCTACAACCAGAAACCTATCAGCTTCTTTTTGGAAGATAAAAAGCCAATCTCGTTGTGACTGACCCACCTTACAATGTTAATGTAGAAGAAACAGCGGGAAAAATCAAAAATGATGATATGTCTGATGCAGATTTTTATCAGTTCCTTTTTAACATGTTTGTCAATGTAGAACAGTCCATGGAGGATGATGCTTCTATCTATGTTTTCCATGCGGATACAGAAGGACTGAATTTCAGAAGGGCCTTTAAGGATGCTGGCTTTTATCTGAGCGGTTGTTGCGTTTGGAAAAAGAATGCTCTGGTATTAGGTAGAAGCCTTACCAGTGGCAACATGAGCCAGTCTTTATGGTTGGAAACAAAAAGGGAAGCACCAATGGTTTTCTGACAGAGAGCAGACGACCATTTGGGAATATGACCGTCCAAAATCCAGTAAGGAGCATCCAACTATGAAACCTGTTCAGCTCATGGCTTATCCGATTCAAAATTCTTCTATGCGAGGGACTCTTGTTCTAGACCCATTTTTAGGCAGTGGCTCTACCCTGATTGCGGCTGATCAGACAGGTCGAATTTGTTATGGCATTGAACTGATGAGAAGTCAGTGATGTTATTGTCAAACGCTACATGGAAGAAGAGAAAACACGGATGTGAAACTAATCCGTGAAGGCAGGACCTATCTTTTGGAAGAAGCTAGCATGCAGTATGAAAGAAAAAGCGAAATATAAAAAAGTGACGGAAGCAGAAGCACGCCAACACCTCAAGGAACTGTCTGAAAAAATGGTCGATTTACCACTAAATTCTCCTGAGGTAGAGGAATTGAGGAACGCTATAGAGCGTGCTCGTAAGACTAGACAATTTGGTTATCTAGAGCTGGAGTATTGTACAAAGTAATGACGGAACTGCTTGAAGAATTCAAACCAAAATCTCAAGAATAAATTGAATAATAACCTCTTATAGCTGGATAAATATGCAGACTAGAGGTATTATACCATTGACCAAATTGAATCTCAAAGGAGAAACATATGATACTTTTATTCAAATGCAGAAGCTAATCTAATGTTGGAACAAGCTCTGCAATCGTTTAGCCCTCTTATCCAAAAAAGATTTATAACCTTGGATCAAGAACGAGAGTTGGACAGTGTAGAACAGGAAGATGCTACTCAGGTTCATAACTTACTAACCTTCATTCAAGAAGCCGATATGAGTGGAAAAATGGCTGATATGGAATTGCAGCTGATTGTCGAAGATACCAACCGTATCTGGGAAGAAGTGTCTTTCACTTAGAGGAAGGTGAGGGTAACAAACATGAATGCGAAGATTGTAGAATTATTAAAAAGAGGTATCCTACTGGAACAAGGGTGCGGCTCTTAAAAATGGAGGATCCGAATCCAGTGCCAATTGGTATGTTGGGAACGGTGGAAGATGTAGATGATATTGGTTCCTTGGTTGTTCAATGGGACAATGGCCGACAACCCATGTGTTACATGGTATTGATGAAGTAGAGAAAATCGATTCATAAGAAATTAAGCCTTTCGGGCTTTTTCTTGTGGGCTGAAGGAGGTGAGGGCATGGCACAAAAGGGCAGAAAGCCCAAAACCAATTAGTTTAAAAATCTTAGAAGGAATCCTGGTAGCGTCCACTTCAAAGAATGAAATTAGTCTAAGAAGAAAGTTCCTAGATGTCTTTCCTGGCTTGAAGAAGATGCCAAGAAAGAATGGAAGTTGCATGAGCAAAACTTGAAGGATTGGACCTTTTAACCGATATGGATATGACAGCTTTTCTGGGTTACTCATGCTTATGCACGCTGAAGGAAGAGAAGAGTTTTCCAAAACATGGTTCTATTATTAAAACTCCCAATGGCTATCTCCAACAAGTGCCACAAGTTTCTATTTCTCAGACCAATCTTAAAATCATGCTCAAATTCTGTGAACAGTTTGGCTTAACTCCATCTGCCAGAACACGGCTGGCTTCGATGGATACAAGTGGGTCAGGTGATGAAATGGAAGATTTATTAGAGAGGGCGCTATACGTATCACTATATCCCTCTCCTTCATGCTTCCAACTTCCCATTATGACAAGAAAAGGCAGACTCGATAGTAACTCTATTCAGAATTTGCCACACCAAAGGGCGCTAAGGGGACAGAAATTTTATTATTACCCTGGCAGGAACAAATTGCATGTGACCTTTTGGTATCGTAAAGGAAGATGGGAATCGACAGTTCCTGACGGCCTATGTAGAGATTCCCAAAAAGAATGGGAAGTCTGAACTGGCTGCTGCGATTGCTCTTTATCTCTTATACGCAGACGGGGAAGCCAGTGCAGAAGTGTATGGGGCGTTGCGACCGAAAATCAAGTTTCTATCGTATTTGATGTGGCTACAGATGGTTTTTGATGAGTAAAGCTTTGAGAAACGATCCAAAGTCATGGTGCCACTAAACGTATCATCAATTATTCCAATGCTGGTTTCTATCATGTTATCGGCTGAAACTGGGACCAAGCATGGACTCAATGTATCAGGGTTTTAGTCTTTGATGAAATTCATGCCCAGCCCAATCGCCATTTATAATGATGTCTAACCAGGGAGTGGTGATGCGTGTGAGCAGCTGCTCTATTATCACGACAGCAGGAAACGATAAGAGACTCATTTGTTAAGGACCGTGGCCATACTGCTGCCTTAGATATATACTGAAGGGCGGCAGATGCACCTTTTATCCAGTTGTCTATGGCCTATTCAGAAGTTAGTATGATTGGAACGATGAAGAGAACTGGCTAAAGGCTAATCCTCTATTGGTCATGCGATTGATTGACAGTTCGGGAAGCTGATCTGAATGCTCTTAGATAACCCAGCAGAAGAAAATGTATTCAAGCAGCTACGACTCAATATCTGGACCAATTCAGCTGTGACTTTGATTCCGGAACATATCTACGATAAAGGAAGACAGCTGATTGATGGAGAATCTAAAAGGCAGAGATTACATGCTGGGTCTGGATTTATCTTCCACTCAGATATTGGCCTTTTGGTCCCGATCTTCCCACCAAGAAAATGAAGCAGAGAACTACTGCAAAGTTCTGCCTATGGTATGTTCTTAGATTAGACGACCACGGCGACGTCTGGGAAAAGCAAGGCTTCTTACCACAGAAGGGAATGTCGTTCATTACGGTTTTATTGAACGGTTCATTGAAGAACTGTCCACCATTCCTATATCAAAGAAATTGCGTATGACCGCTGGAATGCGACAGATGGTTCAGAACCAGCAGGCATGTGTTTTACAATGGTTCCACGGGTCAGGGCTATAAGGATATGAGTCCACCTTCCAAAGAGTACTATAAACTCATGATGGAAGGTAAAATCCAGCATGGGGTCATCCGGTTTTGAAATGGATGGCTCAAAACGTAGTCACTGAGACAGGACCCAGCCGAAATATTAAGCCTGATAAAGAAAAATCTGTCGAAAAGATTGACGGGATTGTCGCAACCATTAGTGGCTTTTAGACAGGCATGCTGACATCAAAAGAATGACGGGAGTATTTTATGGATGAGCGAGGAATTCCTATCCTTTTAAATTTATTAGATTTTCCACAATTGAAAGAGTGATTGTAAAGCATCTCAAGAGAGGGTGCTTTTCATGCCTAGAAAAGGAGATGACTATGGGAATATTGGAACGATTAGACTAAAACGACAGAGGGAGAGCCAAAATAAGTATATGAAGGAAAATGACTTTCGCTACTTTGGTCGAACCACGAGGGAAAACGGTCAATGAACGGACGGCATTACAAACGACAGCGGCTCTGCGTGCCTGTGTAAGGATTCTGTCGAGACCATTGCATCTTTTACCTCTTCATGCCATCGATACACCGAAGGAGGGAAAACGAAGGATGTGAACATGCCCCTTTACATCGCTTTTTGCACGATGAGCCGAACCCCTGATATGACTTCTTTTTGTCTTTCGAGAAACCTTGATGAGCCATCTCCTGATCTGGGGAATGCCTATTTCAGATTCTCGTGACCGTTCAGGTCAGGGTGATTGGCTGTATCCCTTGCTGCCGGATCAGATGAGCGTTCACCGAGAGTGAGAAAGGTAAGCTCTTTATGTTTACAATCGCTAGGGAGAAGATAATCCCACTTTTCAGAAAAGGGTAGCATTGTTTTATCACAAGAAGAGGTACTTCATATTCCAGGCTTAGGGTTTGATGGTCTGATTGGTTATTCTCCGATTGCTCTGGCGAAGAATGCGGGATGACGCTTGCTTTCAGGAAGAATATGGCGCTAGCTTTTTTAGCAACGGTGCTAACCTGGTGGAGTTCTCGGGAACCCGGGTATCTTTAAAAGACCCTGGGAAAGGTGCAGATTCCTGAATGCAGTCTATCAGGGACACGAATGCTCATAAGGTAGCTGTCCTGAAGAAGGGATGAGCTATAAGCAAAATTGGGATACCGCCTGAAGAAGGCACAGTTCTGAAAACCGCAGTTTCAAATCAACGAGATTGACGTCTCTTCGGATTCCACCGCATATGGGCAGAGAGACGAAAGTCTAGTTTTGTCATATGAACAGCAAACTTTGAGTTTTGTTAAGCATACCTTGGACCCCTGGGTGGTTCGGTTTGAACAGGCTCTTAAGAAAAGTTTGCTGCTGCCGGAAGAGAAGAAGACCCATTTCATCAAATTTAATGTGGACGGCTTGCTTCGTGGGGATTACCAAAGTCGGATGAATGGCTATGCGATTGGCCGACAAAACGGTTGGCTATCAACCAATGACATCAGGAAGTTAGAAGAACTTAACCCTATACCGCCAGAAGAAGGTGGTGACCTTTATCTCATTAATGGAGATACGACCAAGCTAAAGGGATGCAGAGGATTTATGAAAACAAATCATGAAGGAGAGAGTCATGAATAAATTTTGGAATTTCAGCGAGGATGAAATGGGGCGCGTACTGCATCTAAATGGCACAATCGCCAGTGAATCCTGGGTGGATGATGATGTGACTCCACAAATCTTTAAGAATGAACTCATGAGCGCAGGTCCATTGACCTTATGGATTAATTCACCGGGTGGAGATGTCTCGCGGCAGCTCAAATCTACAACATGTTAATGGATTCACAAAAGATGACGTGACCGTCAATATTGATGGCATTGCAGCCGGCAGCCAGTGTCATTGTTATGGCGGGAACTACCGTCAATATGAGTCCAGTAGCTATGATGATGATTCATAATCCGATGACGGTCGCAATTGGCGATTCAGAAATGAGAAGAGCCATTGCTATGTTATCGGAAGTCAAAGAGTCCATCTCAATGTCACGAAATTAAGACTAGTTTATCTCGGCACAGCTATCCCAATTTGATGGATGCTGAGTCTCGGTTTAATGCTAGAAGGCTCTTGAACTTGGATTTGCGGATTCTATTTTTAGGCGAACCTGCTCCACATGAAGAGGGAACGGTTCAGAGATGATGTTTAGTCGAGCTAGCGGTGACCAACCAGTTGCTAAAATTGGCTGATAAAAACCTCAGCCTAAAAACACCAGTTTTCGAAAGCTAGAGAAACGATTGTCACCTTTGAAAATAAAGAAAAAGGAATAACCACGAGTAAAATTACAATTGCGAGAAACGAGTAGTTAGGTAGTGGGAGAAAGCAAAAGCTTTGCTGATACCTGTCGATGATAAGGCTGGTTTCTGCAGAAGATACGGCCCGTTATGAAGAAATGAAGATGAGGTTGTTCGCCCTTGGTAAAGAGATTGAACGCTTGAGTGCAGGAAGTACTGGACAAGGAATTAGCCAGTCCGGCTAGTCAAGCGATTGTCGCTAATCCAACTGTAGGTGGAGGAAACCTAAAAAGGGGACGTTCCTAAACCTATAACACAGCTTTTTGGAACAATATCGGCAAGAAAAACTTCTATGATATCGAAAATACCCTCTGTATTGGAGACGACTCAGCGTGGTATACATTGGTTCTAGATGAATATGAGAAACGCCCTGATTCAGGCTTTCAAGAAGAAAACTTCATGCGGAGTCTTGCAACGGTCATTCAGACTTCAAGCGGGGAGCGAAGATTCCAGTTGTGTCAGGAACGGTGAAGCCACTTGGATGGATGAGAACTCGCAAGTTCGGCGCGAATCAGAAGATACCTTTTAGTCAAGTAACGCTTGGTTCCCATAAGGTTGGAAACAGCCATTAAGATTTCTGATGAGCGCTCTATGATTCCGTCTTGATTTGGAAAGCTATAGGGCTAATGAATTTGCCTCGTCGTATTGGTGTGAAGGAAGAAGAAGCTTTTCGATTGGTGATGGAACAGGTAAGCCAACTGGAATTTTTCCAAACGGTCACTAAGGACTCAGTGGTGAGCGATGATTGCCTTTGACGATGTCTACGTATCACTCGCTTAAATCACCTTATCGGAAAAATGCATAGGATTTTGAACGATTCGACCGTCAAAAGCTTTTGATGGAAACTCGGCGGACAATACGAGCAACTCATATCTGGCAGCCATCTGTTCAAGCCGGTACTCCCCAGATATGATTCTGAATCGTCCTTATTTCACCTTCTAGCTTTGTACCAACGATTGATACAGGTAAGAAAGTTTTGGCTTTCGGGATCCTTTTTCATTACTGGATTGCGGACCGTCAAGGACGTTCCTTTTGGGCGTCTGAATGAGCTTTTATGCAGAAAGTGGTCAAGTTGGCTCTTTTGCTAGTCAGCGTGTGGATGGTGTTAATTCTGGAATGAAGTTAAAGTTTACAATTGACGAAATGAGGCTTTCATGAAGATTAGTTTGAGGAAGCAAAGAACTATCTATGTTGAACACTCAGAGGATGACCACTGATTCAAGTCATGATTTGCCAGTAAAGAGCCAGTGTTCAGTATCCTACGCAAGAATCTGAGGAAGTGACGGAGGAGAAAGAAGTTGGACTTCCTTCAGACGATTGTTTTGTTTGGGACAGCTTATCTTTACGAGCACCGAGAAGAAGGCAGGAGAGCTTGTAGAACCTCAAGGCTCTCTCTTTCTGCTCAGAAGGATGTGTTCTGATGAAGATAGCTCCATTAAGCAAACGAGTTTTCTTTGAAAACGAGTCAGGCAAGATGCTACTGGCAATGAAAACAGTCAGTGGCAAACCATTGTTTTCTAGGTGGTGTTCCTGCAAGGTGCTTCTGAAACGGCACTGCATACAGTAGATGATCAAGAATATTCATCGTTACGCTTTTACGCTCAGCCATGACTTAGCTATTTCGGAGAGTTGGATAGTGAAAACCACTCCCGTCTTCGCTTTGAGGATAGTGTTTATAACATAAGGCCATTGATTCGTTGACTTATCTCAGAAATAATCCTGATAGATGCGATGAGGAGGCAATATGGCAACAATTGATCCATCTGACCTAGCTCGGGCTGTTCAAAAAGGAGTTAGAAGATTATGTGGAAAGGTCTACTGAACATTGAAAAGCAGTGGTGGAAGACAGCACGCATGGGAAGCGTCAATGTGTTAAAGCACTTGTTCTCCAAAAGAGGGGAAAATATGCTCGAGGCTGGACCCTCATCATGACTAAAGAAACGAATCTAGCTTGATAAAAACGATTCATAATCGAACACCAGGACTGACGTATCTCTTAGAAAACGTCATGCTAAACGAGACGGTAGGGTTGAAGGAATTCGTCATATTGCTCCTGTTGAAGAAAAGATGATTCGCCAATTTGAAGAAACGCTAGATGAGAAGTTATGAAAAAGATGAGTGGTTTCCATTTTTACAGTCTAGGTTTGCCCTGTGTTTATCACCATTTTGAGGAGGGGTCACAGTCCAGCTCCTCCCTTTGGTGTATTGGTTTCCTGCTTCAGAATATGGAGCAGATAACTGGTTTACCAGGAAGTCAAGTCAGACTGGAGCTTTTATACCGAGAAAAAAGACCTGGTTTAGGAAAGAGAAAATGAAGCAGTACTGACAGTCATCTCTCTTTTTGACAAGGAAGAACCCATCGGGATACAGAAAAGCTGTATCAGGTTATTTATCATTTGTCAATAGAAAGGAAAAACTGATGGAAAAATAAAGTCACCTTTTGGTTGCAGGATGTCCATTGGGCAGAAGGACCAAAGAAGGAGATGATGGGTCGCTGACCCACGGAACAGTGGAGCGACTTAGGGGTGCCAGAGTTGACCTTGAGTTACAAGGGGATTCTGGTTCCTAAAGCAGACAACATCAATTTTTATACGACAGAATCCAATGATGGTATGAAGCTCTGAAACTGGCTCTTTTGACACAGGAATTTTGACCCGAGTGTTAGAGAAACTATCGATGCCCAGAGTAAAGTCATCTCAGAAATTGCAAGCAGCGAAAAGAAAACTTTGCTTTTAATCGTTTCGCTTTGAAGGATAAGAAAAAGAAACGCCCATGTGTCTATTAGTTATGCAAGCAGGCCAACCGTTGCCTCTAAAACAAAGAGAGGGTTCAGACATCAACGAAGTAGAATTGAGTCTGTGCCAGTCTCGATCGCTGGATAAAATCGTCCGTCGCAGGACCACTGAGGATACCAGAAGATGTCAAAAAGGCTTGGTTTACAAAAAGTCTATGAGCCAACTGTGAAAACCGGGAGGTTAATCATGCGGAAAACGATTCAGTTATCAGGTATGAAAATTGATTGCGACCAATGCCTACACACCATTGCCTATAAAAAGAATTTGGGAAAGATTATTTGCAGGACCCTCTCAAAATGTTGCAGCAGAGTCGATTCTAAAAAAGCTGAACAGTTAGAAGAAGGAAAAACTTTTATCTGCATCGGATGTGGATATGAGCTAGTTGGCGGATTTGATATGACGTTTTTCCACCGGTCTTTTTGGGGTTTTTGCCAAATCAGCTAACCTATCAATTGAACCTTGAAGAGTTATGGCCTAGAAGAATTTCTCTTCAAACAGTAGGGACTGGTTCTGATGGAATTAGCAACTGGCGGATGACAACCAGAAAAAGTCGATGCGTCGGGAAGATAGGAGCAGCGAAACCTCTCACGGTAGAATCATCTTCACTGTTGTAAAGAGACAGGACTATCCATGCCGACGAAGAGATAACGATTGGCATGGCACTGACTATCAGACAGACTATGGAAGGCGTACCAAAGAAGCTAGATAGAACTCGCAAAGGCTATGGCAGACCTCTTGAGTAATTTTGACGTGCGGTAAGGAGGTGACGGTATGGCTGCAACCATTAAACGAATCACAACTGAAATTGAGGCGATACCAGCCCTTACAAAAAGCTCTGAAAAGGGGTAAATCATGATAGTTTTAGAAGCAAGTTGAGATGAAACAAAATTGATAAGGCACTAAAATTTGATACAGGAAAATGTCACTTAACTCAGAAACAGAGGTTTTAGCCAAGCAAGTTCAAACAACCAAAGAGAAGTTAGAAACATTACGTCAAGCCCAATCTCAGGTAGAAGCTCAGCTCAAAGTGAAAACGGAGCTGATCAGTACCGGAGCATTTCAAAGGGAAGTCGAAATCACTCCAGAACACCTCAAAAGCTATGAAAATAAGCTGGAAGGTGTCAGCCGAGTCTTAGAGCAAAATTTCTAGTGTCACCAGTAACAAAAAGTAAACTAGCTGGCTTAGGAGCTGAACAAAAATCAACTAGCTCAGAGAGGAGAAAGTCGCTCCTTGTTGCAAGAAAGTCAGCTAGGTCGTAATGCCAGTGAATCTGAAAACTGGCCCTTGCTCGGTAAAAAGTACAGGCTCAGGCCAGAGATTGTCGAGAAACAGATTGCCAATCTAGAACGGCAGTTAGAGCGACCAAGGCTGAATACGGTGAGAACTCAGTTGAAGCCAATAAAGCTAGATGTCACCAATGAAACCAAGACAGCTTACCATCATTTGCAAGATGAGATGAGCACATGAGGCAAGTGATATCGCCAACCAGCTTAGCAGAGACCAACAATCTTCTAAAGTCTGAGACGCAGCCAACTTGCAGTGATCTGAGTGAAATCAGTCAGAAGTTGATTGACTGGGGAAAAGCAACACTGGAAAGCTGAGAAGTGACGAAGGGATGGATATCATTGTCACCAAAAACCGGCGAAGCAGTGGAAAAGCGCTGGATGAGATGACTGATATTGCAAAAGTTCTGCGACTGAAATTCCTAACGGACTCTCAAACAGTGGGCAGTGCGTACAGAGCTTAACACCAGTTTGGGTTGACTGGCGATGCTTTCAAAGCGACGCTTTCTGCGACTTTGATTAAGTATGCGGAAATCAATGGTTCGACGTGACGGAACAGCTATTTCCGCAAAACAAGCTTATTGAAGTATTATGACTTTGAGATGAGTGATTTAAATCGGTCTTAGATACCCGTCAATATACGGCGCAGGCGATCGAGCGTCGCGTTCAGATTTGACGACCAAAGCCATCCGGTGCCTCCACAAATCAAGGCTTTAGACTTTGCGTTTGATGAGGTGTGGCTTTCATAGGCAGTTTGCGTGGTCGATTCTTCGGCTGCTCTTTCCTCTCCAAAAGCAGCAGTCAACTATATGGCTAAGCGCAAGACACGATGAAGGCTTAGAGAAACGGTCGAACAAACTGAAAACAGCACCTAGTGAAACGGGAAGTCTAACGCTTTCGGCATCCAGTATCTTGGTACTAAAGCTGCTCCACGGATGGTGGATGCCATTGCTGAGGGGCTCGTATCTTTTGATGATTTAGCAGGAACCGCAGAAAAGCTAAAGTGAGAGGTTTCTACCTATGAAGCAACGCTTGACCCTATTGACTCGCCCACGTTGCTCATATCGCAGCTAAAGAGGCATGGCCGAAGTCGGAGAGCGATTGCAGAAACCCAGCTCTGATTCTCCAACAACTTGTTCCGCTTTTGAAAAGCGTTGCGGAATGGTTCGTGAATCTTCCAGAACCGGTCGCGAGAGTTCATCCAGTCTGTGGGTAATCTGGTACCCGTTGCTGGGATTTCACCCGATTATGTTTTGGCTCTTTACAAGCTGCGGCTTTAGCCCTGGGACCACGATTGAGGATGTTATATCTGGCTGCTCCGGTTGTAGGGATTGTTCTGCGGTGATGTGCAGCTGTTCTATTGGTCACGTGTACATTTTCATGAACTGTGGGAACATAATGAAGCTTTCAGAATGGTGTACTGGAAGCTTTGGAATGCCATCTATTCAGCTTATTTTCCATCGTTCAGCAAGTGTATAGACTTTGTGATGGAAATTGTGGGAAACCTTGGTTTCTTGGTGCAGGAAAATCAGTAGTTGATTCGATGATTCTGCAACGACGTCTGGAATGTTATTTCGACGGTAATCACCACCATTATGGATTTAATTGACCTTATCTCACAGCTGTTTGGGAGAATAAGCTTCGTTGTCATAACAGCTGGGATATTATCGACGATAATAGAGAAAATGTCCTAAACTATTATTCTACATTATCACATTGGTCATGCAGGGTAATTACTGGGGATTGGTCGATGCATGGGGAAACCATTACAAATTGTATCTACCATATGGAAGGATTCAGTCCATCATTGGCACCATTCTAATGCCATCTGGCACATTTATAGTGAATAGCTGAACGGCATCAGAGATAGTGTTTCAAATATTCTATCAGCTCTTTCTTTATTTTCATCCATTTGGAATGCAATTCAACTACGGTGACAGGGATTGTTCAGGGATTGCTATCACTATCCAATATCTGGAATGGTATCTCGCAGACCATACCAAATGTCCTAAACAACATCTTCAACTGTTCGAAACATTTGGGATGGAATCAAAATGCCATTTCTGGGAGCAATTGATGAGGCTAAAATGCCGTGTCCTCTGCCATCAATGCCATAAAGAATCTTTAATTTTCCATATCTCTTGGCTGCATATTCCGGTTGCTACACTTTAGTGTCAGTGGATCCGCTAATCCGCTTGATTGTCTAAAAGGGGGATATTCCATGGATTGATTGAATGGTATGCCAAAGGTGGATTTTAACCAAACCGACATATCTTTGTAATGGTACGAACCTCTTAGTGGAGAGGAGTCAGAAGAGAAGCGTGTTCTTCCCTTGAACAGAGAAACATTGAGTCAGATTGTCGAGGGAATTGCTTCTTACCTTGATGCTCTGGCCCAGATTACCACTACATTTTCAGATGTTAGGATTAGAGAAGAAGCGGATTTAGAACGCTTATCAGAATATGTGCAGTAAAGATTGGCAGATGAACTTACTAGGCAAAAACAACTGAGAAAGGATTGGGAATATGATTCTGATAAGATCGAGTTGGTGATTGATGGTATACTCTCTTTCCCTTTAAGGTGATTAGAAAACAGTCCACCAATTGTCATGAAAAGCAGTAAAACACAGCTCCCCTGAGCATAGAGGATCAGGTGGTGCCGTCATGGAAACCAACAAGCATCGTAACGTGATGGATCTTGCATTTAAGATTTATGTAGTCAAGCAAGTGAAGAAGAACTTTTCAGTTTTTTGACACTATTTCTTCTAAAAGAACAGTTTTGGCTGAGAGTGAGCAGTTGAAGACAGTCCGACTTGGTGCTAAAGTCCTTGTTTCAAAAATGAGAAGGACAAACATGGAGTTTATGAGATGGAAGTGACATCCAATGCCATCCCACAAAATTCTTTTTAAAGATACGTATAGTCAGTCATTCACTCAAAATGGTGTTTGTGAACGAAGTGCTCGGCTTTGGTTTTCCCAAATTGACAATAGTAGGCAAACACTTAACTGAAAAGCTCAGTTTTTGATGGCTGGCAGTCAGGTTATTCGTTTGGAGAAAATAGAGTCTAGTGAAACACTGGTGATGGATATCAACCCCTGACAAAACCAAGTTTTAGAACCTTATCGAAAAAGAATCATATTCATAGACTTTTGACGATTGACCCTTCAAAAGATAAAAACAGTGGGAGCTGTATTGGAACTGGGATTCAGTCCATTCTTTTGAGATTGTCTGGGTGGGCTTAATGCTTTATTGCTGATAAGGAAGTACAGACCATTAAATGGAACGCATTCTCTTTATGAAGCTCATCTGCTAGGTAAAGGAAACGTTGAATGGAGATTTTACCTTAAACTCAAGTATCCTATAACGGACAGTCATTTTTAATGGCTATTGAAAGTAGATAAACTCACAAGGCTCCTGTCCCTGAATTAGAGAACAGTTGTATTAAGAAAACCAGTTGAGATGGATGATTACGTGGAGGTCCTGTGTTATCACATTACGGATGATGTCATGCATCTGTCATGCTCACAATTGAAAACTCGTAGTTTGTATGACAGCCTTATTCTAGCATGGTCCAGGCAGCGTCAGACGAGTCTCTGTCTCACAAGATGATATCTACCAAACACAGGGATTTTTAACATGACTGAGACAACTACGCTTTATAACGTCCTGTTAGATGGTGCTCTATTCTATTATCGGAACTTGGGAAGGGAACTGGTCTGAGATAATTTCTCATCCATCCACATAGAGAGAGAATCGTGGAGTCATTGTAGGCTGACTCATCAGAACTGAAATCCTACAAATGGAATAGAGAGCTCGCAAAACATGTTGTGACCTCGCATCCATGTGTCATTCGACCTTAAAACCAGAAGGGCTAGAAGAAAAGACGTTAACCGTGACTGTTGATAGTCCTTTACTTTGATGCTTAGTCCTATATCAACGAAAAAGAATTCACGAACAATCTTAAAAACCCTCGAGGAATTGCGAAAATGGGTGAAAAGTAAATTTATCATGATAAGATTGACTGAGAGCAAGATGCACTGAGATAGCCTGTGAGTCAGATGGTCAAACGGTCCATTTAGCTGACTGGATTACCTGAAGAGCAGAAAACACCATGTAGATGTCATCAAACACAAGCAGCAGTTTGTCGAATATGATGCACTGCACTAAAGAATATATCTCATTGACTCTGATGATACTGCAAAAAGTGAGCAGCCGTGGCAGCTTCAGCCATAACTGCTGCAGCACATTCCATTTTAACTCTGCTCGCGCAGCTATGAGTTTGATGATTGAACGAGCTTTGAAAATGCCAATCGAGCCTTTGCAGCAGCTTTTTGAGAAGCAGAGAGTAAGTACTAGATGGCATTGAAAAGGCAAAAGCAAAGGCAGAGGAAATTGTAGCCTCAGACTCGTGATCAGATTCAGAGTTCGTTTACTGCTTTTAAGAAAACTGACAGAGTCGTTCTTCACACGATTACTCAAAAGACGGAAGAAGCTCTTAGGAAAGCAGGATACCTCAGGAAAAAGCTCTGATAACGTCCAAGAAGTAACGAATCAAACAAGAGTTGAAAGTTTTTCAAACAGAAACTCTTCAGAAAATGGGCACTTTTGTCGTCAAGACAGAAGTCGAGCAAACTTCTATCCGGACTTGAAACAACTTCCAAACAGATCCAGGATATGTTTCAAAAGATGGTGAACGGCAGAACGACTGGAGCAGTATGATGGACGGAAACAGCTAATCAGTCCAGAACTGTCCGAGTAAGTAGCTGGTTGACTATGTCGCTAAAAGCCTCCTATTCAGAAGATGTGTGAAAGGCTTTAAATCGTCGCTTTGAGAATCTGGCAGATTGGTGGGCGCAACTATATCCGTCACTGGATTTTTGATATCTGTTGTCACTCGTCTCAATGTATCGGAAATGGAAGTTTGAACGTGGCATGGATACGAGTGCCGTGCGGCTACTATCTCAAAGCTACTTGTACCAAAAGCAGGAAATGGTGGCTTTATAAGCTCTTTTTTGATTTATGAGCTGAGTGGCAAGGAAATGGTCTTCACGCAGCTGATATGAAAGCGAGCCGGTCTGGTAGTTGTTCGGTTTGGCTTTTGAGTATCAGGTGTTTCGACCGTGACACTTCAAAACTGAATGACCTGGTTTATTCATCCTTTTACCGTGAAGTTTGAGAGATATTATCCTGGGATGTTATTCAAATGGTCTGGCTTGTTAGCGATGTTCTTTATATTCGTGACCACACTGGAAGATGGGACAATTGCTGACGACACCGAGTCCAGCTCCAGAGGATAACCGGCAGCACACAGAAAACCAAGATTGCCTCCTATTTCTCAAAAGCAGGGAGGATTTTCAGAAATCATGCAGGAAGTCATGGCAAGACCAAACAGGAGTGACTTTTCAAAAGGTTCAGGAAACGGTTGATCAGTATTTCACTGAGTCATTGGTCTCACAAGATAGACAGTGTCAAACATAATCTGGCCCAGATTGTTTTGACTGATTCTGCCTATATGACCAAGGTGATGGATTTGGACCTTTCAGAAAGTTTTCACTGTTCAAACTCAGCTCGCAAAACAGTTGTCGGTCTAGCATTTGGCCTCAAGTGGGCGTACTAAATCAGTTTTGAATCTCATTACGAATGGAGTAAATCATATCCATGGTAGACTCATCACATCACAGGACAAACTTTTTAATTGGACCATGCTGCGATTAAGTCTCGCTGCGTGGATAAGTTAAAAGTACGCCAACTTTGAATCGATCAGTCACAACCGCAAATCTGAAGTGCAGCTGCGTAACGCATGAGAAACTGAAAGTAGATGATGCCTTGTTTAATGTTATCTGCGACTGAAGTTATCTGGAGAAAGCTTTTTCAAAGCAAGCTCTCATCAGTCAGGTGCAGTTTGGTAAATCTTTATCTGCGAACAAAGATATCAGGTGGTATCCTAACAGCTTACTAAATCGAGCTATGGAAATCAGTCTTAATGCAGGTCAGATTTTTGTATTACACAGACCAAGCTGCTCTGAAACGAGTTCGACTGGTTATCCAAACCCAGTTTATTAAGCTTTGCGACAGGGAATGTCGATGGCAAAAGGGAGAGCAGCAAATCTGTTATTGCTCAAATCGTTATGGCACTGAAAGTCTCAAATGATAGTGGCTTTTGTCGGTATCTCGAGCTTGGAATGGCATAATATTGATTCACTTGATCTGGTCGGAGATGAATTATTCTGCTAGTTCTGCCTATGATATGAAGATGGTTGCTCATGACCACAACAGGAAAAACTCCAACTGTGCCTCGAGCAGGAAACAGGACAGAAGGATCTCGAAACCATTAATACAGGAGATGTTTGGCTCTATTTAGATACAAAGCGGTAATTGTGTCTCACTTCACGAGATATTACAACGATGTCTAATAGCATTGGGGCGCTCATGAATACAGAGCTAGCCATAGTGAAGGTCATCCTGCCTGGTGGGATACATGTAGTTTAGTGGACGTTTATAAGAAAGGAAACAAATGAACCAAGAAGAAATTAACCGGTTTTCGCTTTATCCATTGAAGAGTTGACCAGAAAGCTGATTGATGAGGTACATCAAAGAACCTCTTAGCCATTCAATTGACTCCAGAAAGAGGGAGCTACCAAGCTCCTTCAGAAGAAAAGAAGAACTGAAGCCGCTCCGAAGAAGTGACTACACCAGAAGAAAAATAATGGAGGTAAAGATGGAGAATAAAGAATTATTGCCAGATCTCAGTAAAATACAGAACCCTTTGATTTATGCGTGCCCTACTTATATGCGCGAGAACGTGAGAATTCATTCACTGCAAAGAAATGAGGAGAGGATTTTAGTGTACTGAGAAGTACAAAAGCGTCCTGTGATTAAAAGAAGGTCGACGTCAGCTGATGGAAGTCTGAACTGTGGGAGCTCTGACCAGTGGGGAGCGACAATCTCTACCATGAATTTGTCTGAGGTTTATTCCAAAAAGAATTTCTATCATGCAGTTTGATGAAAAGGAAATCCAGACTGGAGCGAACCACAGAAAGGAAAATGCATCATGAAACAGTTAGTTTTTAGTGAACAAAGTCTTGTTTTCCACAGTAGGAGGACTTTAGAAGTGTGTTTTGTGACCGATGGTTTTATATTTTGCCTTGATTATCTTCATATTCATTGATTATATTAGTGATTGATGGCAGCTGTTGAAAAGAAGCTATCCAGTGCAGTTGGTTTTCGAGGACTCGTTTAAAAAGAAGTCATTTGATGCTATATTATGGGCAGGATTTATTGATACTCATATCTTGAAAACAGGGAGGCATCATCCGAACCGCTATTATTTTCTATTACTTGTCTAACGAGGGGCTCAGTATTATAGAAAATGCAGCACGGATTGGTCTGCCAGTTCCAGAGAAACTCAAACAAACTTTGAAACAATTAAAATCGAGGAAAATAAGATGGCATTATTTGAGTAGATATCAGTGAGCACAGACGTTTTATTGACTTTGATCAGTTGAAAAACAATGTGGACTTTGCCATTATTCCGTTCGTCCTGGGGCAGCTTTGCGGAAGATTTACGAGCCCGGAGAAACGCATCTGAATGTGAACGGGTTGGCATTCCGTACGGATTTTACCATTATAGCTATGCTCGAAATTTGGGAGAGGCACAAGCTGAGGTCAATGCCTTTTTGAACTTTTGCTCGTCAATATCCTTCTATGCCTCTTTATCTGACACTGGAAGATGCGGATGGGTTGGAAAGCCAACAATGGTGGTGTCTCTTTGGAGACTTCAGAAATTTGTCGGCTGTTTTTGTGACATGTCAGCTATGCAGGCTACTGGCAGGGGTCTATGCAGCTTGTATTGGTTCCAAAATATGGGACTTGAGTCGCTATACGGGTGACTCAGCGGGCAGGTGGAGGCTTTGTTCGTACCGGACAGACATTTGGCAGTTTACCAGTGATGGTCTAGTCGGAGGTGATTAGTGGACGGTGGATTCAAACTATATGTATCGGGATCTGCGTTCCTTTATACCTGGCAGCTCCAGAACCTCGACCAGCTGTTACCGCACCTGCAGCACTCTACCTCCACACGCACAGTGCAAGAGGGTGACATTATCTGGCATTGCGGCTCTTATGCACGAGTTATCAGAATTACGGCTAATCAATGATTACCAATCCTGACTTGATTTATCCAGTGTTTGCAGGTATGGAAGTGCTCAAGTATCCAGCATTACAACCCATACCGTTGAAAACGGAGATACGCTTTTCCGCCATTGCAGCTATGTACGGCACGAATTACCAGCACTTAGAATGGCTATCAATGGAATTGAGAACCGGATCGATTTATCCCGGTCAAGTGTTACGAATTGAATAATCCATCAAGGTTCTGTATGGTTGGCCATGCAGGTCTTTTTACATAGACAGCATTTTTAACTAGAAAAATGCTGAAATGAGTGGGCTGAATACTTGATACAATTTGGCTAGCTTTAGAGGATATATAGTATGGAAGAAAGGAGAGTGAATGAAGCCAGAAAGATAAGAGTTTGTGCCTATGCGCGGTTTCAACCATGACAGAAAAACAGCAGGACTCCTCACCAATCAGCAATCCTACTATAATCATTTTTATCAAAAACTAAAAAGATGTCGAGTTCATCGGAGTGTATCAGATCAGGGATTTCAGGCAAACCGCCAAGCGTCCAGGCTTTCAGCAGATGCTGGAGGATTGTAGGCTGAAAATTGATGTCATCTCATACAAAGTCTATTTCTCGCTTTGCCAGAAACACTGAGTTATTGCTTGCAGTAAGCCGGAACTGAAAACTATTCAGTGGATATCTTTCTTTGAAGAACAAAATCTCCATACCTTGTCAATGAGGGTGAACGCTCTACGGTTCTGCCAGCGTCGCAGAAGAAGAATCAATGCGCAACATGAGTGAAAACCAACGGGCTTTTTCAGAATAGTTCCAGCGAGAGAGCTGGTGATTAACACTAAGCGCTTCTAGGCTGGCGACAAGCAGAGAACGGTGAGTTAATCATCAACTCCTGAGGAAGCTATCGTCAAACGGCTTTATAACCTTTATTTATCTGGTATGGGCGTTCGCGTCGTCGCAAAAGCTATTCAATGAAGAGAAGCTCCACGGTAGACGGTGCGATGGTATTCAAGCACCATTACCAATATTCTAAAAATGAAAAGCATATAGAGATGCAATCCTGCAAAATACTATTTTGCGGAAATCACAAGCAAACGGTTCAACCAAATGGTCAGGTGCAGCAGTACCTGATTACAGATAACCATGAAGCTGGATTGTATCCAGAGAAGATTGGAAGCCGTTCAAAAGCGTTTGCACAAAAACAGTAAGAAAGGCCCGATCATAGATTACAACCGGCGATATCCTTGAGTGGATTATTGAAAATGCGGCTGTAGCTTCACTTTGAAAACGGCAGAAGTACCACAGCGAAAGGGTTGTATGGGTCTGTAGCAAGCATATCCGAGAAGGAAAGTCCTCCGCATCGGCATGCGCGTGCCAGACAGTGTAGTACAGGGTTGAGTATCCATGAACCCACAGTGGTAAAGGAGGAGAACATCGGTGGCATATTGCAGTTATTCCAGCAAAGAAAACGATACAAGTCGAGCAGAAGCAACACATTCAGAAAATCTGATGGCGGCTTTACTGCCGAGTGTCCACTGACCAAGACGAACAGCTATCGTGTATGAGAACCAGGTTCGGTATTACAAAGAGTATATTCGGCAGAATCCTTCACGAGTTGGTTGATATTTATGCGGATGAGGGGATTTCTATGAACTACCAAGAAAACGCACAGAGTTTAACGGTTGATGCTGACTGCCGAGGCAGTAGATAGAATCATCAGTGAAATCCATCAGCCGTTTTTCCAGGAACACGCTGGACTGCTTGAAAAATATGTCCGAGTTAAAGGAACTTGAATCGTCACTTTGGAAAAGGAGAATATTGACAGTCTGGATGCCAAAGGAGAGGTGTTTTGACTATTCTTTTCTTCTTGGGCTCAAGATGCCGAATTCCTGTTCTTATCTCAGAGAATGCGGATCTGGGGGATCTCGAGAAGTCTCGAACGAGGCGAAATAAGAGTCAACACAACCAAGTTTGTAGGCTACGACATGGGTGAGAATGGAACGATCTGGTCATCAATGAGGTATGCAATCAAGATTGTTGTGACGAACCTTTCGGGATACAAGGAGTAAACACCAGAAAGTATAGCGTGAGGAAGTCTAAAAGAAGAAGGCTATCCAGGATGGAATGGGAAGCAGTGGTATCCTACCATCAAAGTTCAAAGGATGCTTCAGAAATGAGAAGTACATGAGGATGTCTCAGCAGAAAACTCATACGGTTGATTTTCTGACCAAGAAAGCGCAGTAAACTGGGAGCAAGCTGGATCAATACTATATCGAAGGCAAACTATGAAGCCATCAGTTGATAAAGTGAGTGGGGAATTGGTTCAGTTTGAAGCTGGAAAGCGAACTGCAGATAGACACCACATCAATTTTACATTATCCAGTGAACAAAACCTATTTACCCGTAAGCAGTATTCTGTAAAGAATGGAGTCTATTTGCTAGAAAAACTGGACCACGAGCAGAGGGAAACGTCCTGTCTGGCAGTAACAACCGGTACAGTAAAAGTGAGTCCAGGCCACCCACCGTCATATTGATGAAGAACACTGGTAGCAGGCTTTCCCAGAGCCACATTGAGGTTCTTCAGAGAAAACAAGGAAAGCTACAGAAAGTGTGGAATAACTTGAAGTAACATGTGTTGAGAAGTACTCATGCGAAGTGCAATTACAGTGAGATGCTTGATAGAGATCAGAACAATTGAATGGAAGAAAGATGTGCTAGGTACTTGTGAGTAACTCTGGTGAGACAGCAATATTTCTATCAAATTTAGAAGGAACAGAAGTACTTATATATTGTAATATTAATGTCATGCATTATTATTATGTTTTTTCTTTTTAGGGGTGATATAATGACATAGAGATTTATGAATAATGGTTGCCCTATGAATGAACCAATAGGTTGAGGAGAATATAAATGAAAGAGCTCTAGCAGTTTTAATATCATGGATCAAGCTAATATCAGACACCCGGAGGAAACAGGGTAGAAAATACCAGGAGAATGATTGAAGATGCTATGGACGAAAGTGTCCTTCTCGTCAAAGTATGAGTATGAAATTTTCTCTCAGGCCTTTATGAATAATACTAATGTAAAGAAAAATAGTATATTGATATTTGCATGCGTGAAATCAATACGTACTGTCAATATGTGATGGATTATCGAAGCAATTATATTCATTCTAGTAGCAGTATCGGTGCTAATGTATTAAAAACGAAGCATAGTTAATATTGAAATTTGGTGAATCAGTTTCTATTGGAAATAAATGTATCAACATTGGTTCTAATTTTACCATGTAATGTGATAGTTCCAAGCCAATAATGGAATTATAGTAATTCAAAGTGGTGGATTCCGAACGGTTTATTGAGGGTATCAAATTTTTCACTTGGCATGGTAATAAGGAAGCTAATCAATTATCCTAAAAGGCATTCATAAAATGGAATTTCTAAGAATAATGAAACCCAACATGATACAAGAGTTTGGTTAGATTATGAAACACATCAAAAATGAGATGCGTGATGAACTGGTGGATGAGAATATTTCTTCACATACCTAGTTGAAATGTCTAATATGGAATATCCCTAATCAAATGTTCTTTAATAATAACTATACAGATTTGCCACACAGAGTATTAATTTAATTTAGTATCGAAATGGATTAGACTGGGTAGGTTGGAGTCGGATGTTTTATTTGTCGCGAGAACAGAAATGACTTACAAGAGACTAAAGATTTTGTTATTAAGATGATTGATTTTAGAATTTAGAGTAAGTAAGATTAAGTGATTAACAATGAAAAATTTATTAGTATTACGGTATGGTATTTGCATTTTGTCGGATAGCACGTTTTATTATAGGTGTAGTGGAGGTGTCTCAGAATAAAACTACATACTATCGTTAGCATATTTAGCTATTGGTTTTATTGAGAAGCCGCAGATCAGTAACAGTTGCTTTTATGGCTTTTTTGGAGAAAAAGCTTGGCGTTGGTCGTTCCACCACTCCATGACGTCTTATTTTATATACTCAATTATAGAACTTTAAATGGACTTTGATTGAAGAAAGAAGTGGGAACTGATTGATTGAGTAGTCATTCTCCTGATCAGCAAAGTCAAGCTTGGAAAACATGTGAAAGTTCGCCACAGCACATGGCTTCTATCGTCAATGATAATAATACAAAAAGTTAATTTATACTCTATTAAACAATCATGCGTTGAATTACAAAAGTTCCATACATTATGGCACGGTAATTATTGATATTGGATAACCTAATAGACTGGAAGGTGTAATTACTATATTGCAGAAAAACCAGAGGGTCAATGAGATTTGAGAAAATAATCATTTTGAGTAGTTGATTTAAACTTGCAACCAAATGTATATCTTTATATAAACAAAGGAGTAAATCAGTCATGAGTTTTTCCAAGACCGCCATTATTGACCCACTAGTCCAAAAAGAGAAGGCGAGTATTGATTTCAAAGAAAATATCATCAAAATAAGGCTAAATTTATACATGATATTCTATGTCTTTCTCATCATATCTTCTAGGAATGATTCATATTTAATTTCTTGGAGTATCAGATCATGAAACAAAGGGAGTCTGCAATGATGAAGGCAGAAAACTCAAGCTATGATTAGAGATATGCTTAGGAACGCTAGTTTTCTGGCGGCAATGTACTGCTTATATAATATTGAAACTTAACTCTAAATGCAAAAGAAATTGATGTTTAACTATCATAATCTCCTGATAATACAACCTTCTATTTAGAAAAAAGTATAGAGATGGGAAACATGTATTCAGCCGACAATATAAACGAAGCAGGATACTAATATCCAATTGATAGCTAAGAGTCAACAAGAAGTTGAATATCTATGGATAAGGATTGACCTGATTTATCAACCGTTTGATAGATTACCCCATTACACAGAAGATAAGGATTGACGGGAGAGAACTTGCTGAAGATATTATAAGCAATTTCCAGACCGTTTTCAGAGGATAAAGATCTCTGATGATAGATAGAGATGGTACTATGTCACATTATGAACAGCAGGCATTATTTCACGTCTTATCAATTCAAATACCATCAGACAATCCCTATGAAGACGAGTTAATTGTAATGGAATCTGTAGACATACAACTCAACAACCTAGATGGGAGTTTTCTCAATTGAGAAGGACTGAAATTGATGTGTTTCACAAATTATTTTATAAATGGAAGTCCAGAACGGTTAATTCAATAAATTTCTTCTTGATGAAAAACGAAATGTAAGGAAGTTTGTTCGGTCAAGGAAGACTGTTTTGAATTGATACTTGTTTTGAATCAGTAAGAAAAGAAGAATTTGATGGAACCTGTTAGTCAAAAACCTACATACGAAGATTTTGATATTTTCAAACCTGGCGATTGAGTGGAGATAACAAGAATCGAACTAGACAACTAATTCACTCATATTAAAAGTATTCAATTTTTTTGAATGCGAAATTGTTGAGATTTTAGATTACATAAAAACTCTTAAAGTATACCTAGGGAAGTATAGAGTCCAGCAATTAAACTGCTAATAGTATGAACGACTTAAATTTTCAATGCTGTGCTATACGTTGAAGACGTACTAAGTAACAGATAAGTGATGTTTAATGGTTTAATTCAGTCATGTTGACCTCTACATTGTTCTTATAGTATAGCAAGATAACGTCAGCACATGTTGAGGCGGTAGTGTTGTAAAAAAAAAAGTCAAATCAAAAAGACTTCATCTTTAAGCGACTTACAAATATTTGAATTTGAAGAGAAAAAATGATTTAGAAACGGAAAGATTGATTTCTTCGCCCATGGAAGTTAAAAAGAGAGACGCCAATGATTTATTTCAATACGCCAGTCATCCAGAGGCGTTGGTCTGCAGATGCTCATAGTATTTGAAAATAGGGAGATTATAAAGTTATTGCTAACTTGAGATATACGCCATAGTTTTAAAAGAAAACAATGGTGCCAGTGGTAGCATAGGATTATTGATCGGCATTCGTAAGCAGATAAAGGTATTCTGATACTGAGGCGAGATTGGTTACTGATAGTAGTTCCGTAATAGTCAGGGTCTGATACCGTGGAAGCAGTTCGTGAGTTGGATGAGACCTGACGGAGGACCTGAACGAGGGCCGTGGTGCGGCGGTTTTGACGGCAATACAAAGTCAAAGAGAGTTCAGAAAAATGTGGCCTGCTATCACACAAAAGACAACATTCCATGGTTGAAGGTGTTTCGCACAGAACACATAACCCGTCTATCAAAGTCAGAGGGATTTCATTTGGCAACCAGTTTTGTCGAGTAAGTAAACTTTTTCGCACGATAACCTTATGCTATCGTTAAATAGACAAGTGATATGCCCGACATACAGTAATGCTGCCGAAGTACCAGTGACATTCAATCCAGTCAAGTGTGTAGCCTGCTTGTGAAAATTGTATATTTATGAAAGTCATTCAAAAATCTTGTTTTTAAATTCTTGGCAGTAGTATTAGTAATCGAAATAGGTTAATGCGAGTAAGGAATGAAATTATTGTACGCAATCTAAAGAAAAATTTCGTGGTAAAGTTGTATTGACATTCCTAGCTTTGGATCGTATTCAGAGAGATTGTTTCTATAGTGGGCACCAATGGTGCAGGTAAATCAACCTTCATGTAAAATTATCTCCGCTTAATGTTACAAGATGCAGGTGATGTATTTGTTTTTGCAGTAAGAATACTGAAAGATATTCATAACAATGTCAAGCTTTCCGTACCAGAAAGCGGTAGAGGCTACTATGAATATCTGACGGCAAATCAAAAATATTGATACTTTTACATCTGAATAAAATTTCGCGTGGTCAGGTTAAGGATGAATTGGAGGATTTATTTAATAAACTAGCTTCCATCCCTATGTTGATGTCTTGGTCAAACTGAATTGTCACAAGGAACGAGACAAAATTGTTCTGATTTTGCATTGACTTTGTGTCAAAAGTATTGTGTTTAGATGAGCTCAACCACGGTCTGATGTCATTGCTAAAAGCAGTTTGCGAAATTGTTACTAACTCTCAGCCAAGAAAAAGGAACTATTGTTCTCATGACTGACTCATGATATCTATTTTTGCAAAAAGAAATATCAACAAGAATTTGTATCATGAGTAGCGAGAATAATCCAGCAAGGTAGTTTTCAGAAATCTTTTGGGGAAAAAATACTAGGTGGATTAAATATAGAATTGGTATTTCAGACTCTGATAAAAGATGCTTTTGAGAGACTGTTTCGATTTATCTTATCAAGTAGAAAATGAAAGATTGATTGTTGAAGTGAAAGATAGTCAGGTGAAAAATAATATCTTAATAATTTTGATATGATATTTTGGAAGAAGTTGAGGAAAGTATCGAAAGAAGTATTGCAGAGGTTATCAATGATGATTAAAGAAATAAGAAGGGAGTTAGAGACAGCTGCAAGAGATGATGCAGTTTAAATTCTAATTTATCAAATTTCTGGAAATTTTTGATAATGGTTTCAGCTTTATCTTCAATACTTTAAAGATACAAAGCAAATTTTTATTGTTATGTTTATTATTTACTTGGTATTTTTACGAGTCATAGTATAACGCACCCAACTATTGAGGATGACCTTTATGATAGAACTTTTGATAAGTGTAATCCAGAGTAGTAAGAGTGTTTTTCAGGGTCTTAATGTTTAGAAATTATTGTTCGGATATTATGATTCGGTTGCAAAGCCTATATTTACTCGCTTTTATCCACGCTCAAATGATGTTGATTTTCCGGATAGTATTTTAAAGTTAGTTGGAACCCAGCTGTATGTATGCTAACTGTTATTAGCATATATGGTCTGGGTTTTTCCTATCAAGTCCTGCTTCATTTTTAATCGTACTCTAGCATTACATCGTTAATTTTTATTTCATGCTGTATTTTATCGTATACCAACACTGCATAGGTGGTTTTATTTGGCTTTATAGGAAAGCTTTTTCCTTACTATGCCTTGAGAGAATTATTATTTCTCCGTCCTACCAGAGTGTCTAATTATAGTCTATTGTGCAGCATATTGGTCAGCTGAACTTTCCTATTTTTCACTTTATTGAATATTAGCAAAAAGAGGGAGCCTTTTTCCATGTTTAGTGAATTAAGAAGATATTTTCAATTATAGAGTTCGATGACACGCTTTGATAGTATTTATGAAGTGATTTATTCTCATGATTTTTATTACAGGAATCATTATTATTTTTCTAACAGTGATAAACCGATAAATCCCACTCTATATTTATTATTCTATAACTAATGTGATATTGCTTGCTAATGAGGAGTTGGAATTTGAAATTGCACTAATCAATATACAAATATCAAAACAACTAGACGGACACCAATGATGATTTATATTGCTAGATCAACAACTTATTTGATTTGGTCAACACCCATTTTTGATTTTCAAATCATTCTATCGCATGTGTAATGAAAATTTTTATGCCTCATTCATTTAGTGGATTTGATTTTTGATGTCAATACTAATTATGCTGTATTTTGGTCTTATATACCATGGCAATTAAGTTAACAGAACGCTTTAAACGAGTATCCGTCCCATTGAATTTATTTAATACCATAATGTTATTTTATTCTGACCAGTATTTCCGCTGCCCTTTGTTAGCTATGCAGATGTGTTGGATATATTTTTGAACAAAAATAAAGCAAATTGATATGTTTAGAAC
>BNJU01003027.1_pt1 | contig 76317 bp, 72 predicted proteins | sample 8539281 | NCBI WGS metagenome assembly BNJU01 (sample SAMD00202456, study PRJDB9452) | human saliva metagenome | isolation source: human saliva | place: Japan
GGGATATAGAACGAGAATTACAACGTATAGGGCGCAGTGACCTGATTGGCAAACTATATGATAATGTGCCTAAGCGTCATCCTCGTGCTGTATATGATCCAAAGGCTGTTGGTAGTTCTCCAGACATACCGCGTAGGCGCAGTGCTGGCAAGGTCGATAAGCCCTAATACTCGCCACAAAAAGCACAACAAGTAATGGAGGTAAGAAACCCTAAGAGTTATAACCCCAAACTTTATGGGAGCGCCGCCATAAACAACGGTAATCTTAATATCGTACTTCCTGTTTAGGCCAGAAATTAGTTAAGACTTGAGGGGGCAAGGTTACGATTTTTTCTTCTTTTCCTTGCTCCTTTAATTTATTCTTCTTACCTTTGCCGCCGTGAAACAATTAGCAATGACATATCAAGTGAACGAAGTACTGCAAAGAATTATCCGATTCTTTGCATCTTTTTGCACTTTATCTTTGGTCAATCCAAATAATTTGCTAACACACACACACACATTCGCACCTAGCGTCTAATAACACATTTTTTCTTCTCGCATACGCGCGCGAAGCGTGCCGTAACCCCTGTAAACAAAGGACTTCAAGAGTTTCCTTTGTTCGCTTTTTTATGCCCTTTTGTGAACTCCGTTTAGAGCAAAATAAGAACGAAATAACAGCTATTTTAATCAAGAAAGTTATGAGAAAAGAACAAACTAAGAGGGATTATTCTGCACCCAGTTGCATGATAATCCAAGTAAACGAGACCACTAATTTGATGGACACGTCTTTCCCAAGTCAACATAAGCCGGGACACCATGGTCATGAGTCCAGCTGGTGCGAAAGCAGCGACCGTATGGCAGGACGAGAGAGGAAGAAGACAATGCAGAGAACACCTCTCCTTGGGAAGACTAAGAGAGTTATAAACAAGAATCAGAACAGACAAAGTAACAAAAGTAATGATGAGAACAAAACAATTATTCAGCCGCACTATTGTCCTTTTGCAGCACTGTTTGCAGCATAGCTTTGTAACCGTTCCTGCGCTAATGAGATGTTGCGCAGATGGTACTCGTACACGAAACAATGATAACGATAAGAACATGACAACCTTCGTAGCCAGCAATCAACAAAGACCCGCATCAACGATGGATTACGACGATGGGAGCTTTTCTGTTGAAGCAGGCGACAAGATTTATGTACAGGATGATGACGGCGCATGGAAAGTGAGCAGCAATGGTCCAACAAACAAGACCAGCTACTTCAAGTTCAAAGTATCTGGTAAATTCAACACCATGCCAACTAGAGGTTTATTACCCAGGCAAGAATGGCAGTAACAACCAACTGACCATTCCCCGCTGCAAACAGCAAACAACTCCTAGACAATACTGATCACTTTCGGCACATGGCGATTGTGGTACAGCAGACGCAACTGGTACAGTGGGTAGCAAATCCTTTTCTTTCCAGCTCAGACACCAAGCAGCTATCCTCGTCTCGAGACCTTTCACAAAGAATGCCGTGTTTAGAGCTATCTAACCAAGGTTGAGGTGACAGCCGACAACAATATCGCAGTAGCTACATCCATGATCCTAGCAACGGCGAGATTACAGGCGCAGGTAGCGACAAGCAAATCATCCTCTCACCACCAAGGGCGTGCAGCATGCTGATGGTTTCAAGTTGAGACAACTCTACCAGCAGCACCACAGCGAACAAGATCTACTATGTTTATCAAACCAGGCACACACAAGTTAAAGATTCGTTATTGGTTGAAAGACCTCGTCACTGGTACGAGGGCACTATCACGAAAGTTCTGGCTCATTCGCTTACGATAAGAATACCTGTTACGACATGACATGCTGACATGATATCACGCGCCTATGACGGTGATCATACTATACGTGGGACGCACAGGAACAATACTGGTATGGTTACGAGTGGAATAAAGGCAGTAGCCAGACAACACTAAGTCTCAGCCAGCCAGCAGCGACTACGCTCAGAACAGCAGCGATACTAACCATCGTTACTACAACGAGAGTTATCCAGGTTATGGCGTAAGCAATTCTGCCACCCAGTCATGCGACACTCTCCCCAACGTAAACGAGATGACTTGGTACGCCGCAAATGGCGAACCTCGTTGGGACGACAGACGAGCTTTGAGACCGCTGGGGCACTTCACATAAAGGAGGTATGTGGTTTAAGCAACAGCGGTACTAATAGCATGAGGTAGTACTAGACTCAAACAAAAGCAGTCGACGGCAGCGATTGGCGAACAACCGCCAAAAACCAGACTGGTCCATATCTCACACCCTTCCTTACGCTGCTCGACGCAAGTAATTATTTTCTACCTGCCCGCCTTGGGTCACTACAGCTCAGGTCAGCTGTACGGCATGGCAGCTTGGCAACTATTGGTCGTCAAGTGCTATATCCATGTGGAACAGCTACGGTGCGCATACCGCCTGTATTTCCTTAGTGGTTACGTCGCGTGAGCAGCATGACAATCGTGACTACGGATTTAGAATCAGTGCGTTAGAGTAATTCTTACCATAGTCTGTTTTAGCCTGCACACGAATGGGTACGAATGGGTCACCCAACGAAGTATGATCGCACCAGCAGCTGGGCACAGAGACGACCCAACCGCTGGGTATAAAAACACTGAAAAAGAGGACATAAAAAGATGTTATTATGAATATAATGTTTAATTTAAATTCTAATTCACAATGATTGAATTTAAGTTGCGCCTCGTAAAAGGCGACAATGGGAAAAATGAAGGGTCAGACGGTATATATCGTTGCACCAAAAAGATCAACAGAAGATCTCACCCGAAATGGTATTGGAACGCATTGTTCGTGAGACCTCATTGACAGAGGGTGATGCGCGTAACGTGATTATCACGCTGCGTAACCTTATCTCGGACTGTGCACGCATGGGGAACAGGCTTTAGACCTCGGCGACATCTTCTCTTTGCGGGTCAACGTGCCCTCAAAGATGGAGGAAAACGAGAAGGACGTGTGTGCCAAAGAGCCTCAAAGCTCCGAGGTTGACATTGACTTGGAAGAGTCCAGTGCGCAAGGCGTTGAAGGAGTTGCAGGTGGATGTGGATAATCCTGCGCGAAAGAAAGGAAGGAAACAGGAAAAGCTCTGACCCTTCTCCGAAAGAAAAGGAGAATAAAGAAGAGGAGGACCGGTGGCAGGATAAAGATATACCTTAACAATATTTAAAAAGGTGGAGATTAGTATCTCCACCTTTTTTATTACTTTTGCATCTGATTCTTTCAGAGGGTGTTTTAGAGCCTTCTTGAAAGGGATAATCAGATTGAAGATAAGAATACGGTTATAAGAAAATAAAAACAAATTATGAGTAAGCAAACAGAAAAGATCAAGGCTCTCGTAGAGAAGCGTGAGTTGGCTCGCTTAGGCGGTGGTCAGAAAGCCATTGATAAGCAGCATGAGCGCGGCAAGTACACAGCACGTGAGCGCATTGAAATGCTGGTTGATAAAGGTAGTTTTGAGGAGTATGATATGTTCAAACTCCATCGTTGCCACAACTTTGGTATGGAGAAGAAACAATATCTAGGTGATGGTGTTGTTGCAGGTTCAGCAACAATTGATGGTCGCCTTGTTTATCTCTATGCTCAAGACTTTACTGTAAATGGTGGTTCTCTTTCAGAAACCATGGCACAGAAGATCTGTAAGGTAATGGACATGGCTATGACTAACGGCGCACCTGTTATCTGTATGAACGACTCTGGTGGTGCACGTATCCAAGAGGGTATCTCTGCATTGGCAGGTTATGGCGAGATATTTGAGCGCAACATTCTTGCTTCAGGTGTGATTCCACAGATCTCTAGCATTCTTGGTCCTTGTGCAGGTGGTGCTGTTTACTCTCCAGCTTTAACTGACTTCATCATCATGAAGGAACAAACAAGTTATATGTTCCTTACAGGTCCTAAGGTTGTTAAGACTGTTACAGGTGAGGACATTGATGCAGAACATCTTGGAGGTGCCAGCGTTCATGCGTCTAAGAGTGGTGTAACTAGTTTCACGGCTAAGACAGAAGAAGAGGCAATGGACTTGATTAAGAAGTTGCTTTCTTATATTCCTTCTAACAATCGTGAGGAAGCTCCACGCGTAGAGTGTACCGACCCTATTGATCGTAAGGAAGACCTCTTGAATGAGATTATCCCAGACGATCCAAACCAAGCATACGATATGTATAAGGTAATCCAGGCTGTAACTGATAACGGAGAGTTCTTCGAGGTACAACCTAAGTTTGCTAAGAATATCATTACAGGTTTCGCTCGTTTCAATGGTCAGAGTGTTGGTATCGTTGCTAACCAGCCATCAGCATACGCTGGTGTATTGGATACGAACGCTAGCCGTAAGGGTGCTCGTTTCGTTCGTTTCTGTGACGCATTCAATATTCCAATCGTATCACTCGTTGATGTTCCTGGCTTCTTACCAGGTACAGGTCAGGAGTACAATGCCGTTATTCTTCATGGTGCTCAGTTGCTCTACGCTTACGGCGAAGCTACAGTACCAAAGATTACAATCACATTGCGTAAGAGCTATGGTGGTTCTCACATTGTAATGGGTTGCAAGCAGCTTCGTTCAGATCTTAACTTCGCATGGCCAAGCTCTGAGATTGCTGTAATGGGTGCTTCTGGTGCTGTTGCAGTACTCTGTGGTAGAGAGGCTAAGCAAGTTAAAGAGCAAGGTGGTGATGTAAAGCAGTTCCTCGCAGAGAAAGAAGAGGAATACTCAGAGAAGTTTGCTAATCCATATCAAGCAGCTCAATTTGGTTATATCGATGATGTTATCGAACCACGCAACACTCGTTTCCGCATCTGCCGTGGCTTAGCACAACTTGCTCACAAGAAGCAGGATCTCCCAGCTAAGAAGCATGGTTGTATGCCAATGTAATTGCAGGAGGCTAGACTATGGATAAGAACGTATATGCTGTAATAGCGATGGCACTCTACGAGTTTGCCGGAAACAATGTTCACGACATCGAACCAAGCATTATAACCATTAAGCCAAAGCAAACAATGTGGGATGCTAAGTTCGAGATAATGACAAAGAAACCATAATAGAAAGTCAAATGAAAGAATTTAAATATACAATCGACGGCAAAGAGTATAAAGTCGAGATTGGTGAGATTAGCGCAGAGAATGTTGCTGAAGTTACTGTAAATGGTGACAAATACAGTGTTCAGATGGATAAGCCAACTGAGCCAGAGAAGAAGAAGGTTGAGCTCGGCAAACCTGCTGCAACTGAAGCTAACGAAGACGCTGCACCAGCAGCTGCAATCAACGCATCTGCTGCTATCAAGGCTCCACTACCTGGTACGATCACTTCTGTTGAAGTAACTGTAGGACAGGAAGTAAAGGCTGGCGACACCGTAGTTGTTCTTGAGGCTATGAAGATGCAAAATAGCATTGAGGCTGAAAAGGATGGTAAGGTAACCGCTATTGCTGTTAAAGTTGGTCAAGCTGTACTTGAGGATGACCCATTGGTTGTTATTGAGTAAGACAATATTGTTCTCTATATACATGTAATTAGTATATATAATAAGGTAATCCCCGAAGTCGATTTACATCACTTTCGGGGATTACTATATAATAAGGTGGCACTTTTTAATGTTTAGCCCCTATCTAATCTATAGAAAAAAACAGGATTCCACATAAAGAACAACTCCATCAGCTATACGCTCTTGTATGAGGTGAAACCTTTAAGTTAAACGACAAATGTACTTTTAAGTTAGAGGTTGATTCTACTTTAAGTTAGTGTCCAATCGTACTTTAACTTAAACATCTTTTTCTGATTTATACTTAGCGAACTACTTTCTACTCGTTTGTATAGTCGAATTATACAAACGTGTATAATCAATTATACAAACGTGTATAATATCGTACTCTAACTTAAAAATGCTTTCGTACTCTAAGTGAGAGATTAATCTTACTTCAAGTAGGATGTTAACGAAAACATTGACTTAAACATAGAAAGCTGTTTAAGTCAATGTGTTCGAATAAGTTAATGGGGTGAAGAATTAAGTTCATTATTAGTAGTGTATCAAGCCCTACTAATAAGAATTATTGGACTTTAAACGTAAGTCTTTTGCTTACTATTAAAGAGTGTTCCCCTCCTTTGGGAATACAACAGAAGGCTTAAACTTCTTAGCCTCCTCAAAATCCATCATTGCATAAGAGATGATAATTACGGTATCACCTACAACGGCTTTACGGGCGGCAGCACCATTGAGACAAACACAACCGCTTCCACGCTCACCCTTTATAATATAAGTCTCAAGACGCTCACCATTGTTATTGTTGACAATTTGCACTTTCTCGCCAGCTATCATATTAGCAGCATCCATGAGGTCTTCATCAATGGTTATACTTCCCATATAGTGAAGGTTTGCCTCTGTGATTGTTGCACAATGTATCTTACTCTTTAATACTTCTATTTGCATTTCTATTCTATCCTCTATATTTAATATGGTCAATCAATCTTATTGGAGTTTTACCGCAATAGACGGTTATACATCCAACAATATTTGTTGATTCGTTCCAGTCAGTAACATCAAGAAGTGTGTTACCATCTACGATTGCGAAGTACTCAACTTCTAGTCCAGATATAGCATTGATGTCAGCTATAACCTTATCATGAGTTTCCTTTACACTATGGCTTTGAGAGAACTCTATACTTTCCTTCAAGGCTCTGTAAATGTTAGGAGCAATAGCACGCTCGTCATTCGTAAGCAATGTGTTACGAGAACTCTTTGCTAATCCGTCTTTGTCACGAACGATAGGACATTCAACTATTTCTATATCCTTCTGCAAACCAAGATATTCTACAAGACGTTTAATAACAGCAATCTGCTGCCAATCTTTCTCACCAAAGTAAGCACGATTAGGGCGTGTGATATAAAACAATCTACTAACCACCTGGCAAACACCATTAAAATGTCCTGGGCGCTTAGCTCCCTCCATAACAGTTGATTGTGGAGGGAAGTTGAACTGTCGAGTATCAGGTCGTGGATATATTTCATTAGCAGATGGAGCAAAGACATAGTTGGCACCACATTGTTCGAGCAGTTTACAATCAGCCTCCAATGTACGTGGATAACGCTCCAAGTCTCCCTTATCGTTGAATTGTGTTGGATTTAAGAAGACAGAGACAATCGTTACATCATTCTCTTCCACACTACGCTTAACGAGTGAAGCATGTCCTTCGTGTAAAGCCCCCATTGTCGGAACTAATCCGATAGTCTTGTTATCTTTTCGCAAAGAGAAAAGCTCATTTTGGACATCAACAATCTTTTTAAAAACTTTCATTAGTCACTATAATTTAAACGCTGCAAAGTAACAACAAAATTATTAAAAAGACGAGAAATAACATGAAATAATGAGAATAAGTAATACATTTCCACCCTTTCTAATTGAAAACAAGCTGAATCTCAGTTTTTATTCGTACCTTTGTAAGCAATATTAAATTTCTAACATAAAGAATGGGAAAGAAAGTATTATTTGTTAATCAAGAAATCATACCATACGTACCTGAGACTGAAATGTCTCATTATGGTTCTGAGATGCCACACCTTATGCAAGAAGCAGGATATGAAATTCGTACATTCATGCCTAAGTGGGGAAGTGTTAATGAGCGTCGGGGACAGTTACATGAAGTGATACGTCTCTCGGGGATGAACTTGATTATAGACGATACAGACCATCCATTGATTATCAAGGTGGCAAGTATCCCGCAGACTCGCATTCAAGTCTACTTTATAGATAATGAAGACTATTTTCAGAAGCGTTCTGCTATGACAAAGGATGAATTAGGCAATGATTATCCAGATAATGGTGAACGTGCAATCTTCTTTGCAAGAGGAGTTCTAGAAACAGTAAAGAAGCTCCGTTGGGCACCAGACATTATTCATTGTCAAGGTTGGATGGCATCTGTTATACCATTCTATGTTAAGACGGCTTACCGTGATGAGCCTCAATTTGCTAACTCAAAAGTAGTCACATCTCTTTTCTCGGAACAACCACAGGATAGTCTTGGGGTCAATTTCAAGAAGAGTTTAGAGTTCCGCGAAGCAAAGGCTGAGAGCCTAAAGAAGTATGGGGATAACTTTGACTTTATGGAACTTGGTAAGTTGGCAATCGACTACTCTGATGGTGTTATTAGCACTAGTGAGGGCGTTAATGCAGCACTAATTGATTATGCAAAGAATAACGAAAAACAACTTCTTGAGCATATAGCTAATGATACGGAACTAAAGGGTAAGTATTCAGACTTTTATAACAACTTGATTTAATGAAAAGAAACTTTATTGTAGCATGTTTACTGGCAGCCTGTTTCGGCATGGTATCATGTGACGATACAACTAATACAATTGGAGGTTCATTAATAGACAATATTGATAAACTCTCCGTGAAAGCTGATACTTTCAATGTAACATCGAAAACGGTATTGGCAGATAGAGTTATTGGGCGTACATCAACTGGATACTTAGGGCGAATGGAAGATCCTGAAACTAGATCAATGGTTACAGGTAAACTTCATGGCACAATTTCCATGTATTAAATGATTACCAATTACCAAAAGGCAGACTCTATCATGAGTCGTGATGCTAATGGAATCATCAGCTGACTCATGTGATATACGTTTGTACTATTCTTCTTACTATGGTGATTCTCTTAGTCAGATGAAGCTCACTGCGTATGAACTACAAAAAGCCAATAGAGGAAGGACAGGTATATTATTCTAATTTTGACCCAGAAGCACAGGGTTATATACGTACAAATGGAATTGCAGAACGACGTTCTTACACCTTATTAGATTATACAGAGGCTGATAGTATTCGTAACAAAAAAGGCTATACACGCAATATTATTATCAGATTGAATAAGCCTTATACAGACAAGAATGGGCAGACATATAATAATTATGGAACTTACTTGATGCGTAAGTATGAGCAAAGACCACTAGCTGCTTTCCGTAATGCATATCGATTCTTGCATGAGATTTGTCCAGGCTTCTACTTTAAGATAGATGGTGGCTCTGGTTCTATGGCACATATTCTGACAGCCCAACTCAATATCTATTTCAAGCATAAAGAGAAAGGAAAGATAAGGGAAATTTCTACCAACCTTATTGGTACAGAAGAAGTGCTACAGATGACTAATTTCTCTAATGACAACACTCGATTACATCAGTTAGCAGTAGAGACTGGGCACACCTATCTAAAAACACCAGCAGGATTGTTCACAGAATTATCACTACCAATGTCTGACATTTTGTCGGGACATTCTTCTGATTCTATTAATTCTGCCAAGATTGTTTTGTTACGTCAGAACAATACATCAACAAGTAATTATCAATTTGGTATACCAAAGAACATTGTGATGATTCCTTCAGATAGTGTGCAATCGTTCTTTACTAACAATCGTCTTCCAGATAATAAAACATCGTTCTTAGCAACTTATAATTCAAAGCAAAATGCTTATACCTTTAATAATATAGCTGGTATAGTGAACCTGTTTGCACACCATCAGAATGGTAGTGCTAACTGGGGTAAAGTTATGCTAGTCCCTGTTGAAGTACAGACTGTTAAACAAGGTACAGGTGAAAATGCAATAACTAAGATTACGAAGGTTTCTCATGATATGGGGTTATCAAGCACAAAGTTGTTAGGTAACACAGCAGGAACGAATAACATAAAGATTTCAGTTATATATAGCAAGTTCAATGGCAGATAATTTCTTAGAGCGTCATCAGGAGGATTACGAACGTCGTAAGGCTGCTTGGCTTAAGAAAAAGAAGTTGAAGTCTATACATAAGGTAAATTCTCAAGAATACACGATGACCAAAGATAAACGTTAAATATCAATAGTATCGGATATACCAAGCATAGGTATATCCGATTAATGTTTGTTTTGGCATAGCATTTGTTTATATCACATCACTATAATAGGGCTTTATCGCCCTTAAATAAGTGAGTTAATAATAAGAAAGGTTTAGGATATGATGAATCAATTTTCCCCGAAAGTCTCGGAAATTCTTTCATTCAGTAGAGAGGAAGCTAAGCGATTGACAAGTAAGTCAGTTGCTCCAGAACATATCATGTTAGCTATCCTGAGAGAGAAGTCAGGACCTGTTTGGGATTTATTCAACCGTTGGGAGGTTAATATAGACTATCTGAAAAGAGAAATAGAAAGATAAGATACAAGAGCAGAGTATCGGAACAGATGAGTCTGTTTCGGACTTATTATTGAACGAGCAGGCAAATAATGTATTGAAGTTGTCTGTTCTCGAAGCACGTTTACAGCATTCGCAGACGGTGGATATTATACATCTATTTCTCGCAATACTTCATGACTCTTCAAACAATGCTGCAAAGGCTTTATTAGAAGAGAAAGGTCTTAGTTATAATAATGTTGTAGCATTATTACAACCGCATGCTAATCATCCAAAGAATGGTATTGGTATGGCCGATGAGGATGAATTAGATGATGAAGAGATGTCATCTTCTTCTAGTTCTAGTAATGCAAAAACAACGCAAGCACCTCGCACAAAGTCTAAGACTCCAGTTCTAGATAGTTTTGGAACGGACCTAACTCAAGCTCGCCTTTAGATGGTAAAGCTTGATCCTGTTGTCGGACGAGAGCGAGAGATTATGCGTGTTAGTGAGATACTTGGTCGCAGGAAGAAGAATAATCCAATTCTTATTGGTGAACCGGGTGTTGGTAAGAGTGCAATCGTTGAAGGATTAGCACAGCTTATTGTAAAGCGTCTTACCTCCCCTATCCTCTTTGATAAGCGTGTGATGACACTTGACTTAACTGCTGTTGTTGCTGGTACTAAGTATAGAGGACAATTTGAGGAACGCATACGCGCTTTGATAAAAGAGATCGAACAAAACCCAGACATTATTGTCTTCATTGATGAGATCCATACCTTAATCGGAGCAGGTTCCTCCCCAGGTTCAATGGATGCTGCCAACATATTAAAGCCAGCCTTAGCCAGAGGAACGATCCAATGTATTGGTGCGACAACAATGGATGAGTATCGCAACTCTATAGAAAAGGACGGAGCCTTAGAACGTCGTTTCCAGAAAGTTCAAGTCGAACCAACAACTATAGAAGAGACCTTACAAATCCTTGAGAATATAAAGGATCGTTATGAGGCACACCATCACGTAAAGTACACAGAAGAAGCCTTGAAAGCATGCGTAAAGTATGCAGATCGCTATATTTCTGACCGTTTCTTCCCTGATAAAGCTATCGATATTATTGACGAGGCAGGCTCACGCACTCACCTTCAGCATGTGAAAGTCCCACAGGTTATCCTTGACATTCAGGGACAAATAGAGGAAGCACAGCAAAAAAAGCAAGACGCAGTGAAGAATCAGAACTTTTGAACTGGCTGCTGGCTTCCGTGATAAACAGACGGAATTAGAACAGAAGCTAAAGGAAGAACAGGAGAAATGGCAGAAAGGAGATGATACAGACAAGGTAGAAATCACAGAAGATACTATTGCCGATGTCGTTTCTTTGATGACAGGTGTACCTGTACAGCGTATGCAAGAAGCCGAAGGTATTCGACTTAAAAACATGAATACAGACCTAAAGAAGCTGGTTATTGCACAAGATACAGCTATCGACAAGATGGTAAAAGCCATTCAACGCAACCGCGTCGGCTTGAAAGATCCGAATCATCCAATAGGTGCTTTCATGTTCTTAGGTCCAACAGGTGTTGGTAAAACCTACTTAGCGAAACGTTTGGCAGAGCTAATGTTCGGTTCTTCCGATGCACTAATACGTATTGATATGAGCGAATACACAGAAAGCTTCAATACGTCTAGACTTATCGGTGCGCCTCCAGGATATGTTGGATATGAAGAAGGTGGTCAACTTACCGAGAAAGTCCGCCGTCATCCCTACTCTATCGTCTTATTGGATGAGATAGAAAAAGCACATGGCAATGTATTTAATATGCTTTTGCAGGTACTCGATGAAGGAAGATTGACCGATGGTAATGGAAGATTAATCGACTTCCGTAATACAGTTATCATCATGACTTCCAATGCTGGTACCCGACAACTAAAGGAATTTGGGCAAGGTGTAGGCTTTAGAGCAGTAAACTTAAATGGACTCTCCCACAGCGAAAGCGATAAGGAACGTGCACGTAGTATTATTCAGAAGAGCTTGAGTAAGCAATTTGCGCCAGAATTCCTTAATCGATTAGACGAGATTATCACATTTGATCAACTTGATCTCAATGCCATTCTGAAGATTATAGACATTGAACTCCAAGGTTTATTCAAACGTGTTAAGGCACTCGGCTATAACATGGAGATAACCGATGACGCAAAGACTTTCGTAGCAACAAAGGGATACGATGTGCAATTCGGTGCCCGACCATTGAAACGTGCTATACAAAACTATATTGAGGACGGATTAAGCGAGCTAATCCTCTCTAATGAAGTGAAATCGGGTGATACTATTCACATTTCTAAAGAAAAAGATAGCGAAAAGCTAAAGTTCGAAGCGAAATCTTCTACTGCAAAGACAGATGAAGAAACAGCTTCTTGAAGAATGTAAAAGGATTTAATTCAGAAGATATCAACATCAAAGAAATGTAGCTTTTCGTGGGGCACGGGCTATACTCCCGTGCCCCACATGTGTATGATCCGTAACCAACGAACGCTACACCATAACAAAAGATACAGAGAATTGTTCGCAAACCCTCCACAAATTATTTGCAAACAATCTATTTTATAGCTTTATGTATTATAAGAAAAACTAAGAATATCTTTTACATTTTGTTTTTTAATTATAGGATAAAATAGAACTCAATAATCATAGATTTTTAGAAGGAATATTCGATTTTTGGAAAACGTATATACGTTTTGTGAAATGTATATGTTTTTGATGAAACGTATATGTTTTTGTAAAATGTACCTCCGTTTTTTTAGTAAAACGTACCTCCTTTTTGGTGAAATGTACCTCGTTTTTGCAAAAAAGTAGGTACTTTTTACCTAAATTGAATAGATTTTTTTATCTGAGAGTAAGCCTAAATTTTTCGTAAATACCTATATATCAGATACTTACAACTAATCTCAAAATTGCTCTCAAAATTCGCGTATTTGAGGGAGAATAAGGGTTTGCTGGATAAAACGCAAGGAGAAGTGTTAAATATGACAATATTTCATTACAAAAATGATTTGAGTAAATTGGTCTGTTTCCCTATCTAACAGAATCTTACAAATTATCAAAAGTTACATTAGACTTTCTATCAAAAGCCAAATATTCAGCATTGTTACGATACCAGCCAATGAATAAAGGAATATCATATTGAGCTTACTATTTGCATATTTCCCCATTACTCGCTTTGAAGATGTTAGTCCTACCTGTAAAAAGACGGTGAAAGGAAGCTGAACAGATAGGAACATTTGTGAGATAATCAAGCCTTTAAAAGGGTCTCCTATAAAGAAAATTATCAAAAGCGCAATACCCAAGGATAAAACAATTCCTACAATAGAGTGAGTATCTTTTCGCATTATACGACTCACCGAATAAACCAGAAAAGATACTACCTGCTGCCATTCCGCTCGTAATGGTGCTTGATATGCCGGCTAATAACAAAGCAATGGCAAAGATATTGGCTGCGTTATTTCCTAATAGAGGCTGTAACATTGCCTGCGCTTGGGATAGTTCTTCAACATGTTGCCCATGAGAGAAGAAAGCTGTTGCTGCTAAAAGTATCATTGCTGAATTGATTGCCCACCCTACTATCATTGAAAATAGGGTATCAATGAATTCATATTTCAACATGTGTTGAATGCGTTCGTCTCCTTTCAAATGAATCTCGCGGCTTTGGACTATCTCGGAATGGAGAAAGAGATTATGAGGGCATGACAACAGCTCCCAACACACTCATAATTATCAAGAGTGAACCTTGAGGAACTGTGGGCACAAAAGCACCTTCTATTGCTGACGGCCAATGAATGTCAACCAAGAAAAGCTCATAAATAAATGAAAGTCCAATCATTGACACAAAACCAATAATGGCACGTTCCATCTTCTTGTAGCTATTTGTAAAGAGCATAATAAGCACAGCCGCCGTAGTAAGCACGGAACCTGTCGGGATGCTCATTCCAAATAGCATCTGCAATGCTATCGCTCCACCTAATATTTCGGCAAGCGAAGTAGAGATACTCGCAAGAATCGCACTAATAATAATAGGGCGTCCAACCCATTTTGGGGCATACTTAACAGCAGCTTCGCTCAAACATAAGCCTGTAACTATACCTAAGTGGGCAACATTATGCTGTAACGCTATCAACATAATAGTTGATAAGGTTACAACCCACAATAAGGCATAACCATATTCCGATCCTGCTGCAAAGTTACTTGCCCAATTTCCTGGATCAATAAACCCAACAGTAACTAATAATCCAGGTCCAATATATTTAAAAATATCCAAGGCACCCAATACATGTGGGTGATCCTTTCGCCTCAAGTCCTTTAAAATATTCTTCATAATTAATAAGTTTCCTGCAAAAGTTACATTATCTATACGAGAAAACACAGCTCACAAGAAAAGATTTCTTTTTAATTACATGTAACATACATATAATAAAGAACTTTTCCGCTATAAATCGTCTATAACATTATCTTTAGTAAAAGAACTCATAGTAATAATCCAAGGTTATTAGATAGAATAATCATTATCTAAATCTAATAAAACAAATAATCATCTTCAAAACATTAGTAGTAAAATGCCCAACGCTTCACAGCGACAGGCATTCAATCTCAATAGGTATTAGTTGCTTTAAGGTAAAAAGATTGTATTCAGGATAACAGTTGCAAAGATAAGGCATTTTTATTTCTCACAAACATTTCCACAACTTTTTATTATAAAATATTATTTCTTACATATCAGACAATTAATATAACTAAAAATAATTTTCTATATATAATCAAATAGCATAACGACAAACCAAGTATTTCTATCGAAAAATAAAAATGATGATTATCTCAACTTTATTTATTTACAGTAGATATTGCTATAAACCAGAAAAAAATAAGTAACTTTGCAACAAATAATAAACAAGAATATATGACTACGATAGAGAATAACACCAATGAAGAGAAGCGAAGTTTAAGCTTTGTAGAACAACTGGTAGAGGAAGATCTCGCTGAAGGTAAGAACGGAGGACGCATTCAAACTCGTTTCCCACCAGAGCCAAACGGCTATCTCCACATAGGACATGCAAAAGCAATTTGCATGGATTTTGGTGTTGCAGAACATTATAATGGTGTTTGTAATCTTCGTTTTGATGATACCAACCCAAGTAGAGAGAATAATGAATATGTGAGAATATCCTTCATGATATTAGCTGGCTTGGATTCAAGTGGGGTACTATCTATTATGCAAGTGACTACTTTGAGAAACTTTGGGACTTTGCCATCTGGATGATTAAGAAAGGTTTGGCATACGTAGACGAACAAACAGCAGAGCAGATTGCAGAACAGAAGGGAACACCAACAACACCTGGTACAGCTTCTCCTTATCGAGATCGTCCAATCAAGGAAAATCTTGCTCTATTTGAAAAGATGAATGCCCCAGAAGCTGTAGAAGGAAGTATGGTATTGCGTGCAAAGCTAGACATGGCTAATCCTAACATGCACTTCCGCGATCCTATCATCTATCGAATCATTCAGATACCACATCACAGAACTGGTACAAAAAGTGGCATTGCTATCCAATGTATGATTTTGCACATGGTCAGAGTGATTACTTCGAAGGTGTCACCCACTCTATCTGTACACTTGAGTTTGTACCACATCGCCCACTCTATGATAAGTTTGTTGACTTCCTCAAAGAGTGTGACGGAACAGCAGACAATCTACATGACAATCGTCCAAGGCAGATTGAGTTTAACCGCTTAAACCTTACATATACCGTAATGTCTAAACGCAAACTTCATACACTTGTTGACGAACATCTCGTTAATGGTTGGGATGATCCACGTATGCCTACCCTATGCGGTATGCGCCGTCGTGGCTATTCTCCAGAGTCAATCCGCAATTTTATCGACTCTATTGGTTATACTAAGTTTGATGCGCTCAATGATGTTGCTTTATTGGAAGCTGCTGTACGTGATGATTTAAATAAAAAGGCTACACGTGTTAGTGCTGTTCTTGATCCTGTTAAACTTGTCATTACCAACTATCCAGAAGATAAGACAGAGGAGATGGAGGCTATTAAACAATCCAGAGAATGAGGCAGATGGTAAACATACTATCACATTCTCTAAGAATCTTTGGATTGAGCGTGCAGACTTCATGGAAGATGCTCCGTAGAAGTTCTTCCGTATGACTCCTGGTAAGGAAGTACGTTTAAAGAACGCTTATATTATTAAATGTACAGGTTGTACAAAGGATGCTGAAGGTAATATCATTGAGATTCAGGCAGAATATGATGAGAACAGCAAGAGCGGTATGCCTGGTTCTGATCGTAAAGTAAAGGGAACTCTCCATTGGGTAAGTGCTGACCATTGCTTAAAGGCTGAGGTTCGTGAGTACGATCGTCTCTTCAACGTAGAGAATCCATCAGCTGACGAGCGTGACTTCCGTGAATTATTAAATCCTCAAAGTCTATCAGTACGCACTGAATGCTATGTAGAAAAGTTCCTTGCAGAGAAGAAACCAGGAGATTATCTCCAGTTCCAACGCACAGGTTACTTTATGCTTGATCCAGATTCCACTTCAGACCACCTTATATTCAATAAGACTGTTGGTCTAAAAGATACTTGGGCAAAGAAGGTCAAAGTTTAATAATCATTAGAAAGTAATTTGGATATACATTTTTATAGCGAAGAATTTAAGCAACTTCTTCATAAATATGAGGAATTGCAAGATAACAATATCAGTGAGTTCCTAGATTCTGAGGAACTTACTGATATTGCTGAATATTATTGTACTATTGGAAAGAGGACAAAGCATTGGAAAGCTGTTAATTATGCGAACCATCTTTACCCTACTGCAACAGAGCCATTAGTATTTAAAGCTAGAATGGCATTGCTCATTCACAATGATGTTTCGCAAGCGAACGAGATAGCAGAAACGATTGTTGACAAGAGTGATTCCGACTATATGTATCTAAAAGCCGAGATAATGATAGTGGATCATCAGGTGAGTCTTGCTGATCAATATCTACAAGAACAATATGAAAAGTTAATAGATGTCGATAGCAAAGACGAATTTATAATCGATTCGGCTGCTCTTTTCTCCGATTACGAAGAGATCGATTATGCAGAGAAATGGCTTAACCGAGCTGGAGATATAGACAATGATGACTATAAGGAGATAAAGGTTCGCATTCTAAAAGGGCGAGGTAAATATAAAGAGGGCGAGACTCTCCTCAACAAACTTATTGATAAGAACCCCTACTCTTGCAATTATTGGAATCAACTCGCCCAAATTCAATTCTTAAATAATGATATTCAAGGAGCAATTACATCCAGCGAGTATTCCATTGCCATAAACCCTAATGACGAAGATGCTCTTCTTAACAAGGCTAATGGATTATTCTCATTGGACAACTTTAAGGAATCGCTAAAGTATTATCAGCTTTACAAACAGACATGCCACAATGCTGACATCAGTGTTATAGATGTAACCATTGGACATATATACCTTATATTAGGTTATCCTATAGAAGCTCAAGACTCCTATCAGCAAGCAATAGCCGAATCATCTAATAAGGATTCCACATTAATCAATGTGGGAATATCGATATTTGATAATGGATATTTCAAGATAGCTTACAACCTCTTTACTTTACTCTTGCCAAAAGTTGGGAAAGATTGGACAGAAGGTTTCGCATACCTTGCACGCTGCTGCTACGAACTTAACAAAACCGAAGAATATAAACAATATCTTCAATTGGCGATAGAGCGAAATCCAGTGGAATGTCAAGATGTATTATCCGATCTTTATCCACAAGGAATGGCGATAAAAGACTATCCAAGTATCAACATTTGAAATAACAATTCTATTAATTAATTCGAACACAATCATGAGTTTTATCACAACCCTACTCGGACACCTTAACTATGGCACCATCTTTCTCTTGATGCTCTTAGAAAGTACGGTCATCCCCGTACCATCAGAGTTAGTGGTTGCACCTGCCGCTTATCATGCTGCAGGCGGAAATCTTGATATGTGGCTTGTTATCCTCTTTGCAACCTTAGGAGCTGATTGCGGTGCTACAATAAACTATCTTGCTGGATGGTACTTAGGTCGTCCGCTTATTTACAAGTTTGCTAATCAGCAAATTGGGGCACATTTGCCTCTTAAATCAAGAAAAGGTTGAAAAGAGTGAGAAGTATTTTGATAAACATGGATTGGTAGCAACCATTACGGGACGATTACTTCCCGGTATCCGTCACCTTATTTCGATCCCAGCGGGACTGGCAAAGATGAGCTATTGGCGCTTCATTCTCTATACAACAATCGGTGCTGGCGCATGGCATAGCATTCTCGCAATATTAGGTCATTACATGCATTCTTTCGTTCCAGAAGAACAATTGGATGAAAAGATTCTCGAATACGGAGAATACATTAAGATTGCTCTCATCGCTTTGGTACTCCTCGCATGCGTTTACTTCCTTGCAAAATGGTATATCAAGCGTAAGAAGACCGAAATTAAGAAATAAGTTTCATCTCCAAAGCACATGCAAATCATTAACTTTAAATATTGCGTATCATGAGTGTAAATGAGAAATATATAGAAGAGATAGTACAAGAGCAACTCTTATCTAGCGAAGAAGAGCAAGCACTTGCGGCTAAGATTAAGCTCGGTGATGCCAAAGCTCTAGAGAAATTAACCAAGGCTAATCTCAAATTCGTCGTATCATTAGCACATCATTATAAGAATCAGGGATTAGGAGAAGACGATTTAGTGAGTGAAGGCAACATCGGAATGATGCACGCCGCCCAGAAATTCGATGGGAACAAAAGGGATTCGCTTCGTATCTTATGCGGCACCTTACATCAGAAAGGCTATGGAAGAGGCTATAAAAGAACAGACGGCTCTCTATAAATTACCGAAAGATGAGAAGAGCAAATTTGAACGAAAACGCACGCATGCTATATCCATTGACCAGCCCATCCCCGTCGGAAGCAGTAATAACTTTACTCTGCAGCATGTTTTAGAGAATGAGGATGCGCCACAAGCTGACGAACATTTGAACAAAGAACTCCTAAACTTCGAGATTCAGAAAGGCTTAAATGAACTGAATGAAAGGGAGAAACGCATTATTATCGCTATATATGGACTGAATGGCACTCATTATACTATGGCTGAAATAGCAGAGAATATGGGACTAAAGCGTGAACGAGTTCGTCAAATCCGCAATAAAGCTCTGCGAAAACTTCATAAGAAGATGAAGTAATCCCATAGAATTTATACTGGGAAATTCCCCCTTTATCGACCTTATAACATTTGATTTGAATAAATCCCCCCTTATTCCTAGCATAATTCTACAAAGGAAAGATATTACTAGATAAGGAAACAGACAGATTTATTCAAATCATTTTTGTAATGAAATATTGCCATATTTAACACTTCTCCTTGCGTTTTTATCCAGCAAACCCTTATTCTCCCTCAAATACGCGAATTTTGAAGCAATTTTGGGAGCTTAGTTATAAGTATCTGATATATAGGTGTTTACAAAAATATGCTTACTCTCAGATAAAAATCTATTCAATTCAGGTAAAAGTACCTACTTTTTGCAAAAACGGAGGTACATTTCACCCAAAAACGGAGGTACGTTTTTACTAAAAACGTAGGTACATTTTACTAAAACGTATAGTTTCATTAAAACGTATATACATTTCACCCAAAACGTATATACGTTTTTCCCAAAAATCGGATATTCCTTTCTAAAATCTATGATTATTGAGTTCTATTTTATCTCTATAATAAAAACAAAATGTAAAAGATATTCTTAGTTTTTTTCTTATAACACATAGTAATAGGGTATATCAAATCACTTTCGATATACCCTATCTTTTCTTACTTATCTGATAAAGGAACCATAGCCCCTTAATATTGGAAACTATAGTCTAAGACTCTTCTTAATAGCCTCAATCTTCTTCATTGCGCGCTCTTCACATGCTTTGTAATCGGCTGCTGTATTCATTACATCCTTTACTTCAAGGTAGAACTTAATCTTAGGTTCGGTTCCGGAAGGGCGAACGCTTACTTTTGTTCCATCAGTACAGAACCATTGAAGAACATTACTTGTCTCAGGCATATCAAGTTTTTCCTTAGAACCATCCGCCTTTGTCAGTTCAAGACTCTGATAGTCCTTTGTTAACTCGATAATACTGCCGCCGAGATCCTTAGGAGGATTAGAACGGAAGTCTTTCATCATCTGTTGAATCTCATCAGCACCGCTCTTGCCAGGACGTTCAACGTTGATGGTAAATTCTTTACTGTATCCATATTCGAGATAGATGTCCATGAGAATATCGTAAAGTGTCTTACCATGATCCTTTGCATAAGCGCAAATTTCAGCTAAAAGTGAGCATGCACTGACTGCATCCTTATCGCGAACAAAGTCTTCAGCCATAAAGCCGTAGCTCTCTTCACCACCACCAATATACTGCTGCTTACCTTCGGACAATGCTATCTCATGTGCAATCCACTTGAAACCTGTATAACAATCACGCATCTCAACATGTTGCTTCTCGGCAATCTTGCGAATTACCTCTGTTGTAACGATAGTCTTAACGATAAAGTCGGTTGGTTTCATCTTGCCTACTGCCTGACGATTAGTGATGATATACCACAAGAAGATAAGGCAAGTTTGATTACCATTAATGAGAACCCACTCACCATTAGAGTCCTTGCAAGCCATACCTACACGATCAGCATCGGGGGTTCGGAAGCCATAAGGATGTCAGCATCTAATGCTTTAGCATCGCGAAGACCTAAGGTTAAAGCCTCTGCGAACTCTGGGTTAGGGCGATCAACAGTTGGGAAGTTACCATCTTTGATCATCTGCTCTTTTCACACAATGAACGTTATCAAAGCCCCAAAGAGCTAATGAACGTGGAATCATTACGCACCTGCACCATGAAGAGGGAGTGTACACAATCTTTAAGTCGTGCTGATGCTTGATAACTTCAGGGTCAATACAAATTGTCTTTACCTGATCCAAGTAAGGTTTATCAATATCTTCGCCGATAATTTGAATTAAATTCTTGTTACCATCGAACTTAACATCCTCAATATGTACTTTGTTTTACTTCATTGATAATGCCTTTGTCGTGAGGAGCAAGAACTTGCGCTCCATCTTCCCAATACGCCTTGTAACCATTATACTCGCGTGGGTTATGGCTCGCTGTGATATTTACACCAGCTTGTGCTTTCAAGTAACGAATAGCAAACGAACATTCTGGAGTAGGTCTCAAGTCATCAAATAGATAAACCTTAATACCGTTTGCAGAGAAGATGTTAGCTACAGTTTCAGCAAAGAGACGGAATTGTTACGGCAGTCGTGACAAACAACAACACTGATTTGCTCTTTGTTCTTGAAATTAAGTTTCAAAGTAGTTAGCAAAGCCTTGTGTCGCCATACCCACTGTATAGATGTTCATTCGGTTAGAACCAGCTCCCATGATGCCTCGAAGTCCACCTGTACCAAATTCTAAGTCTTTGTAGAAACTCTCGATAAGATCTGTCTTATCCTCATTCTTAATCATTGACTCAACGGCTGAACGTGTCTCTTCATCAAAAAGCAGGAGACAACCACTGCTTGGCTTTTACTCTCGCATTCTGCGATAAGTGTTTGGTTATTTTCCATAATTTAAGTCTTACGTATTTACTAATTTACTATTTGCAAATATAGGCATTTATTCCGAGAAACATTTGAGGGTTAATTATTTTTGTATTTTTGTACCCGTTAATCCTGACGGCTAATATCAGTTAATCAGTTTGGGATGATAAGTATTAATCTTAAAAAGATAACTATAAAATGGATTTAAACTTCAGAGGAATACTTCTAGCTATAAGCACGTTTTTTTGATTATCGGTCTGTGCCATCCTTTGGTAATAAAGACTGAATATTACTTTTGGTACTAAGCCTTGGTGGTTATTGCTTATATCTGGAATCGCTTGTTGTGTTGGTGCCCTATTTATTCAGAATATATTTCTTTCAGCTGTACTTGGTGTTCTTGGTGCTTCCCTACTTTGGGGCATTGGTGAGTTACTAGCACAAGAAAAACGAGTTGCAAAGGGATGGTTTCCTATGAATCCAAAGCGCAAGGAACACTATAAGAAGATTAATAAAGAAGAAGATTTGTGTCCTATTTGCAAGGAACAAAAGGATAAATAGTACTTATTCATGGTGGTAAGGCTCACCTTTTATTATAGTACAGGCCCTATAGAGCTGTTCTGTAAAGATGAGTCGTACCATCTGATGAGAGAAAGTCATACGTGAAAGCGATATTTTCTCATTAGCCCGTGCATATACATCTTGCGAGAATCCGTATGGTCCTCCGATAACAAAAACAAGTCTTCTAGCTGTATTTTGCTTTTGTGTTAGCCAATCAGCATATTTAAGAGAGGTAAATTCAGAACCATGTTCATCCAATAATACAACCGTATCAGCAGGTTGAATCTCCTTTAATATGAGTTCTCCCTCTCTCTGCTTCTGCTGTTCTTCCGTAATATTCTTCGTATTCTTTAGTTCAGGGATAGTCGTTATAGAGAAAGGCATATAATGCTTTATCCGATTAGTATAATCATCAATCCCTTCTCTGAATATCTTACTTTGTGTTTTACCAACGAGGAGTAAAATCGTCTTCATATTGCTTCTACCTTATTACAACTTATGAATTTCTTCCCATATCCGCTGAACGGGTAACCCCATGACATTAAAGTAACTGCCATTGATAGATGTTACCCCAACATAGCCTATCCATTCCTGTATTCCGTAAGCCCCCGCCTTATCAAAAGGTTTGAAGTGTTTTTATGTAATAATTGATTTCGTCATCACTCAGTTGCTTGAATGTTACATCTGTCGTGACGGAAAAAGAACGGTAACCTGTAGAGGTAAGAAGACATACACCCGTAACAACTTGATGTCTACGACCGCTGATAAGATGTAACATCCTACGCGCATCATCCGCATCCTTCGGCTTACCCAACACCTTATTATCCACTACTACAACCGTATCAGCTGTGATAACCAAGTCATCTTCGGTAATCAATGTTTTTATAAACATCAGCTTTCTCCCGTGCAATATATCCAGCGACCTCTACAACAGGGAGATTATGAGGGTAATCTTCTACTACATTTGGCAGAACTTTTACCTCAAAATCAAGATCTAATCCAGCCAGTAGTTCCCTACGACGAGGCGAATTACTAGCGAGTATTATATGTTTCTTCATTACCAACCAAATGCTTTTGCGTTCATAACCCAGTTCCCTTGCGCCTTCAGAACTTGCTCTAAGATATCACGAGCCACACCATAACCACCTTTACAATCACTGATATAACATGCAATTTGCTTAATCTCTGCACAAGCATCCTTTGGACAACACGGACATCCAGCATGCTGCATGACCTCATAATCGGGAATATCATCACCAACGTAGATAATCTCTTCCTCCTTTAAGTCATATTTCTTTAGGAACTCTTCCCATGTTTTAATCTTCATAGAGCAGTTGATATAAACATCCTCCACCCCAAGATATTCATAACGCGAACGCACATTCTCGTTATGACCACCTGTCATAATTGCTAATTGCAAACCATGTTTCACTGCTAATTGTATGGCATATCCATCCTTTATAGTAATGGTTCGAACAGGATCGCCCTTCCCATCCATGAGAATTGTACCAGCAGAAAGCACGCCGTCCACGTCAAAGACAACTGCCTTTTATCTTCTTTAAATCGTAGTTTATCATTCTTTTTTATCGTTTGCATGAATATTATTAGAAAGCACCTCATAGATAGCCTGCCAATTAGAGTGTGATTTCATTAGCAACATTTGCTGATCAATCACGTTTTGATCCCATCTAACAGCTGGACCCGTCTGCGCTTCCTTCGGATTCATCGCATGGATTTTCTTTGTAGTTTCATCAATTAGCGGCAACATGACGTCAAAAGGTATCCCATGCTCACCGAGAATATCCGCAGCAACACTATAGCAATAATTACTAAAGTTGCATGCCCAGACCGCAGCCAAATGCAGATATTTCCGATTTTCACTATCAAGTGGAATAACACGCTTTGTAATTATCGCTGCTAAAGTTCGAATATTCTCTTGAACTTCCTCTGAACTTCCTTCTATAAAGATTGGAATATCCTCGAAACTCACATCCCGTGTCTTCGAGAAAGTTTGCATCGGATAGAACACACCATAGCGACTAGCGAATCCTTTAAAGCAATCAATCGACATGGAACCTGCCGTATGAAGAAAGAGTTTATCCCCCCTACCCTCGCAAACTTGCGGAATCAACTGGCAAAGAGCACTATCCTTTACAGAGATAATATACGCATCTGCATCATTACGCAAGCCATCAAGATTTGTCAAAGCCTCCGCATTTAGTCTTTCGGCGAGTACACGAGCCGACTCTTCTGTCCTACTAAAAACCTGATTTATTATGAATCCTGCGTCGAATAATGCCCTACCTAATTGCGTTGCGAGCCGACCAGCTCCAATCAATGTTATTCTCTTCATGACAACAAAATTAATACTTTTCTAGGAAAATGTCGCTCTAAGGCATTGTCTTTTTAAAAAGAATTACTATTTTCGCAGCGTTAATAAAAGGTATATTGATCGTATGAAGTTCCTTGGAATTATCCCCGCGCGCTATTCTTCGTCCCGATTTCCCGGGAAGCCGTTAGCTCAATTAGGCGGAAAACCAGTGATACAGCATGTTTACGAAAGGGCGAAACTGGTGCTAACCGACGTCTATGTGGCTACTGATGACGAACGTATATACAATGTTGTAACTGCGTTTGGTGGAAAAGCGGTTATGACGCAAGCGAATCATCAGAGCGGAACGGAGCGGGCGTGCGAAGCATTGGATAAGATTAAAGGTAAGTTTGATGTTGTTATCAATATTCAGGGCGACGAACCTTTTATTCAAACGGAGCAAATCAGAATGATAATGTCCTGTTTCGATGATGAGCAAACGCAGATCGCAACCCTCGGTATTCCATTAAAGTCCATGCAAGACGTCAGAAACGTCAATAGCCCTAAGATAGTTCTTGACATAAATAATAATGCGCTCTACTTCTCTCGCTCGGCAATTCCATTTATCCGCGGCATAGAACAAGCGGATTGGATAGGTCACTATCCCTTTCTAAAACACATTGGGCTCTATGCCTATCGAGTTGAAACATTACACGAAATAAAGCAAATTGCCCCCTCATCCTTAGAACTTGCAGAAAGATTAGAACAACTCCGATGGCTACAAAATGGTTATCGTATTAAGGTTTGTATCACAAACATTGAGACAGTCAGTATTGACACGCCACAAGATTTAGAGAGAGCCAAGGAGTATTTAAAGCAAAACGAGCAATAACATTTTGTAATAGAATATGCTAATTTCAGCACTTCTCCTTGCGTTTTTATCCAGCAAACCTATATTCTCCCTCAAATACGCGAATTTTTGAGGCAATTTTGAGCTTAATCGTAAGTATCTGATATATAGGTATTTACAAAATTAAGGCTTGCTTTTCAGGTAAAAATCTATTCAATTTAGGTAAAAGTACCTACTTTTTGCCAAAACGGAGGTACATTTCACAAAAACGGAGGTACATTTTACAAAAACGGAGGTATGTTTTACCAAAAAACGGAGGTATGTTTATCAAAAACGATATATTGTTTCACCTAAACGTATATACGTTTTCCAAAAATCGAATATTCCTTCTAAAATTTACGATTATTGAGTTCTATTTTAACCTATAATAGAAAAATAAATGTAAAAGAATATTTCAGATTTATTCTACTATTAGATTCGATAAATTTCAGGTTTGAATCGTAGGAAAATAAAGCAGAAAACAACGTCCTCACCTATCCGAAAATAAATTAAATTCTATTGCTGGACGGGCGAGGACGTTAGTATCAATCCTTCTTTTCCGATATAACTTATAAGGTGTTTTCTCTAACCGAATACCTCATTTTCAGTAAACAATTAGAATGGAGGCTTGATCATATCGGCTGGTGGCGGAGGTAATGGACCATCATTCATCTTACTCCCGACAATCTCTCCGCCTATAGGATCATCAGGCAAAGGTACTGCAAATTTGGCATCTTCTGGATTGGCAAAACGAGTATATTCGCCACGGAAGTTCAGGAGAACATCGCCCGTTGCACCCTTACGGTGCTTGGCTATGATAATTTGCGCCATACCATGGAGGTCGTTTCCCTTCTCGTCTTGTAGTATATGATAATACTCGGGACGATGAACGAATAGTACCATATCGGCATCTTGCTCGATGGCACCCGACTCACGCAAGTCACTTAGCTGCGGTCGCTTGCCTTCAACTCCCTCACGCTGCTCTACGGCACGGCTCAACTGGGATAGGGCTAAGACTGGAATATTCAACTCTTTGGCAAGACTTTTCAGTGAGCGGCTAATGGTTGATACCTCTTCTTGTCGACTATTGAAGCGCATGCCATTCGCATTCATCAGCTGCAAATAGTCGATCATTAGGACTTCTATGTTATGCTCTCTAACCAATCGGCGTGCCTTTGTTCTCAATTCGAAGATGGATAGACCCGGAGTATCATCAACATAGATAGGTGCGCCTTGCATTTTGCGGATATTAGAATCGAAACGCTCCCATTCGTCTGGGGTTAACTGACCATTGAGAATCTTGTTACCCGGTATAGAACAAACGTTGGATATCAATCGATTAACCAACTGGACATTATTCATTTCAAGCGAGAAGAAGGCTATCGGCTTACGATAATCAACTGCAATATTCTTGGCAATACTCAATGCGAAAGACGTTTTACCCATAGCAGGACGACCAGCGATAATGATAAGATCGGAAGGTTGCCAGCCCGCTGTAATATCATCCAGCTTGCGGAATCCACTGGGTACACCCGTCAATCCGCCTTCACGATTGGCAGCTTGAAGCAAGAGTTGGTGAGCTTGATCTACGATCGTATCAATTTGTACATAGTCTTGAAGCATGTTCTTTTGAGAAATCTCAAATAATGCTCCTTCAGCTTTCTGCATCAAATCATCCACATCGACTGTCTCATCGAACGCATCCGTCTCTATCATTGAGGCAAATTGGATGAGCTGTCGAGCTAAAAACTTCTGCGCAAGAATGTGGGCATGGTATTCTATATGCGCGGAAGAAGCCACTTGCGAACTCAATTCAACAATGTATGAGGGTCCACCTACCTCTTCTAACGTTCCTTTATGACGCAACTCTTCGGTCACAGTCATAATGTCTACTGGCTTTTTCTTGGAGATTTAAAGACTGGACAGCCCTCATAAATCTTCTGATGACGAGCCTCATAGAATGTTTCGGGCTTTATTATTTCAGATACAACCGTGAAAGCATCCTTATCAATCATAAGGGCACCTAACACTACTTTCTCAATATCAATCGCCTGTGGCTGTAAAATGACCAAAGGAAGTATCAATAGGGGCTTGCTGTCCCCTTCTGCTTGTTTTGCTAACTTTTTCTTTCTGGCATACGGCGGCAAAAATTACAAAAATATTCCGTTCCTACATCATTATAACAACGTTTTTATTATCTTTGTAAGCAGTTTATAAAATAAAAACTCTATGATTTGTTTTCCCCTGTTGTAAAAATCAATCTTGGTTTGAATATCGTGCGTAAACGCGAAGATGGTTATCACAATCTTGAAACTATTTTCTATCCTGTACCGCTTTGCGATGTTCTTGAGATTAAAAAGATGGATGAAGAGTTCCCATCTGATACGGATTGTGACTTAAAGGTTACAGGAAGTGCGGTTGAATGTGATGAATCAAAGAATCTGGTTGTCAAGGCTTATAATCTGATTGCAAAAGATTATCAGTTGCCCCGAGTACACATTCATCTATATAAACGCATACCTATGCAAGCTGGTTTAGGTGGTGGTTCGTCTGATGCTGCTTATATGATTAGACTGTTGGATGAACGCTTCCGTTTGAATATGGGTATTAAAGGAGATGGAACGTTATGCCGCTAAGCTAGGTGCTGACTGTGCTTTCTTTATTACTTCAGAGATTGCTTATGCAACAGGTATTGGTAATATCCTATCTCCTGCTGATTCTGAAAATGGGAATCTTAATGGCTATTATCTCGTTCTTGTCAAACCCGATGTTGCTGTTTCTACTGCCGAGGCTTATGCATCTATAACTCCTAAGACCCCTGCAAAGTGTTGCCGTGATATTGTCAAGCAGCCTATAGATACATGGCGTGACGAACTTATCAACGATTTTTGAAGCTCCTATCTTTGCTAATCATCCAGAACTAGCAGCAATCAAGCAAAAACTCTATGATAAAGGAGCACTCTATGCGCAAATGTCAGGAAGCAGTAGCACCATCTTCGGTATCTTTGGTGTGAAGCCAACCGATATCGAACAACATTTTCCTAACATGTTTTCTTACGTTTGCAGATTATAAATACTCACATTATTTGGTAGTTAGCAAAAAAAGAAGTACTTTTGCACCGCTGTCACGAGATGGCAGCAATGAATTCAAACCTTATAAATTATTTATTTTTATGGCAACAAAAAATCAGATTGCAGCGCGGTGGTCGTAAGAACTATGCTTTCTATAGTATCGTAATCGCTGACGCTCGTGCACCACGTGATGGTAAATTTATTGAGAAGATTGGTACTTATAACCCTAACACCAATCCAGCCGCAGTAGATTTGAATTTTGAGCGCGCATTGTATTGGGTTGAGACAGGTGCTCAACCAACAGACACAGCACGTAACATCCTTTTAAAAGGTGAAGGTGTTTACATGATGAAGCATCTCCGTGGTGGTGTTAAGAAAGGCGCATTCGACGAGGCAACTTGTCAACAGAAGTTCGACGCTTGGAAGCAGACTAAAGTTGCAGCATTCGATGCTGTAGCAAAGAAAGTAACTGACGAGAAGAAGGCAGCTGTTGCTAAGAACCTTGAGGCTGAGAAGAAAGTTAATGAGGCTATTGCTAAGAAGGTTGCAGACAAGAAGGCTGCTGCCGTTGCAGCACAGAAGCTGAAGCAGCAAAAGACTGCTGAAGAGACTACAACAGAGGAAGCTCCTGCAGAGGCTTAATTCTCTTACTCACAATTAAAAGAAAATCCATAGATTCTTTCGAGTCTATGGATTTTCTCTTTATATACTCCGCAGAGAGTTAAGGGCTTACCCAGCTACCGGTCCACTTTTCCTTCTTTCTTTTTCGGTTCTTTTCCTTCCCTTTTCCTCCTCTTTCTTCTTCACCGTTTCGTATGAATTATCGCGCAAGGCAGCTTTTAGCTCTACGCCTGGCGTAAACGTTACTCGAGGCTTGATCGTTTCGGTCTTAAAGCGATTTCTCGTTCGCGGCACCTTCACTCGATAAGGTTAAAGCGCATCGTACCAAACTCGCCCAACTGCACGCTAAAGCCATCGCGCAAGTAACTAGGGCAGACACTCCATAAAGTTTGTAAGCACATTCTCAATGTCACCACGTGTCAAACGACGAACGACCGGCAATGTCTCTCGCAATGTCGCGCAGAGTCTTCTTACCTGCATTCACTGGGCTTGTATACTATTTCTGGGTCGCCTTTGCTTCCTCGGGTTTGTTCTCACTACTAGTTTTACTTTCATAGTTTTTTGTTTTTAGGAATTAAACTTATTATTATTAAAATGCCCTGTCCATCTTCCCTTTTCGGATTCCAGTCCGCAGGCATTGTTTTTCATTATTAAATTATCTCTATTTTTCTGTGATTCCTCATCTCAATACTCCTTATTCCGCAAAAAATCTTCCTTGTTTGCGATAAATTTCCTCCTTGTTCTCTGATTTATTTTTCCTTGTTCCTGTAAATTTTCTTCCAAGGAAGAAATTTTCGCGAAACAGGGAAGAAATTTAGAAGCATCAAGAGGTTGATTGGGGAGATTTTTCTTCCTTTCTTTTTCTGAAGCACAATTGTGTATAACTGGTCTTACCTGGCAGTACTGGTCTTAGAGGTTAAATCCAAGTGTAACTGGCCTCAGAGATACTAAATGTGCCTGCTATAATCTGTTCCATCCTTACACTCTGCTGCTGTCCAATATGTACCAGAAAGAGGTCATAGCGTTTATAAACGCCTGATCGAAGAGGGTCATGTTCATTGAGGAAAGTTTATTGTAGAGGGTAGGAGTAAAACCCATGTGGCTGAGGGAAAGCAAGCCAATCCACCAGCGTTTATATATCTTATATGCTTCCCAGCTATCTACCATCTTTCCAAAAGAGACTCCAGCTAGAAGAAAATCACGTACACCAGGCATTCCCCAATGGTGTAACCTAAATAGAGGAGTATAATCAACTGCTGATTGTATGGCAAGATTCAAAGGAAAGCCTTGGGGATGAGCTAAGAGATCAGAATATGATGTATAGGGATTAGAAGTCTCTTGGACTGTTGTATTCTTCCATTGAATCAGCTCAAGACCTCCCTCATTGACATCATGTAAGGCAAAAGCAGATCCACCAATACTAGCATCTGTTGTATTGCGATTCAAATTAAATACTACACCAATAGGAGTTTTAGTGACTTTGTCAAGTGATCCTACCGTTCCATCACTAAACAAATACTGACTCGTGACATACAAGCGAATGAACATTAGATATTGTTTGTTTGCCTCCAAGAGTTTATGCATTGGAGCAACAATAGACTTTCCCGTTAGGTTGCACCCCATAGGTGCGCCTGATACAAACCTTACTTTCAGCTTTGAACAATCTGTGGTGGGAAGTAAATAATCTTGTAATATTTCGCCACTAGCAGTTCCAAAGACTGTACCTGCAGACATAATTGTTGCAGGGAATGATTGACCATCTACTCCTCCTGGTGTAGAGAGTTGTCCCATAGTTGGGTAAGTATAAGGCACGTGGTAAGGTCATATACCATTGTCTTGGAATCGCATTTGCAGGTGTTTCTACCATATACTTATACTATCCGTAGAGACTATGAATTCGCCTTTACGAAATAAGGTCTTACCATCCCACTTGTCTACAAACGTGGTATTTGTCATTTTACAAGGCATAGAAAAATTAACATAGCTAGCATAGATTCTTATCGCTGCCCCAGCATGCTTCATTGTAAATTTAACCTGCTGCTTAGGGTCTTGATTGATGAGAACGTTACGCCGCACATCAAAGCGAGCGGTTTCTGCATCAGCACGGTTAACAGTAAGCTGTGTGCCGTTAGAAGTTACTCCATCATTAAAGCAAACAAAATCGGAGTGCCGTGAGGGAGACCGATGGCTTCGAGCTGACCTGCATCTGGAGTAAACGTAGAGCCGTTGAATGTTCCTTTTTAACTCACCTTCTTCACACCACCTTGAAAAGCTTGAATAGTACAATGGGCTTGGCGTATTAATAGCACGTGTCTTAGGAACGTCTGCTCTGTGCGTGTAGTGTCAGGCACAAGGCTAACCTCTGCCATTAAGCCGTCGCCAAGGTCTCGTATCTCTGGTTTTGTTTCTCATTGCTGCACGTGACTTTTGGTGTATTATCTGTGGTTCGTAATCCTTTTCAACGATAGAAAAAGAAACATTGCCTGTACCTTCCTCCCTGTGGAGTAACATTGACGAAGGTCTTCGTTGCCGCATCCCTGTCGTGTCATACCTGCAAGGGCGACTAGAAATGCTATTAATTCTTTTTGATTTTTCATTGTTGTCGTTTTAATTGTTTCTTTTTGATTTGTTTACCTCTGTGGCTTAGAAGTCAATTGATCCGCCGTCTACTTCGCCTCCATCTTCCCAATCTTCCTCCGTCGTTTGTGGCGCGTTAGAGTGACCGATGTACAGATAAATGTTTCTGTCTCCATTTCGTGAACGTTACACCTCCGGGTCGTTCGTAATCTTTCTTTTCTTTCTTTTTGCTCATTGCTTTTTATTGATTAAAAAAATAGTTATTATTATGATTCTTATTTGTCTTTACTTCATGTCACAGAGTTCAAGAGGGAGACGAAAGCATAAGAAGAGTTGTTAAAACAATGAATTATCTCCTCCTCTTGATGCTCTGTGGCACTATGTAAGTTTGATTTTATACGTGAATTAAATTCTATATTTTGCGTTTTAGCGGTCTTCAAAAAAGGCATAAAAAGCAACAAAGGAAACTCCTAAAAGTCCTTTGTTTACTAGTTTTTACGGCACGCTTCGCGCGCGTGCATGCGAGAAGAAAAAAATGTGTAGTTTACGCCTGCTCTACTAGAGAGAGAGAGAGAGAGTACAAAATTATTTGGAACTACCAAATAATTTGCTAGCCTTTTTCTCAATTTGAGATGTTAAAGAATCCAATGCAACGACACGGCATTTTACACCTTTATTATATAAAGCGCAAACGTTAGCTTGATTGAAGTTCTTTATTTGTAACATCGTTGTTTTTATTAGTTAATTCTCACTCAACGGCGCAAAGGTAAAAAGAAATATTGAAAATGACAAAAAGAATAAGGAAATGAAATATTGAAATAATGAGAAAAATAAAGAAAGAATTTACGCTCATGTTTAGCAAAGACTATTAAAAAGTCTGTTGAAATGGTTTTCAACTGACTTCTTCCTTATTATATACAAGCAACAATAGGATATCCCTCAATCGATTGTTAACTATCACCATTTGCTCATTCCTCATAAGCTTGATTCATACCCTTTACAACTTCATTTGTAATATTGTAAGCAGGGTCAGTATATAAAATATTATCACTGCTCTTGCAAGGATACTAGCATACTTCTATCCTTATTGTATTCCTTCAAGTAATTGTGCACACTATCAGAAAGAGCCTTATTGTATTTAGCTACTTCTGTTCTGATATCTCTGCACCCAAACGCTGTTGAAGAGCACTCAGCATCCCTGTGCTTGCTTCTGAACACTTGCTTGAATCTGTTGAGCCTGAGCCTGGGTGTACTTATTAGCCTGGACATTCTGTTGGAAGTTAGGAGCAGCAGCTTGAATAGCTTTCTGCTTCCCAGCCAATGTGCGTTGGATGTTAGCTTCTTTAGCCTTTATAATCTTAGTTACATCCTTCCAATAAGTATATTGACTCATGATAGAATCAATTCCACATAGGCGATTTTCTGACTCACCAGAGGTTGATGTACTTGCGGTTGTTTCAGGCTGATTCTCTGTTGTATCGTTCTTCTGTGGCTGGTTGTTACATGCAACAAGTGCGAATGTTGTCACAGCCAGCATTGCAATACTACAAAATGTTTTCTTCATTATTGTATGTTTAAATGATTATTTTAATAAGCTTTGTTCTTTTGCGCGAGCTTTCTTTGTCTTGGTCTATTACACATCTAATACCTTTTCTCCTTTAAGTAGGCATTGTCTGATATATGTTGTGACTGAAAAACTCTCATTCTTTCTTTAGTATTACACGCACTCCTAAGAGCAACATGGCAATAGCAATTATTAACAATGAGTATAATAATGTTCTGAGCATTTTTCTTTATCTTTGCATTGTTTATCGGCGCAAAGGTAATATAAAAAGAGCAAGATAACAAAATAAAATATTATTAAATATGGCGAATATAGAATTAAAGCCTGCCTGAGTATTTCGAGCAGTTTGCGAGAATTAATCAGGATACCACGTCCTTCAAAGCATGAAGAACAGATGATTAAGCATTTACAAGAGTTTGCAAAAAGAACGTAACCTCAATGTTAAGGTAGATAAGACGGGGAATGTACTTTTATCTCGAAGGTGCTACATGAAGGATAGTGGAGCATGTGCCTACTGTTGTGCTTCAGAGTCACATGGATATGGTTTGTGACAACTTGTTGACGCTGAGTTCGACTTCCATAAAGATGCAATTCAAACTTATGTTGATGGTGAATGGTTGCATGCAAAAAGGTACAACTTTAGGTGCTGATGATGGTATTGGTGTTGCACTAGAGTTAGCTATTCTTGACCTCGGATGACATTAAACATGGACCTATCGAGTGCCTCTTTACTCGCGACGAAGAGACTGCTTTAACAGGTGCCTTTCGGCTTTTAGAAGCTAACTTTATGACCGGGAAGTACCTTATCAACTTAGACTCTGAAGACGAAGGTCAGATCTTTTGTTAGCTGTGCTGGTGGTAATAGCACAACAGCTACATTCAGTTTTGATCGTGAGCAAGCTCCAGAGGACTACTTCTTTATGGAAGCTAGTTTGAAAGGGTTAGTCGGCGGTCACTCTGGTGATGACATCAATAAGAAACGTGCGAATGCTATCAAAGTCCTTGCACGTTTCCTTTATATGGAACAAAACAAATTGGATCTACGTTTGAGTCAGTGGAACTCGTGTAAGATGCATAATGCAATCCCTCGTGATGGTAAAATACTCTTTGCTGTCCCAGCAACCCATAAGGATGAAGTGAAAGCTGATTGGAACATCTTTAGCAAGAACGTTGAAGATGAATTTCACGTAACAGATACCTCTATGGAATGGTCACTTCAAAGTGCTGATGCTGCATTGGTTATGCCTAAACAGATCTCTCACAATGTCATCCTTGCCCTTCAAGCTCTTGATAACGGTCCACTGACAAATTGTCAAGATGAGGCTCTAGCCTATATGGTGGAAACATCAAGCAATGTTGCTAGCATTCAGACTTCAGAAGACAAGCTCGTCATCGTTAGTTCACAACGCTCTAACGTTATGAGTAACCTTGAGAACATGACTAACACTGTTCGTGCTTGCTTCGAATTAGCTGGAGCCGAAGTTGTTGTAAACGACAGTTACCCCTGCATGGAAAATGAATCCTAATTCCGAGTTAGTAAAATGTCGCTGTTGAACAGTATAAGAAACTCTTCGGGAAAAGAGCCACGTGTCCTCGGCATCCACGCAGGGTTAGAGTGCGGTTTATTCTCCGAGAAGTACCCAGAGCTTGACATGATTAGCTTCGGCCCAACATTACGTTATGTCCACACCCCAGACGAATGTCTCCTCATCCCAACCGTCCAAATGGTTTGGGATCACCTGCTAGCCGTTCTGGCGAATATTGATTAAGATAACATCTTATTCAAAAAGCCCCTGTTTTGATAAGACTATCGAAATTGTTCGCGAACAAAAATCATAATTGTTCGCGAACTTTTTCTGTTTGTCATAGAACCAATCTATCAACCTCTTATTAGCCTTCAACTACCGGACCAGGGTGCTTTTCACTCCCCTCTCCATTTGAGGGGCTTGGGGAGGCCTTTTTAGGGGCGGCTTCCTTTCCTACCCTACCTGTGGTCCAGGATGCTCTTCTCTCCCCTCTCCATTCGGAGAGGGGCTAGTGAGGCTCTCCTTCCACCTCCCAATAAATGTTATCCGAAACCAATGAGCGAGTGGCAACCTTATTGCTCTGTGTGCGCGAAGTCTCAGGAATAAAAGCGAACACGGACATTCTTTATCTGCTTTGCCGTCACCTCTTCAGGCTTCGCGATACCCTTTATCAGCGTTAATGGTATAGTAAAACGTACCCACACCCTCCAGTTTCACCGTGCGACCTTCCGCCATAAAGGCAGCCATAACAACTCCTAAGTCTTTCAACACAGCATACGTGTCACCACGACTCACGGTTGAAATCAGTGCCAATCGGTCAGCCACTTGATCGGTTGTTACGGGCTTTTCCAACGGTTATCGCTTCCGGATACCATAGCCCTGTTAGCTTTCTTTCTTTTACTTTCTTTAAAAAATGCCATAATATTAATGTTTTAAAGTTGGTGAATATAATATGTAAATTATTTTCTTATTCGAGTCACCCTCGGTATGGGACTGAGGGTACCTAAGTATCATACTTAGGGTACCTGAGTATCATACTTAGACCCCCTAAGCATCATACTTGACACCCTATTTGTAAGCCCTTGATTATCAGCCACTTACAAAGGGTCCTATTTTTACCCTCTTTTTGTCATGTTTTTTTCGCATTAATTATCTCCGAAATCTGAGAATTTCAGCCCTGAACCCGTTGAAACCGTAGCTGTAGAGCACGGTGACGTAACCACTGGTAGAAGTACAGGACGTAGCGAGTTGTCGCTGTTCCACGGTAAGCACTTGACGACCAATAGTAGCCGTTGCTAGCCAACGTTGAGCAGCAGATAGAGTGTAGTAAAACCCAAGGCGGGCAGGTAGAAATAATTGTCTGCGTCGGCTGTAGATGGGAACACCAGAATCTGATACTGCTGCTGCTATTGTCGTAGCTTGTATATGTTGTACGTAAGTCGGTTGAACCGTCGGCGGATTTCTCTGTGTCGTAATGATGCTCGGCTTGGAGCACGGACTTCTTTCTTAAACCACATGCCACCTTTATATAAATGACCCATAGTTGTCCATAATTCGTCTGCTGCATCCCAACGAGGATCGCCGTACACGCAGTACCAAGACAGCTCGTTAGCGTTTGGAAGGTCTTTGCATGATGTGTGAGTAGCGGGGTTGCTTATGCCGTGACCTGGGTAACTTTCGTTGTAGTAACGTGGGTCGCTGCTGTTCCGGGGGTAGTTTTGGTGAGCTGCCGAGATTGATGGTTACTGACCTGGTGTTTCCTGGCAGGTGCTTTGTCCATTCATAACCATACCAGTATTGCTGCTGTGCGTCCCACATACAGTAATGGTCACCGTCATAGGCGCGAGTATCAAGATCGGCTGTCATGTCATAGTAGGTATTCTTGTCGTAAACGAATGAGCCGGGAGCCTTGGTGATGGTGCCCTGTACCAGTGACGAGGTCTTTCAGCCAATAACGAATCTTTAGCTTGTGTGTACCTGGTTTGATAAACATATAGATCTTTGTCTGCTGTGGTGCTGCTGGTAGAGTTGTCCAACTTAAAACCATCAGCGTATGCACCGCTACCCTTTTAGTGGTGAGGATGATTTGTTTGTCGCTACCTGCTCCCGTAATCTCGCCGTTGCTAGGATCGAGGTGTAGCTACCTGCGATATTGTTATCGGCTGTAACCCTCTACTTTGGTTAGATAGCAGTTCTAAACACGGCATTCTTCGTATAAAGGTCTCGAAGACGAGAATGGCTGCTTGGTGTCTGAGTTGGAAAGAAAAAGACTTGCCACCCTACTGTACCTGTTGCGTCTGTCTGCACCACAATCGCCTGATGTACCGAAGTGGCTCAGTAGTGCTAGGAGTTGTCTGTATTGTCAGCAGGGATTGTCAGTTGGTTATTACCGCCATTCTTGCCCTGGGTAATAAACCTTGTAGGTGGCATCTGTTGTTGAATTTACCAGATACTTGAAATTGAAGTAGCTGGTCTTGCTTGTTGGACTATTGCTGCTCACCTTCCATGCGCCGTCATCATCCCTGTACATAGATCTTGTCGCCTGCTTCCCAACAGAAAGTCTCCGCCGTCGTAATCCATTGTTGTACGGGTCTCTCGTTGACTGCCAGCCAAAGGGTTGTCATGTTCTTATCGTTATCGTTGCTTCCCTGTGTCCGTACCATTCTGTGCAACATCCTCATTGGCGCAGGAAACGGCTGCCAAAAGCCACACTGCAAAGGGCTGCAAAAGGACAATAGGCGAGTCTTGAATAATTGTTTTGTTCTTATCATTACTTTGTTACTTTGTCTTTTCTGATTCTTGTTGATAACCTCTTAGTCTTCCCAAGGAGAAGTGTTTTCTGCATTGTCTTCTTCCCTCTTCCCTGCATACGGTCGCTGCTTTTTCTGCACCGGAAGGACCTGTACCATGGTGTCCCGGCTTATGCTGGCTGGGAAAGACGTTTTGCATTAAATTAGTGGCTTCATTGACTTGAATTATCATACACCTTGGTGCAGAATAATCCTCTTAGTTTGTTCTTTTCTCATAACTTTCTTTGATTAAAAATAGCTGTTATTTCGTTCTTATTTTGCTCTAAAACGAGTTCACAAAAGGGACATAAAAAGCGAACAAAGGAAACTCTAGAAGTCCTTTGTTTAGGGTTACGGCACGCTTCGCGCGCGTATGCGAGAAGAAAAAATGTTATTAGACGCTAGGTGCATATTGTGTGTGTGTGTGTTAGCAAATTATTTGGATTGACCAAAGATAAGTCAGAAAAAGATGCAAAGAATCTGATAATTCTTTTGCAGTACTGTTATTGCTCTTGATATGTCATTGCTAATTCTTTCACTGCGGCAAAAGGCAAGAAGAATAAATTATGAGCAAGAGAATAAAGGAAAATATTATCATTGATAATCTTTTGTAGTATAAGTTGCATCAAACAACACTTCTGATGGCTTTCTTTCTCAGAATGGTAGGTATAGTGGAAGTTAAAACCAGCATCTTTATAACCTTTCGTTCCTGCATCAGATCTTAAAGCCTCTTTCAGTACTTGACGTAATTTACCTTTCTGCTTATCAATAATCTGCTTTGTCATCAGCAGAACCTACTAATGTATGGTAATAATGAATTGTTTGGGTAGATGGTTCAAACACCATACTATCCATTCGCACATTATCTACTACAGGGGTTGGACATTTCTTCTCAGTAAATTCCTTACACTCTTGGGCAGCTCTATCTTCCAAGCTCCTATGACAAGAAGTACAAAATACCACCATTAAAAACAAACATAGAATAAACGCTTCATAATTAAATTTTTGTTATTGTACTCATCGGAATATACTATAAAAGTAGAGTTCCCTGATAAACTTTAATTGTCTATCAAATATTCTTTTGCAAAGATAACAAAAAAATAGCTAATTTCCTATTTTAACGTTCCACATTCTCGGATTTTTTATGATTATATTTGCATCTCGAATTATAGAACGAACTGATGGATCATATAAGAAATTTCTGCATAATTGCCCACATTGACCATGGTAAATCAACTTTGGCCGATCGTCTTCTTGAATACACTCAAACGATCAAGATCACTGAAGGGCAGATGCTTGACGACATGGAGTTGGAGCGTGAACGTGGCATCACGATTAAGAGTCATGCCATTCAAATGGAATATACTTTCGATAAGGAAAATATGTATTAAACCTTATTGATACTCCAGGACACGTCGACTTCTCTTACGAAGTATCACGTAGTATTGCTGCTTGCGAAGGTGCTCTGCTTATTGTTGATGCAACGCAAGGAGTACAAGCACAGACAATCTCAAATCTTTATATGGCCATCGATCACAATCTAGAGATTATCCCTGTCATCAACAAGATTGACATGCCTAATGCAATGCCAGAAGAAGTCGAAGACGAGATTGTCGACCTGATAGGTTGTGATCCAGAAGATATTATTCGGGCAAGTGGAAAGACAGGTGAAGGAGTCCCAGAGATACTTGAGGCTATTGTTAAGCGCATTCCTGCACCAAAGGAGATGTGAAAGCACCTCTACAAGCACTTATCTTTGACTCTATTTTCAACTCCTTCCGTGGTATTATTACCCTTTGCAAGGTCGACAATGGTGTCATAAAGAAAGGAGATAAGGTCAAGTTCGTTCAAACTGGAATGGAATATACTGCCGACGAAGTTGGTGTGTTGAAAATGGATATGGTACCCACCAAACAACTTTCTACAGGTGAAGTGGGTTATATTATATCTGGCATAAAGAATGCAACGGAGGTAAAGGTCGGTGACACTGTTACTCACATTGATGCTCCTTGCAAGCATGCTATCGAGGGATTCCAAGAAGTAAAGCCAATGGTTTTCGCAGGCGTCTACCCTATTGATCCAAACGATTATGAGAATCTTCGTGCCTCTCTAGAGAAATTACAACTTAACGACGCCTCACTTACATTCCAACCAGAAAGCTCACAGGCTCTAGGATTTGGATTCCGTTGTGGATTCCTCGGATTACTGCACATGGAGATTGTGCAAGAACGCTTAGACCGTGAATTTAATATGGACGTCATTACTACGGTTCCGAATGTTAGCTACATGGTTTATGACAAGCAGGGCAACGAGAAGGAGGTTCATAATCCTTCTGGTTTGCCTGATCAAACAATGATAGATCATATCGAAGAACCTTTTATAAAGGCTTCTATCATCACTTCAAGTGACTATATTGGTCCTATCATGACTCTATGTCTTGATAAGCGAGGCGAATTAGTTAGTCAGAACTATGTAAGTGGCAATCGTTTGGAGTTAATCTTTATGATTCCATTAGGTGAGATAGTAATAGATTTCTATGACAAGCTAAAGAGCATATCAAAGGGTTATGCTTCTTTCGATTATCACATAGATTCTTTTCGCCCTTCCAAACTAGCGAAGCTCGATATCTTGTTAAATGGAGAGCCTGTAGATGCTCTTTCTACATTAACACACGAGAGCAACGCTGTCACATTCGGAAGAAGAATGTGTGAGAAACTAAAGGATCTGATTCCTCGCCAGCAGTTCGACATTGCAATTCAAGCTGCTATCGGGGCTAAGATTGTTGCAAGAGAGACTGTTAAGCAGGTACGAAAGGATGTTACCGCTAAATGTTATGGTGGTGATATTAGTCGTAAACGTAAACTTTTGGAGAAACAGAAGAAAGGTAAGAAACGTATGAAACAGATTGGGAATGTACAGGTTCCACAAAAAGCCTTCCTTGCTGTATTGAAATTAGACTAAAGGACAAGAAAAAGAAAGGATAGGAAAAATGAAAGAATTAGCAAATGATACTAGAGATATTGCACGTGAATTAGCACGCAAGTATAGTACTATGACGCATGAGGAACTAGATGTTCTTGAGAGCATCTTGGTTCCAATGAAATTCAGCAAAGGGCAGATGATTCTCCGTGAAGGCGAGATCTGCAAGCACTTTTATTATGTTGAAAAAGGACTTGTACGTCAGTTCTACTTTTAAGAATGGAAAGGAGATAACAGAGCACCTTGAGAAGATCATGGTATAATAATGTGCATCGAAAGTCTTTTTCAAGAGGAACCTACAAAGTTACAAGTAGAAGCATTGGAGCCAACACAGATTTATGCTCTTCCTAGACAGAAACTAGAGCAAGTGGCTTTACACAACGTGAACATACAGATCCTGTATCGTAAAATACTTGAGGAAAGTCTGATTATTTCACAGATACATGCTGACCTTGTGCGCTTTGAGACAGCTCAAGCTCGATATAAGAGAATGTGTAAACTGAAGCCACAGGTAGTACTTCGTGCTCCTCTTGTTTACATAGCCAGTTATTTACAGATGACGCCAGAAACACTAAGCCGTGTTCGTTCATCTACACTGCTTGATGATTAAAAAGGAACTTTATTACAAAAGTAGATAGAAAGATTAGTTTTTGTCATGTCGATAAATAAAATCTTATAACTATAAGATCCATGATTTACGACATGACAAAAAAATCGTTTTATAACTTAGCCAGTATCTCTTGTGGCTTCTCTACAAATAAGGTTGCACCATGCTTTATTAGGAAATCCTTTATCTCGGAATCCCCAAAGAACACTAATACAAGGCAATCCACTATTCTTAGCCGTCATTACATCTACATCACTATCACCAACATAAACGGCACCTTCCTTTGGTGCGCCTAACTGACGAAGTGCCTCTAATACAGTATCTGGAGCAGGCTTCTTACGAATATTTTCTCGTTCGCCAATCGCGACTTCTATTGTATCAGCAAAGAAATGGCGAGCAAGTTCTTGAGTTGCAGCATAAAACTTATTGCTTACAATAGCTAGTTTCTTCCCACGTCGTTTCAACTCTCGAAGCATTCCGATTACACCTTCGTATGGATGCGTCCTATCTAAATTGTGCTTTAGATAATGTTCACGAAACTTTGCATATACTTCTTCAAAACGAGGGTTCTGCTGACCATCAGGGATTGCACGCTCCATCAGAAGTTTAACCCCATTACCAACAAACATACGAACTTCCTCTGTTGTTCTCTCTGGCATACCTGCCCAGCGTAAAGCATAATTAGTACTAGCTGCTAAGTCATCTAAACTACTTAACAACGTGCCATCTAAATCAAAGATATAAGTATCGAAATCTTTCATTATCCTTCTTTTACGGTGGACAAAAATTACTCAATAATACATAGAATAGACTAACTTTTATCTTAAAATTTCAAAAAGTATTGTTCTACATCACATACTACAACACTTTTTAATGGAGAATTATGTAACTTTGCAACATTGATAAATTAAGCATAACAAGATGACAAACAAATCGAAGAATAACAAGAAATCGAAGAAAAAGCTAATATTAGCAACAGTCTGCATAGTATTGATTAGTATTAGTTACTTCCTTTTCTTTGCTAGTATGTCTCGTACAGGGAAAGAACAATATGTCCTTATAGACCAAGATGATAATATAGATTCAGTCTATAACAAACTTCAACCATTATCAACCCCACAAGGTTTTTGGGTCTTCAAACAATTATCAGAACTCATAGGATACAAAGATAATATTCGTACTGGTCGATTCTCTGTTGGATCAGCAGGTTCACTCCAAACATTCCGTCATATCCACAACGGCTTACAGGCACCAATAAAGTTAACCATAAAGTCCGTAAGAACTATAGATGACCTTGCCACGGAGATTAGCAGTAAGATGATGTTCTCACGTAGTGAACTTCTCTCTCAACTAAAGTCTACAGCAACATGTAAGAAATATGGATTCACGCCAGAGACCATTCCTGCAATGTTTATTCCCAATACATACGACTTCTATTGGGACACTTCTGTAGAGAAGTTCCTTGATAAAATGTCAGAAGAAAGTAAGAGGTTCTGGACATTTGAACGTAAAGAGAAAGCAAAAGCCGCAGGACTAACAGAGAACGAAGTAATCACATTAGCTAGTATCGTTGATGAAGAGACTTCAAACGTGGCGGAGATGCCTAAAATTGCAGGTATGTATATCAACCGATTGCATATCAATATGCCACTACAAGCCGATCCAACCGTTAAGTTTGCTACAAAGAACTTCACCGCACACCGTATCTATCAGAAATGGTTGACTGTAGATAGCCCTTACAACACCTATAAGTATCGCGGTTTACCCCCCGGTCCTATCCGTATACCATCAGTTGAGGCGATTGATGCTGTATTGAATTATGTGCATCATGATTATATCTATATGTGCGCAAAAGAGGACTTTAGTGGAACACATAACTTCGCAAAGACATACGAAGAGCATCAAAAGAATGCAGCAAAGTATGCCAAGGCTCTAATGTAAGAGGCATTCAATAAGACAACGAAAAGACTGGCAACTAAGACTTCTGAGATACCAACTAACTGGTATTTCAGAGTTTTTGTTATCTATTCTTCCTAAAACAATAGAACGAAAGTGTTCGAAATAATCCTCAGTTTCCGATATTAATTTATCTTGAAAAAGACCAACATTCTAAGTCCCAAATAAGTTTAAGTTAAAGTATATGACGTTTAAGTTAGAAACTCGATCATACTTTAAGTTGGTATCCTATCATATTCCTATAAGAGCTATCGCATTATACAAACGTGTATAACCAATTATACAAACGTGTATAATGAGTTATACAAACGTGTATAATCGATTATACAAACCTGTATAACATCGTACATTAACTTAAAATACCTTTGTACTTCAAGTTAGAGGGTAATCGTATTGTAACTTAGATGATGATTGCACTTCAACTTAGAGGGCAATCGTACTTTAACTTAAACGTCAAAAGCATACTAATAAGAACCGATCCAGAGGAAGATCATACCGAGAATGACAAGGCAAAGATCAAGTGCTTTTGCCTTCAAGTTCTTCTCTCTAAAGAGTAATGCTCCACACAGGAATGACACAATAACGGAACCACGACGAACCATAGATACAATCGAAATCATTGCGCCTGGTGAGGAGAGGGTATAGAAATAAGCAAAGTCTGCCATCGACAAAAAGATAGAGATGAGTAAGATGCTCCATTTCCAAGAGAACTTAACTTGAGTATCAGTCCCGCCCTTGCGCTTGTATAAGTAGATAAGGAGCACTATTGCCATCATCAAGCATTGGTAAATATTGTACCAACTTTGTGCCAACATACGATCCATCCCCACTCCACCATTCTCTGGACTTGCCATTAAGTATTTGTCTAACAAGCCACTACAAGTACCCATTAAAGCCGCTAATAATAAGAAAAGTATCCACGTATTATGTTTGAAGTCTATACCTTCTTTCTTACCACTTCGAGCCAAAAAGAATAAGGAGATAATAGCGAATATTACACCTATCCATTGCCATACATTTAAACGTTCACCGAACACTACCATAGCTCCCACTAATGTCATAACTGGACGTGTGGCATTAATAGGACCTACAATCGTTAGGGGGAAGATGGGCTATGGCAAAATAACCAAATACCCAAGACAACAAAACGATTACACTCTTTAGTATAATCCACTTATGCATTTCCCCATCCTCCTGCTCCAACTTGCAGAACACTCCCTTCTAATAAGTTCGTATATTGTGAGAGCAATATAAGTGGGATGAAGATGAGGGAACAAAATAATGTGTTAAGAAATAAGACGGGGATGACATCATTACCTTTCAAAGAATATTTCTTTGAGGTATCGTACAATCCGAGCAAAGTTGCAGAGACAAATGCTAAGATAATCCACATAAAGTCTACTTTAATATTTTATATCCCACAAGAAAAGGGCATTGCCTGGCATGCTCTCACCCGCATCACTTCTTGACCCATTATTGACAATAGCTTGAAACTCCTCTAAGGATAACCTTCCTCTTCCAACATCAACTAAAGTTCCAACCACAGAACGTACCATATTGCGTAAGAAGCGGTTAGCCGATATAACAAAACACCAATTAGTGACCTTATCAGAAGTTACTAATGCTTGTTCCGCCTTACATGGAATCCAACGTGCTTCTGTCAGATTACAGATGGTTGTCTTTACATCCGCACCTGTCTTGCAAAAACACTTGAAGTCTTTTTCTCCTATCAGATAGTCGGCTGCCTCATTCATTTTATCAAAGTCCAACGGATAGTGAATCTCACATGAATATTGGCGTGAGAAGGGCTGCTTCGTTGTATGTACATAATAATGATAGGTACGGGATGTTGCGGAGAATCGTGCATGTAAGTCTTCACTCACAGGCACAATCTGACTAACAGAGACATCACGGGGTAACAACCGATTGAGCTTATAAACCAGTTGCTGGCAATCTATAGTCTTATCTGTATCAAAGTGAGCAACCATCATCCGTCCATGTACACCCGCATCTGTACGCCCTGCCCCAGTTATACTAACCTCTTCACGTAAAAGAGTTGATAAGGAACGTTCCAGTACTTCTTGAACAGATATACCATTAGGTTGTATTTGCCAACCATGATAGGCTGTCCCATCATAAGATAGTGTTATAAAATATCGCTGCATAATTGCGTGCAAAGGTACACAAAAATTAGCTAAACTCTGTCTTGCCAATATAAAAACTCCATAATCTCCAAGCTGTCAACAATGCCACATAATAAAGGATAATATGAAGGGAGGAAATATGAATTTGCTCCATGCTAGCACCTGGCAGACAGGCAAACCAATGTAGAGTGTTGTTCAACCATTCGATAGTTGTAGAAAGGCACTTGCTAATAAACAAAGAGAAAGAGGGTAATGGAGCGAATAAGAACAATAAACCTGTCATGTAAATGATTAGAGTTGTACAGGGCACTGCTATCAAACTACAAGGAAGTGAAACAAGTGACACTCTGTCAAAGTAATAAGCAATTAGAGGTAAGGTGCCTAACTGGGCTGCCACGGATAATGCAATCATTGAGCATAGCCACCGCATGATAGTAAAGTGCAGAAGTTTTCCTTTTCGGAACGTTGCTATCATGAGTGGATAGAATAGCATGATACTCCAAACTGAAGCAAAAGATAACTGAAAACCTATGTCAAACAAATGATAAGGATTGAGAACAAGCATGATAAAGGCTGTTAATGACAGGGCATTCACTGATAGACGCTCCCTATTTAAGAGGGTGACAAACGAATAGATAGATAACATCATTGCAGAACGCACAACAGAGGGAGAAGCACCCACTAACATGACGAAGAGCCAAACGCCAAAAAGGATGATAGGCTCCGTCATAAACTTATTACGTAAGAAGGGAAACAACCTACTACACCCTCCCATTATAAGAACAAGCATGCCATAGATAATGGTTAGATGTAAGCCCGACAAGGCTAACACATGACTTGCGCCAGTTATTGAGTAATCATATTTTAAGTTCTTGTTTAATAGCGTTTTATCTCCAACAGTCATTGCCGTAACTATAGCCAAATTATCACCATTAAGATTCTTCTTTAATTGGCTTAACACCTTATGCTGATAGCGTCGGAAAGCAATAGAAAGTCGCTGAAACAAATTGAGTTTATTAAGGTGAATTTGTTTCTTTTGCCATTGGTTATAGTAAATGAAAGTCTCGGCAACATAATCATGCAGTCTTAACCATCTAGCATAATCAAAACTCCCATTTAAAAGATTCGTTGGCTCGGTGAGACGGGCAGACGCAATAATACCATCACCTACATGTAAATGCTTATAATTGTTTGTCAAACTATCACGTAATATTCTTGCTTTTATCTTCATGGGCTTTGACTGACTAACTACTAACAAGTCTGCCTGGATAACCTTCCCCACCACAACAGGCTCTGTTAGTAAAACAGCCTCAAAGGTTATCTCTCTTTGTGGTAAACTGACATGATTAACTCGTTCTTTCGCCGTGAAGAAGGTAGCCCCCAATAGGAAGATAGAAAGCAGAAGCAATGCACTTTGAATGTATTTCCAACGCCATGATAACATTGTAAAAGTGATTGCAAACAATAGGAAACCACACCAATAATATAGTGTGATAAAATTGCCCGCAAATTGCCCCATAAAGATTCCGAATCCAAATGGTATAAGCAACTTAACAAAGGGATACATCTTTAAGTCTACTTTTCTCCTTCATAGTGTGCTACTTCATGTATTGCTCACAAATATAGGCAATTATTATGAAAAATCAAAGTAAATGTGCTAGTTAGCTATTATTAATCTTGTTAGATTTATAAATAATGACTACCTTTGTCACATGATTTTCTATTTCTCTGGTACAGGTAATAGTCAATGGGCAGCGAAGACGTTAGCTTTACAAACCCAAGATGAGTTATATTCTATCGCTAAAATCATTAAAACCGATTGTACGTTTCAATTAAAGAAGGGCGAGCAAGTTGGTTTTGTCTTTCCTGTACATGGATGGAGAGTGCCACGCATCGTTAGGGTTTTCCTACAGAAACTTAAACTTACAGACGAAGAGGCTCAACCACTAAAGCATCATTGTTTCTGCTTAATGACCGCAGGAGACACAATAGCCAAAGCTATGGAACGATTCCAACAGCACCTGCATGAAACTCCTATTGGAGGGATGTTAGAACTTGACCTTGTTGGTTCCGTCATCATGCCTGAGTCGTATGTGGGCTTACCAGGTATGGATGTTGACACAAAGGAGAAAGAACTCGAAAAGAAGCAAGCCGCAGAGATCTATTTAAGAGATTTCGGAAAGAAGATCATTCAGAAACAGAAAGAGGATGATTATAAGCCTTATGGTTGGAAGGAACTCATGGTTGGTCCACTACCCTGGTTCTTCTCTGTCCCTGTAGGTGGTTTCTTTGAGCGGTTCCTCATCACAGACAAACCCTTTCATGTGGATCATCAACGTTGTGTCAAATGCGGCATCTGTGCTAACGTTTGTCCTGTTGCTGATATAAAAGGCGGCTTAGGTTACGAACCCGAATGGTTGCACAACAAGAAAGTGCCTCACCTGCTTTTGCCTGTTATCATCATTGTCCCACACCATGCTATAGAATATGGCAAGCGTACAGTGAAGAAAGGGCAGTACTTCTATAATAGAAATAGATTACATTAACACGCAATAAACATTATAACACTATAAAGACTAATGAATAAAAAGATTATCCTGTCATGTTGTATGGCTTTAAATGCTTTTAGCGACATGGGCTGGCAAAAGCTAATCCAGCTCCTTTCTTAATAACACAGTCGGATGGCACACAACTAACAGTGTATCAACATGGAGACGAACATGCCAGCTGGTCAACCACTACAGACGGAGTTCTATTAACAACTGTTGGTAAAGATTTTTTATATAGCTAATATTGATGCAAATGGAGGCTAAAAGCATCAAACCAGTTAGCTCATAACGAAGACAAGAGAACAGCTGTAGAGAAAGAACTAATTAAAAGCAACTAGCAAGACATGACCTGTTTTTAGCACACTTTCAAGACAACTACAACATGAAGCTAAGACAAGAGCCATTGGTACACGTACACCCAGCTTATTTTCCACATACTGGTAGCCCTAAAGTCTTAGTGATATTAGCACAATTTAGTGATGTATCATTCTCTCTCCCCGACCCAAAGAAGAGTTTCAATGACTACTTCAATTTGATTCAAGTAGCAGTCTCATGCCAGACTATGCTAATAATGAAAAAAGAAACCATGGAAGTGTAAAGCAATATTTTAAGGACATGAGTAACGGACAATTCACCCCTCAGTTTGATATTGTTGGTCCAATAACCGTCCCTAATACAAGTATGTACTATGGTAAAAGATGGTGCAGGAGAAAATAATCATGATCTAAAAATAGCTGAATTCATTACTGATGCTTGTAATGCAGTAGCAGCACAAGGTAGCATCAACTTTGCTGATTATGATAGCAACGATGATGGATTCGTTGATTTAGTTTATGTACTCTTCGCTGGTTATGGTCAAAAATGCAGCCCTGAAACATATAAAGATGACCTTATTTTGGCCCTAAATCATGGACACTTCAACTCCACTTGAGATTGGTGGCAAAAGATTATGCGTTATGGAGTTAGTAATGAGTTAAATTATTTCCTGGGTATCCTTTAAAAAAGCGGACCGAGTAAACGTATTAATGGCATAGGTTTATTCTGCCATGAGTTTTCCCATACTATGGGTTTACCTGATTTCTACCCATACAATAAGGAAGCTCAGAAGGATAATCAAGCTATGGAGATTTGGGATTTAATGGATGGTGGTGAATACACTGACAATGGTTATACTCCTACCCCTATACCCCTTGGGAGAAAGGAGCAAAATGGGTTGGAAGACCTTATCTACAATCACAGAGGCTCCATCTAAAGTAACTTTACAAGCTGATGAGGCTTTGAAGATCCCTACATCTTATGCAAAGGAGTACTTAATACTACACAATATTCAGAATAAGGGTTGGGCATCAAAGCTTCCAGGTCATGGTATGCTTGTTTATCGTGTAAATTATGAACTAGACAATGTTAACAGCAATGATCATGTAAACGATGTACTAGGAACACCTTGAATGACCATTGTACCTGCCGATGGAAAACTTATTTCAAGCTATAGTGTTACAACGAAAAAAGAAAGAGAAGCATATATGGAGAGCTATGCAGGTGACCCTTATCCTGGAAGTGGAAATGTTCAGAATATAGGTCAGATTGTACTTAATCACAGTACACTTAACAAACCTCTTTTCATATTACAGAAGATTCTGCTAATGGAAACATCACTTTTGAGTATCTCAAAGACTTAACTGCTGCTGGTATCAACGATATTGCTACAGGACAACAGATAATTGACAACCGCATCTACACGCTTGATGGTCGTTATGTTGGAACTGATGAGAGGTCTTACCACATGGTATCTACATTCAGAACAGACGGAAGTTTGTAAATAGATAAGATAAAAGTAAAGCTAAGAAACAGATCAATCGGGTAAGAATGTGAGGGAAACTCCAAACATTCTTATCCGATTTTATTATACTAAAGGGATAACAAGTATAAGATAATAGCTATTGTTTTTTTAGAGCAGTTACAAAAGAGTTCACCACTTTCTCATGTACATATATACTACTTGAGTTTATCGTTCAACAGGCTCAAACAATGGATAGTTATAAGTACAACTAATAGAGTATTAAGGTACTTAGTTTTAAACTAAGAGGGCAAGACAAATGCTCTACTCTATTTCCAAAACATCTGGAAGTATTACAAGTGCTTTGGAGAAGTTCTACAAAAGGCTTGTAATATCATGGAACATGTGGAACAGCCACTAAAAAGAACTCTTCATCAATTACAATTAATAAAAGTTAGTAGACATGCAAAGTGTGTTTTTCCATTACACTAAGTTATAAGGAACTAAAAAGGGCATGTCCATGCTGGACATGCCCCGTATTTAGTTTGAACTCTTATTCTAATTAGAAGAAGAGGTAACGATTATCAACTACATTTGCCTTGAGGATAAGGTCTTGCATAAAGTTACTCAAGAACTGCATGTTCTGTTGTGCTGCTTGCTGCATTGACATAGCCTCGTTGTACTTAGAACCAGCACGAAGAGCCTTCTTTACAACTTGGAAAACATATACACCAGCATTACCCTTTACAGGATTCTTAGAGAACTTGCCTGCAGCAGTTGCTGCGACTGCACCTGAAAGAGCAGGCTCTGCAGAACCTGTAGCTTGTACGAAAGCAGGAGCTGCGAAGGTTATTTGACTAACTGTGCTAACCTTAGCACCCTTAGCTTGAGCAACTGCAATACTATTAACTCCCTTGAGTTTAGCCATCAACTTTTCTGCCTTCTTATCCTTGATTACTTCACGTTTAAGAATCTCCTTAACCTGTGGGTCATCCCAAGAACGATAGCCTTTTGGATGGATAGCAGAAAGAACTATAACCATCAAGTGATCATTGTCACCACATTCATAAAGTGGAGAAACATCGCCTTGCTTAGCATCGAATAGCCACTTAAGTGCATCGCGCGTGCCATGTACACCTGCTACATAATGTTCAGAAGTTGAGACATCGTTAAGAGATTGTACATGATAACCATACTTACTAGCATTCTTCTCAAGGTCGGCTACAGTTGCACTCTTAGCAACAAATTCAGAGAACTTATTGTAAGCATCGCTACGTGTTGCCTTAGAGAAATCAATAAGCTTCTTGATAATAGCGGCTGTTGTCTTTGTCTTCATAGCCTTCTTATCAACAACTTGTAGGATAATATTGCCCTGTGTAAGTGCAACATTTTGGATTGCGTTTACTTCACCATTAAGAAGCGCCTCAATGTATGTACGATTATCTTCGCTCATGCTAGGAGCAGCCTCATACTGCTGACCAGTGAACCAAACCTTTCTCCTGTCTGACCATAACGCTTTGCAATAGCAACGAAATCAGCGCCACCAGCTAATGCCTTTTGTATAGAATCAGCCTTTGCATGAGCCTCTTCAGGAGTATTAGCAGCAACTTGTATCTGACGGAACTGAACAGAATCAGGTAATTGAGCCTTTGACATCACACGAATAATATTCAATGTATTGTCTTGCTTATTCTCAGTCACACCAGTTGTTCCAACAGCAAGAGAATCAATCTTTGACGCTATGTCAGGATACTGCTGGTAAGCCTTGCTACTTACAGGTAAGCCAAGATAAGGAATCATAGAGCCACTCTTGCTAATAACCATTGAAGGGTCAGTAGCTGTAGCAAGTTGCTTTTGAAGTTCGTTCATATCCTTGACAATCGCATTTCTATCAGAAGCACTAGCCTTAATCTGGTAGTCAACGAACTTAATGTCACGTGTTTCTGTATTCTGACGGAAAGCTGGTTTCAATTCCTCATACTTAGCTTTAAGATCTTCATCTGTAACCTTTACATCAGCATCTTTTATAGTACTATATGCCAAGGATGCAAGTTGAATATCACTTTCCTCATTATTATCCTTGAATGCCATCTTAGCTTCAGCCTTGTTTGAAAGAACACAGCTAGCTAACAAAGCTTGATACTTCTGACCGAGAAGTTGTGTACGGAGATTCTTCTCTACAAAGAGCCAGTAGTCATAAATCGTCTGCATCTGCTCAAGCTGTGGAGAGTTTGAAGCCTTTGCCTTATTATAACCATCAAGGAACTGTTGGAGTGCATTAATATCGAAACGACCAGTTTGCTGATTTACAAATGGTGTCTGTGCTAACATTGGGTTAGTACCATCATTCAATACATTTGAAAGTTCCTGTTCTGTAACAGTCAATCCAACCTTCTTTGCATCAGCTTCTAATACACGATTATTAACCAATTGCTGCCAAACCTGATCCTTTACTTGATTAAGCTCATCCTCGGTAAGATTATCACGTTGCATGGTGAACTTAATTGCAGACTGATACTCATCAATCAACTTTTGATAATCCTGAACGCTAATCTTCTCGCCCAGAATCTCACCAATCTGCTGTCGGGTTTCGCTCTTTATTCCATTGCAAGAGCGGAAAGCTTCTTCAGCTAAGAAAGCAAATAAGGCCAAACCGATAGCGGCTACCAGTATACCTCCTTTGCTTCTAATTTTTCCTAATGCTGCCATTTTTAGATTTATTATTTGATTTTAATTATTCCTTTTGTACAACAAATTGCCCACAAAAATACGAAGAAAAAGGCAATTATCACAATTTTTCATGCACAAACTTAGTCTGTTACATTGACTTTTAGCTTCACGAGTTCAATTTTAGTCATGGTACTCTTAATTATCTTAAATTCATATTGCCCAATGGTTATAATCTCATTGAGTTTAGGGAAACTTTGATAGACATGTAAGATAAGTCCACCTATCGTCATGTAATCATCGCTCTCAGGTAGTTCCAAATCAAACATCTCATTAACCTTGTCAATCTCGAGACGAGCAGAAAGAACATATTCATTGTCTGAAGTCTGCTTAGCAACATACTTCAAGTTATCATGCTCATCCTCAATATCTCCAAATATCTCTTCGACAATATCTTCTAATGATACTATACCACTAGTTCCACCGAACTCATCAACAACGACACCTAGACTCTTCTTCTGTTGAAGGAATACTTGCATAAGTTTCTGTGCAGCCATTGTCTCTGGAACGAAAGGCATTCGGCGGATATGATCACGCCAATTTTTTGGCGATCTAAACATCTCTGAAGAGTGGATGTAACCTTTGATATGATCAATGTCACCTTCATAAACTATAATCTTAGAATTACCACTTTCAATAAACATCAGCTGAAGTTCTTCAAGTGAACAATGCTCTTCTATGGCATTTATCTCAGTACGCGGAACCATACAATCACGCACTTTGGTATCTTGAAAATCTAAAGCATTCTGAAAAATCTTCACCTCATCCTCAATATCATCTTCGTTCTCAGCATTATCAATAGAACTTTGTACTAAGTAATCAAGATCAACTTTTGTAAACGTTCCATCATTTTCTTTTTCATCTATCTTTACTCCCAAAAGACGTAAAAGAACACGAGCAATAAAAGTTGTAAAACGACTAATAGGCCATAAGACTATAAAGAAGATATATGCTAAAGGAGCAAAGAAAGTAAGTAATCGGTTAGGATTACTTTTAAATAGCGTCTTTGGCAGGAATTCCCCAGTAAATAAGACAATTAGTGTTGACAATATCGTATCAAGGACAACACGAGTAGCAGGCTCATACGGATGAAAGAGCGTTGCATCGAATAGCTGTGCGAAAAGAATACCATAAACAACTAGCACTATATTGTTTCCTACAAGCATAGTAGAAACAAAGCCATTTGGATTATTATAAAAAACAGTTAGACACTTTTGTGCTAAACCATTCTTCTCTTTCTCCATCTCAACAAGGAGACGATTACTAGACACAAAAGCTATCTCCATTCCAGAAAAGAATGCAGATAAAACCATTGTGATTACAATTTCTATAATTAAACTTATATCCAATTTCCTCTATCGTCTTTTTATCACAGAACCCTTCAGACTGTCAACATGACCAGTATCAATAGGCATATTACCAAGGTTAGAACCAGAAAACATTTTATCATTTGAGAATATTCCCCACCCTTTCGTTTGGCGAATCTCATAATCTGTCATCTGTTCATCACTTCTAAACCAATTTCCTTCTAGTTCTTTATCAGGAGTCTTGAGATGTGAATAAGTATGAGACCACATCTGATGATTACGTTCATCCCAATAAAGTTCATTACTATAAAAAGAAAGTCCTTGTGCTGTAAGTATTTTCACATGCCCATGTAATTCCCAACGGCGATCTTGATCATAATAAACAGCAGTATCACACTGAATATAACCTACAACATGCTTCTTTAAATTAAACTGTGTAAGTAAGATACCTTTGTTAAAGGTCCACCTAGATGGTTTCTTATTCTCATTGACTTCCCATTGTTCTGTTACAATTCTATATTTGATAACACCAGAATCTGATATAAGAGTATTAACACCATACGTGGTCATGACTGGAACAGAGTCACGATCACGTATAGCAGAAGCCATGTGCTCATGTTCTTCAGAACAAGAGATCATAGCATAACCCATTATAATGAATGCGGAACTTACAAATAATATAGAAAGGTTGGAACGCATATTATTCAACCTTAAACTTAGCAAACCAACGCTCATTGAACGTTAAACCAATGTTGATTCGGAACATGTTCTCTTTTACAAAACCTGTTGCACTACGGTTTACCCATTCAGCACTAATATTCAAGATGCTACGATTGTTATAGGCATTAACGATTGGAATACCAACACCGAGGCTTGCGGATAACTCGCGAGGACCATCTTTCCCATTTATCTTTAGGTATGGACTCGCATAGCTAATACCTGCTCGATAATGCATACGATCGAAGAATCCACGATAACGTTCGCCCTTGCAATAGTCACCACCTAATGTTAATTTGTGGAGATCTTTAAACTGTCCACCTACAAGTCTATAGTTCATGGTAGTACCATTTACATCTAACTGTGGATATTTAATCTTAGCCCACTTCTGCAATTGATAATCAACTCCTATCTTCAAACGATTGTCATGATTCCACATCATACCTACACCATAAGCGTTAGGAAGTTCAAATGCATCTGCAAGAATATAGCTTGTCGTATCCGAAACACCAGTTTGTGAATTCTTTGAAACCACAGAACACTTTGAATCAGAATTCAATTTATGACCTAAAGAATAAGTCAAGCCTAAAGTCAATTCATTCTTCCTATCAAGTTTCTGAGTATATTGTACACCAAAGTCAATTTTATAACTCTTAACTTGTGAAGCATATTCCTTGGACAATGTGTTAACGTAAGTATCACTATAAGTGTTAATGACATTACGGTTCAATGAGCCCCAAAGATAAGAAGCATTTGCGCCAAAAGCAAAGCCTTTGAATGGTGACCATCCTGCACCTAAATACACTTGGTGCAACCCTCCATTACCACTATATATATTAGAGAAAGTGGCATTTGGAGATGATGGATTATTAAAGGCATTGATATTCTTTGTATTGCTAAAGTTGTAACCAACATTCGAATAAGGTAATACTCCAAAGCTAACACCTAAATGCTTGAAAGCACGGAAAGAAGCAACTATATATTCTAGATTAGCATTCTTTGCATTGACCCTTATGACCATTCTCTTCATAATTAGTCAAATGAAGTCCTACTCCTGCATCAAAAATAAAAGAAAGAGAGTCAACAGAAGCATAGGATGCGGGATTCATATAATTAACCTGGTTACGCTCATGGAAGCCATACGCCAATCCATTCATACCACGATTAAATCCTGTAGCTTGTGACGCTAAAGCTCCCTAACCCGTATTGGCTGTAAGGCGAATTGGTACCACTTTGAGCTGAGGGTCTGTACAACCACTCCTGCCAATAGCACTACTGCTATAATCTTTCTCATCCGATTTCTTTTTCTGGTTTGACTATAATGTCTAAACAATATAATGGCGCAAAGTTATTAAAAAAAATCTATATAGCGGAAAAACGATAAGGGATTTTGTTTTTTAATAAGCTTTCTTTGTGCTCTCAAGCTTTTTGTTATCTTTGCGGTCAATAATGAAAAAGGATTGCTACATATTATAACAATGTGTCTTCTGTCGGTCTTTCAGATAGCAGTAGAAGCACAGCCTGTGAATCATAATAACGATAGCTGTCAGATTTCCCTCTTGACATGTTCACCTGGAAAAGAGATATGGGCTCAGTACGGACACACTGCAATCAGATATAATAATAAGGTGACGGGGCAAGACATTGCCATTAATTATGGTCTATTCTCATCTGATCAACCTTTCTTCATACTTCGTTTCATCTTTGGATTAACAGACTATCGTGTTGGTGCAGAACCAATGGATATGTTTCTTGCCCAATATAGTTATGAAGGGCGTGGCGTCATAGAACAAGTTCTAAATATATCTCCTAAAGATAAGGAACTTATTGGGAAAGCTCTAGAAGAGAACCTAAAACCAGAAAATCAGGTCTATCGTTATAACTTCTTCTATGACAATTGCACTACGAGAGCACGAAATATGATAGTTAACCACCTACATGGAAAAGTCATATATCCTACGCCCAAAGGGCAAGAACCAACATTCCGTTCATTAATACATGAGTGGAATCATAATTATGAATGGTCACAGTTTGGAGAAGACTTACTATTAGGAATAAACGCAGATAGAAAGGTTTCACAATCTAAACAGCAATTCCTACCAGATAATTTAAGACGTGATTTTGCTAAAGCAATATACAATGGAGCACCTCTAGTAATGGAGACACATGAACTATTAGCACCACAAAACACCATTATTAATACAGAAACTCCTTTATCTCCACTATCTGTAGCATGTATATTTGTAATCTTATGCACCATAATGATGATAGTAAGTAACCGCAAACATAAAATGTATTGGATATGGGATACAATACTTATGCTAGCAGCAGGACTTATCGGAATCATCTATTTTATGATGCTATTCTCACAGCATCCATGTGTAAGTCTCAATGTTATTATTTGTTTCTTCAATCCTCTTCCACTGTTCTTTCTTTATAAGACTATCAAAAAAACGAGGCGACAAGAGGCTAATATATGGTGGAAGATATGGGGCTCGCTCATTATATTAGGCTTCATTGGTGCATTCTTCCAACGCATTCCTACTGCAGTCTTAATTGTGGCATTATTCTTGCTTTTACACTGCGTATTACATATTAGACTGGATAGACCAGTTAGAAAATATAATTAGAAGTGAATAAGTACATCACCACTTTACTTGTAATCCTTGCCTCAACAGGGGTAGAAGCACAGACCTATCAGTCTGCGCTTAGAATTGCATTGGGTGATACTACAATAGAAGATCTATGTCATAAGCAGACCTTTAAAGGTATAGAACAGGATATTCTCTCTATCCTCGATGCAATAAAACAGATAAAAGAGGAAGAAGAGATAGAGCCTGCACAAAGTCAAATTGCATTTATTGTAGACTTATCTAATAAATACACTCCGGTATTTACACATTATACACATCATATACAACAATTATCATCTTTTCTCCCGAAACCCTTCATTAAGGATCCGGGGATTAAGATTCGTGCACCCAGCCTTTACCTCTATATAATAGAACCTGAGTTCAAAAGAAATATCCATACATGCAATGAGAAAAGATTCACTGCATGGACAAATAGATTTTCAGAATAATAATATCCATCGTCCATAAACAAAACAACAACACATAAACGGACGTATTAAAAATAAGAAATGAATTTCAATAAGATATTAAAAAGCACTTTTTGGAGATAAGTCAAGTCGTGATATGAAGCTTTATTCAACCTTTTCGTAGATAAGGTTATGAAGCATATCCAGAGATTAAAGCTCTCAGCAACGATGAGTTACGTGCAAAAACAAAAAGAAATACAGAAGTATGTTCAAGATGCAGGTAAAGAGCAACGTGATAAGATAGCTGAACTACGTGCTAAGATTGAAGAAACTCCTATTGATGAGCGTGAAGAAATCTTTAATCAAATTGATAAACTTGATAAAGAGGCTCTTGACAACTACGAGAAAGCACTTAATGAGGTTATGCCAGTAGCTTTCTCTATTGTGAAAGATACAGCTCGACGTTTCGCAGAGAATGAAGAGACTATTGTTACAGCTACTGACTTCGACCGAGAGCTAGCAGCAGACCCTGCTAAGGATTTTATCACTATAGATGGTGACAACGCTATTTACCATAACCATTGGACTGCTGGTGGTAACGATCTCAAGTGGAGATGGTTCACTATGACGTACAGATCTTCGGTGGTGTTGTCTTTGCATCAGGGTAAGATTGCAGAGATGGCAACTGGGTGAAGGTAAGACCCTGGTCGCTACCCTACCTGTATTCCTCAATGCTTTGACTGGTAATGGCGTACATGTCGTAACCGTTAACGATTATCTTGCAAAGCGTGACTCAGAATGGATGGGACCTCTCTACATGTTCAACGGACTATCTGTTGATTGTATTGATAAGCACCAACCTAACTCTCCTGCACGTCGTAAGGCATATCAGGCAGATATTACTTTCGGAACCAATAATGAGTTCGGTTTCGACTACCTTCGTGACAATATGGCAGTATCTCCAGCAGATCTCGTACAACGCCAACATAACTATGCTATCGTCGATGAGGTCGACTCTGTGTTGATTGATGATGCGCGTACCCCTCTTATCATTAGTGGTCCAGTTCCAAAGGGTGATGATCAAATGTTTGAGGAGTATCAGCCATTAGTACAAAGTCTTTATGAGGTTCAACGTAAACAAGCTACTGAGCTTTTATCAGAAGCACGTCATAAGTTAGCAGAAGCACAGAAGACAAAATGATAAGTCTACTGCACAAAAGCTACAAGAAGAAGGATTCCTTGCTTTGTATCGTTCCTTCAAGGCTCTACCAAAGAATAAAGCTCTCATCAAAGTATTTGTCAGAAGATGGCATCAAGGCTGGTATGTTGAAGACAGAGGAGTATTACATGGCTATAATAACCGTGAAATGCCCTAAGGCTATTGAGCCTCTCTACTTCGTAACAGATGAGAAGATGAACTCTTGTGACCTTACTGATAAGGGTACAGCTTGGTTAGCTAATAAGGTAAATGATAATCAGCTATTCGTATTACCTGACATTACAACAGAGCTATCTGTACTTGAGAAGCAAAAGGATGACAAGTTAATTGATGAGCAAACATACATCGACCAGAAGGATGCCCTAATGGCACATTATGGTGTACAAAGCGAACGTGTACATACATTGCAACAGCTATTGAAGGCTTACACCATGTTTAACAAGGACGATGAGTATGTCGTTCTGAATGGTGAGGTTAAGATTGTTGATGAGCAGACTGGTCGTATCATGGAAGGTCGTCGTTGGAGCGATGGCTTGCATCAGGCTGTTGAGGCAAAGGAGCATGTAAAGGTGGAAGCCGCTACACAAACCTTCGCAACCATCACATTACAGAACTACTTCCGTATGTATCACAAGTTAGCAGGTATGACGGGTACTGCTTCCACTGAGGCAGGAGAGTTCTGGGACATTTACAAGTTAGATGTTGTTGAAATTCCGACAAACCGCCCTATTCTTCGTAAGGATATGGAGGATCGCGTGTATAAAACAGCACGTGAGAAGTATGCTGCAGTGATTGATGAGGTAGAGGCAATGAGAAACCAAGGTCGTCCTTGTCTTGTTGGTACAACATCTGTCGAAATCAGTGAGCTTTTGAGTAAGATGCTTACCATGCGTAAGATACCACACCAGGTTTTGAATGCTAAACAACACTTGAAAGAAGCTCAGATTGTTGCTGAGGCTGGACGTTCAGTAGATGGACTCGGTGCAGTAACTATCGCCACTAACATGGCTGGTCGTGGTACCGATATCAAGCTCACCAAGGAAGTAAAAGATGCAGGCGGTTTGGCAATTATTGGTACCGAGCGTCACGAAAGTCGTCGTGTAGACCGTCAGCTTCGTGGTCGTGCAGGTCGTCAAGGTGACCCAGGTTCATCAGTTTTCTATGTATCTCTTGAAGATAAGTTGATGCGTCTCTTCGGTTCTGAGCGTATAGCAAAGGTCATGGACAAGCTAGGCTTCGAAGATGGTGAGCGTATTGAGAGTTCTATGATTTCAAATAGTATTGAGCGCGCCCAGAAGAAGGTTGAAGAGAACAACTTTGGTATCCGTAAGCGTCTGTTGGAATACGATGATGTCATGAACAAGCAGCGTACTGTTATCTACGAGAAACGCCGTCACGCCCTCATGGGTGAGCGTATCGGTATGGATATATCCAATATCATTTGGGATCGTTGCGTAAGCATTATTGAGAAGAATGACTATGAGGGCTGCAGAGAAGAGTTCTTAAAGATTCTAACGATGGAATGTCCTTTCACAGAAGAGGAATTTATGAGTACTGATCACGAGGAACTGGCAGAACGTTGCTTCCAAGCTGCTATGGACGCCTTTAAGCGCAAGACAGATCGCATCCAAAGCGTAGCATGGCCTATCATCAAGGATGTATATGAGAAACAAGGTGCAATGTATGAGCGCATTATGGTTCCAATCACAGACGGAACACGCGTTTACAACATTCCTTGCGACTTGAAGGAAGCATACGAAAGTGAGGCAAAGTCGGTTGTAAAGCAGTTCGAAAAGGTTATACTACTCCATATCATCGATGACGATTGGAAGGAGAATCTCCGTCAGTTGGACGACTTACGTCACTCTGTACAGAATGCTTCTTACGAACAGAAAGATCCATTGCTCATCTTCAAGCTAGAGAGTGTGAAGTTGTGGGATAATATGATTGACGATATGAACAATCGTACAGCAAGTGTTCTCATGCGTGGTCAGATTCCTGAGATGCAACAAGCTGATGAAGTTCAGGAAGCAGCTCCAGAACAACACAGCCAGCGTTATAATGAGGAGAAGGTGGAACTTGACGATCCTAACCAGCGTGCCGCTGCACAGCAGGACACCCGTGAAGGAGCTCAGCAGGTAAATCACACTCCATATCACGCAGAAAAGACTCCACGTCCTAACGATCCATGTCCATGTGGCAGTGGAAAGAAGTTTAAGAATTGCCATGGTCGCAATCTCAATTAATAAACTCACTAAGAAATTCGGGGATAAGACCGCAGTGTCTATCCCCGAATTTTGCTTTTCCAGCTAATGAGATTATAGGATTAGTTGGAAATAATGGTGCTGGGAAAAACTACGCTTTTCCGTTTGATACTTAATCTTCTGAAAGCTGACAGCGGGTCAGTAGATTTCCAATTTGAGCAGCTACAAGACAAATCAGACTCTGATAAGAACACCCTACCCACCCCACACAATTTATCTCGAATATTGATACAGCGTGGAAAGGGTATATAACAGCTTACTTAGACGAGGCTTTCCTGATAGACTACCTCACAGCAGAGGAGTTCTTCTCGTTTATTCTTAGGGCGAACAATCTCCAAACCATAGGATTGGAAGAAGCACTTGAGGATTATAAGGAGTTTTTAAGCTGTGAGATTATCGGACAAACAAAGTATATCCGCGAGCTGTCGGCTGGGTAACAAACAGAAGGTTGGAATTGTTGCGGCTTTACTCCCTAAGGCAAGTGCCGTGATTCTTGACGAACCTTTCAACTTCCTTGATCCCAGTAGTCAGAATCTTCTTAAAAAGTTGTTAGTCGATTACAAAAATAAGTATCATGCCTCTGTCATCATCTCTAGTCACAATCTTCAACACACAATAGATATCAGCGACAGAGTTGTCTTGATGGAACATGGGGAGATTATCAAAAACATCGATCATATCACCCCTGAATCAACAAAGATTTTAAGTGAATATTTTAGATCCGCTCGGACGTAATTTTGAGTTTAAATATGTAAACTCGAAAAAACGTACCTCCGTTTTACTAAAAACGTACCTCCGTTTTCGATAAAATGTACCTCCGTTTTTAGTAAAATAGAGGTACGTTTTTTATAAATCCTATATATGATTGATTTTTCAACGAATTATAAAGCCTCTAATTTTTCTATATAAATTGGTATCTTTAGGCACGTCAAAATTACTAGAATTTCCACCGTATTTGTAGTTCTAAATCGGACTTTTGTAGAGCCATTAATCTGTTGCAAACCTGATGAAATCTTATCACGATCAAAGTAACTGGTTGTAGAGGATTGGAGGATAAGCATTAGATTGGGAGATAGATCTGCACGTGCAAATAGAGCGTAATGTAAACCTATCCCATAGAATGAAGGAAAGGAAAACGAATAAAGTGGTCGGCGCTCATAGATATAGATGCGTGAAGAGAAATCATCTGTGTGAAAGTATCCGAGTAATGCTGTGAGTTGAAGCCAAGAGTTGGGTACCCACGTAAAGTTTTCGCTCGCCATGTACCCAACGCTATTGTTGAGGTAATGGCATACTGATATATCGAATTGCGTCTTGCTATTCCACGTTTTTGCCTTATAATTCAATGCTAATCTACCGCGCTGGGTAATCTCATTGATAAGTGCGGTCTTATTAAAATCGTCTTTCTCCCTCAGCTTTAGTTTATAGCTTGCAAGCATAAGGACCAGACTTTGTGTGCGTAGTTTACTTTTAGTACATTATCCCAAGTATGACTAGCAGCATGCGATCCAAAACGAGGATGAGAAAAATAAGAATAATCACTATAGCCCATGACTGATATTCCATGTCCAACCGCCCAATTAGCCCCTATGAGTAGTCCGCTCTCATTCTGAATCTTCCCCCCTTCGGCAAAACCACGTGCGAACAATCCCGTATAATCGTAACGATAGTAACGTTGCATGGCTAATAATGATAAGTTCGACTTCACTTGAACAGAAATATTATTGATTGTAGCCAATGTCCCTCCATTGCTGGTTGCAGTCTCACCTGCCAAACTCCAACGGTGGCGCATGTAACTATAGTTTATACCAACATTCCAAAAGTCGTTGCCCGATGGCGCATAACGACGATAATACAGGCTTGTGTTAGGACTAAGGTTCTTATCAAAGTGAGTGAAGAGTGCGGTCAATCCAAGAGCCAAGCCACCACATCGCCAGTTAAGATTACCACCAGTTGTTAATTGAGAAGCATTATCCTTCCGTTCCATCTCCTTCGCTGTGCGGTGATATCCAGTGTTTAGAATCGTCTTTATATCTCCATCACTTGTTAATGTTGCATCAATCGTTCGATATGAGAGGAATGTGGTTAGATCCAAGTTGTGAGCAAGTTCGATGGTTGCAGCTGCTCCCTGCAAATAGTTTATCGAAGAGCGAGAAGAATATACCCGAATCCCGTTATTCTGTCTGCCCAACGTTGACAAAGTGGCATATTTACCAAAGCTCAAATTATTATTGATGACTAGTCCCTTGTCCGAAACTAAGTTTATATCTGCCCGAGAACCAAGTTCTTTATTCTTCCCAGTTTACGCAGTTGGATATAAAAGCTATAGTGGTCATAGCCTAACTTATTCTTATTGGAGAAGAAGGGTTCGCCCGCATCTTGTGCCCCTATCAAACCCAGTTGGAAATAATCACTATAATGAAAGTTATATCTGAAGGAGTGACTATACGGATAGCCGAGATAGCCATTTATATCGCCTTTTCGCTGATAGAAAGGAGCTTTGCAAGTAAAGAGTAACGTGTGATGCCCTTTGCTTAGGATTTCTTTCAGACTAGGAAATGGTTTATTATCACTTACTGGTGACAAATAAACAAAGTAAGAGAGTAATTGTCTTCGCTGGAAGTCTAAGGACTCTATCATGGAGAGCTCGCCTAATGTTCGCATCCCGTGGTATTGATATACATACGCTTGGATATCTTCTATTTGTTGAGCATTCAAGAAAGGGATACGCTCTAAGTCTTCACGTGTAGCAGTATTGAGGTCTAATGGGTGTTCTGCCAATTCGGACAATATGGCAAAGATTTCCTCTTTATCTGACTCATTGATCTCACTCTCTGCATAAAACTGTTCAAAACATTCCTCCCATGTCATGTTTTGCTGTGCAATGATAGGGATGGTGGAGCATAATATCAAACAAAAGAGTATTAGCCGTTTCATAGACGTAAGGTTTTAAATGAGTGTGATTAGGTAAAAGGTGGCTCATCCTAACAGGATAGAGATTGTAGAGAAAGGCAGAAAAAGACTTCTACTTTGAGAAGTAATATGCGGTATAACTACCTTTCTTATAAGGTTTATCTGGTATGAGTCCTTTTTTACGAAGTGCGTAAAGTCCGTAGGCCTCCTTATAATATTGAGGACGGAGACTATCTACTGGGTAATATTGCGGTAGGTAACGCACAAACTCTTGAAGGTTACGATCAAGGAGGAAGCCTATTAGCTGGTAGTTAGCAGAAGTGCGGGTTACCTTTTGCAGAATACTATCGGGCTGGAGCCATGAATGAACTTTGCCAGGACGTAAGACTCTTCCCTCTCCTACCAAGGGATAGTAGAATAGACTATCAGCTAAGTGTCCTCTACGCGCAACCGCATACACTGTCAACATCGAAGTAACGGAATCGGTATGTGGCATAGTCTTCACGACTTGTAATGCGCCTGCATAATCTCTCTTATCTATCAAAGCCTCTACCTTTGCGCGCTGATGATAATATTTATCGGTATTGCTGAAGAATCCTGTGAACAAGAAGAACGAAAGGAAGATAGCTAAACTCATCCATGTTAATTGAGAGAATATGCCAAAACTACGTAACTCTGGTTCATAAGGCTCAAATCGCTTTGTCATTATTACGATAATAGCATAAAGGATAAGCAATAATGGAGCTATCCACAACCAACTGCCCAAAGTAACCCCTGTAGCAGTTGGTCTAATATCCGATACTATTGTCAAAAGAAGGAAAGAGGGAAAGTAGGTTAAAGCATAGCCACGCTTAGAGAGTTTCGTCCAGGAACTGATACCTATTTGCAATAACTTTAAGGTAATCGTTATCAGTACTGCACCCAACAAAGGATTATAGAACGTTTGTCCCCCAGACGCTAAATGCTGTACAATCGTCATCACATCTGCTTGAAAGAAATAGAGATAGCAGAATGAGAATAAACAAAACAAAACAGCACATACTATGCGTATAAACCTACTTTCCATCATCTACTTACTTCTTTTTCAATACTACTGCACTGCGAGCAGGAATATATAACTTAAGCCATCCCTTATGTTGATCGGTATAAAGAGGGTCAGGGTTGGTGAAATGCTCTACTGAGTCATCAGCAAAGCCATTGCCTCCAAACTCTTTCGCATCTGAGTTTAACTCTACAACATAAGAACCTTCTGGCACTAAGAACCCATAATCAGCATAAGAGCGAGTTGGTGAGAAGTTGAATACAAACAATAGTTCTCCCCTACTGAAAGCTAATATTTGATCTCCATCATTATGCCATATCTCTTGTAAAGGTGTTGCATTAAATTTCTTCTCGCTCTTTATAACCTCTAACATCTTACGATCGAAGTCACCAAGATAATGATAACAGAGTTCTTTATTATCCACGAGATTCCACTGTCTGCGAGCATACTTATAACTCCAACCATTGCCCTCACGTGGGAAATCAATCCATTCTGGATGACCGAACTCATTACCCATGAAAGTTGAGATAGCCACCATTCATAGCAGCAATAGTTGCTAAGCGAATCATCTTGTGTAATGCTATACCACGATGAGCCATTTCATTCTCATCTCCCTTACGGAAATGCCAATACATATCAGCATCTATCAAACGGAAGATAATCGTTTTATCTCCAACAAGTGCTTGATCGTGAGACTCGCAATAAGAAATGGTTTTCTCATCCGCACGTCGGTTCTTTATCTCCCAATAGATAGATGATGGTTTCCAAGCCTCGTCTGGCAATTCTTTAATGGTCTTGATCCAATAGTCAGGGATATTCATTGCCATACGATAATCAAAACCATAGCCACCATCCTTAAACTTTGCAGCTAATCCTGGCATACCAGATACTTCTTCTGCAATCGTGATAGCATGCTTGTTTACTTCGTGAATAAGACAATTAGCAAGTGTCAGATAACAAATAGCGTTATCATCCTGATGCCCATTGAAGTAATCACCATAGTCACAGAAAGCTTCGCCCAAACCATGACTATAATAAAGCATGGAGGTTACACCATCAAAGCGGAAGCCGTCAAAGTGATACTCGTCTAACCAATACTTACAATTAGACAATAAGAAATGAAGTACATCATCCTTACCATAATCAAAGCATAGAGAATCCCAAGCTGGATGTTCGTGTCGATCACCTGGATAGAAGTATTGGTTAGGATCACCAGCAAGGTTTCCTAGTCCTTCCACCTCATTCTTTACAGCGTGCGAATGGACTATATCCATAATAACAGCTATCCCATTGCGATGTGCTTCATCAATAAGTGCTTTCAGCTCTTCGGGAGTACCAAAACGCGAACTTGCCGCAAAGAAAGAACTAACATGATAACCAAAGCTACCATAATAAGGATGTTCTTGGATTGCCATAATCTGAATAGCATTATAACCATCCTTTATAATACGTGGCAGAACATTCTCACGGAATTCTGTATATGAACCAACCTTCTCTGCATCTTGTGACATTCCAATATGACACTCGTAAATCAGTAGAGGATCGAGTGCTAGGTTTAAAGTTTCTTTCTTCTTCCAAACGTATGGTTCTTCAACATTCCATACCTGTGCTGAGAATATCTTTGTATTCTCATCTTGTACAACACGCTGTGCCCAAGCAGGAATGCGCTCTCCTTCTCCACCATTCCAATGAACTCGCATCTTATAGTATTGTCCATGCTCCATTGCATGAACAGGAAGACGCAACTCCCAGTTACCTGTGCCTTCAATACGCTTACATTTGTAAGAGGGTAACTCGTTCCATCCATTGAAATCGCCGACAAGATAGATATCTGTAGCGTTAGGTGCCCACTCCCTAAAGACCCAGCCTTCATCGGTAAGATGTAGACCATAATAGTTATATCCATTGGCAAAATCAGAAAGGGTCATCTTCCCGTCTTGCGTCAGTTGCTTGATTTTCCAAAGCGCATGCTCATGCCGCCCACGTATAATATCTTCATACGGAGACAAATATGAGTCATTCTTAACAAGCCCAATATGAGCTGGCGCGCTCTTACTCTTCTTCTTTACAACATCTTTAGGTGTACTCTTAGTTATACTCTTCTTTGTAACCATGGTAAATGTATTTTGTTCGTTATTATATTTTTAAGTTAAGCTAGTTGACGTGACGTTTTCCATTCTCATAATATCCGATGGCAGTAATCTTACCATTCTTGTCTCGCTCTATGAACTTTCCGTCACGTTGGTTGTCCTTATAGTTGCCTTCAAAGCGTACGCCTTTAGCAGTTTCTTCAATAGCACTACCATTTCGTTTACCATTATGATAGTTTCCCTTGAACTTGCTTCCGTCAACATAGTGAATGATAACAAGCCCTTCAACTTCACCATTCTTGAACTGCCCTTCATAGACGTCCTTATTCTTCTTAGTCAACTTTCCTTGCCCATTCTGCAAGTCCTTTTCCCAATAACCTGTATATATATCCCCATTATGCCAGGACATCGTACCAAAACCAGACTTCATTCCATTCAAGAAATGACCTGTATATTGATCTCCATTCTTATATTGGAAAATACCTTGCCCTGTACGCTGACCATCTACATATTCGCCTTCATAGACCTCGCCATCCTTGAACTTGTAGATACCCTTACCATTCTGAAGGTCGTTCTTCCATTCACCATCGTATTTATCACCATCCGAATAGATATAAACGCCCTTGCCTTCTTTCATGTTATTAACCCAGTTACCCGTAAACGAAGAATGATCCGTCCACTTAAAACAGCCGTATCCGTTCTTCATATCATTTGCCCACATACCATCGTATGAGGCTCCATTTGCGAAGATATACTTACCAGCTCCACTGCGTTTATCATGTTCCCAATTACCGATATACTTGTCTCCATTGTAATAAAACATGGTGCCTTGACCTTGTTGATAATCTTTATACCACAAGCCTTCGTATCGGTTCCCATTCGAAAAATAAAAGGTTCCCATTCCATGCTGCTGATTCTGGAACCATTGTCCAACATACTTCTCACCATCAGCAAAGATATAAGTACCATCCCCATGGCGCAAACCTTTCATATACTCGCCTTCATAGACATCCTTATTCTTGTAGACCGTCTTACCTTTACCATTAGGCTTCCCTCGGAACATCTGCCCATGGTAATTCCCCCCATCACTGGTAACACACGACCCTATCTCTATCTTCTGCGCAAAGACTGAAAGAGAAGTTAGAAGTAATAGTAATATAATAAGATATCTATTTCTCACGCCATTCAGTTTTAAAGTAATTGTACAGATCCTCATAACCTATAGTTTGCAAAGATAAATATTTTCAATGAAAATCACAAATTAATAAATCTTTTTTTAAAGGTGTACTATAAATCTTTTAATATATAGGTGATGTTGGTTCACACTATATGGTGTGAGGAGGTATAAAGGAATTAATAAATATTGAAGATAGAGATAAGCCTCTTTAGCACTTAAAGAAATGCCTTTCTTGCACGTAGAAGAGCATCTTCTCTATCGCAAGAAAGGCTTTCGTATATCCCCGACTATTAAGACTTAACTAATAGCATGATAAATGTCAAAAACATTATCAGATAATAATAAGCAATACTTATCCACGCTTTAACCCTTGCAATGCTGCACCAATAGCCGTACAATACTCCGAATACTTGGGAATAATAAATCGAACGTCATAAATCTTCTCCATGACAGGAAAGAGTAATTCGCATTGTGGTAACAACGTGAGATTACCTATCAGAACAAAATCACGAATATCACTATTTAAGGAGCTTAAGATTGTTGCAGAACCTATTGATTGCAACACTAAACCTATCAAACCAAGAGCAATATCCTCCCTACTAGCATTTACTTGTGCATTTGCAAACAAAGACGCTGTTGCATCCATAGGCAAACCTGGTAGTGGACTCGTTGATATATCTTTTATCTGAAGATTAATGCGTGAGATGTCTCCTTTCATTGCCAAAGACACAACTTCTTTAACATCATCTGTCTGTAATAACAACCGAGAAAGCCCACTTAAAGTACCGCCTCCAATACCAATACCACCAATGTGACGGATTTCATTGCCATCACAAAGTACTAAAGAGGTTCCTGTACCCATAGAGACAACTATCATCCGTTGAAGTTTCGACTCGAACTGAGCTCCCAAACCATCAGCTAAAAACTCATCAGCCTTTGCCGTCGGAAGTCCATAAACAGGCTTATTAACATAATGAGCGCCAACTCCTGTCAACATCACTTGCTCTACATCTGATAAATCAATCTTATTATCATACAAGTATTTACCAAATGCACCATACAAGGAAGTCACAGGGATCAGTAGCCTTTTATACGTAAAGGTTTAATAACCTTCCCTTTCTCTAATTCCAACAATCTTCGTTGTTGAAATCCCCACATCAATTCCAATGGCAATCTTCATACACCTTATATAATTAGGTTACAAAGATACAAAAAACTTAAGAGTAGGGAACTATCACAGAGAGTTTTTGCAAAAAAACACTCAAAACATTTCTCTATTAAGCTGAAAATGAGTATCTTTGCAATCCGAAATAATGAGAGAATAAAGAATTAAAACATAAAAAAAGAATAAAAAAACGAAATGACGAAAGCAGACATTATCAATGAGATTGCAACATCAACTGGTATTGCCAAGAAAGACGTTTCAGCTGTAGTTGAATCATTCATGGATGCAATCAAAGATAGCTTATTAGGGAAGAAAGAGAACGTATATTTACGTGGTTTCGGTAGCTTTATTATTAAGCATCGTGCAGAAAAGACAGCTCGTAACATCTCAAAGAATACGACAATCACAATCCCTGCACATGATTTCCCAAGCTTCAAGCCTGCAAAGACTTTCATTGAGGATATGAAGAATAAGTAAACATAAATATTATAACAATTTAAAACATTAAAGCTATGCCAAACGGAAAAAGAAAAAGGGACATAAGATGGCTACGCACAAGCGTAAAAAGAGATTAAGAAAGAACAGACATAAGAGTAAGTAAGCCCCATAGGCTGAAAGCACTTATTACGACTTTCAAACATGACGGGGCGTGTCATCGCAATTAATTCCAACCATGGAATGCGACGGCAGGTTCCGCCTTTTTTATTACCTATAAATATCATGTAGTACGATTAGGTGTATTGTTTATTACCACAAATCATAACGTATAAAACATTTATAGCTAACTTATACGATCCTATACTATCATGATGTTTATAACAAGAGAAGATAGATGACAAGCGAAGTAATTATTGATGTCCAACAGAAAGAGATTTCGATAGCACTACTCGAGGATAAGCGTTTGGTTGAATATCAACGTGAACCAAGAGAAGCTAGCTTTTCGGTTGGAAACATCTACGTGGCAAAAGTAAAGAAGCTGATGCCAGGGCTAAACGCCTGCTTTGTAGATGTAGGTTATGAGCGTGACGCCTTTCTTCATTATCTAGACTTAGGGAGTCAATTCAACTCCTACGCCAAATATCTGAAACAGGTTCAGAGCGATCGTAAAAAACTTTATCCCATTCAGAAAGCCAATCATCTCCCTGACATACAAAAAGATGGCACGATACAGAATGCCTTGCAAGTAGGTCAAGAAGTATTGGTACAAATTGTCAAAGAACCCATTTCCACCAAAGGTCCGCGTCTTACAGGCGAAATATCATTTGCTGGTCGCTACCTGGTGCTTATACCTTTTGGGCATAAAGTCAGTGTTTCATCTAAGATTAAGAGCGGCGAAGAACGAGCACGCCTAAAGCAACTCATCCAAAGTATCACTCCAAAGAACTTTGGCGTAATTGTTAGAACAGTAGCTGAAGGCAAGCGTGTTGCGGAACTTGATGCAGAGATGAAAGTCCTTCTGAATCGTTGGAATGAAGCTATCACGAAGGTACAAAAGACACAAGAGCGTCCTCAATTAGTATTTGAGGAGACTGGACGTGCCGTTGCTATGTTACGTGATCTCTTTAACCCAACCTACGAGAACATCTATGTCAATGATGATGACATTTGCACAGCTGTACGCCACTATGTATCTCTAATAGCCCCTGAAAAGGCAAGCATAGTGAAGAAGTACAATGGAAAGGTGCCTATCTTTGACAATTTCGATGTTACAAAGCAAATCAAGTCGAGCTTTGGCAAGACAATCAACTACGGGCATGGTTGTTACCTCATTATCGAACACACAGAGGCTATGCACGTTGTTGATGTAAATAGTGGAAACAGAACCAAGGAGAAAGCACAAGAGCAGAACGCACTTGACACAAACCTTGGAGCTGCCGACGAATTAGCACGTCAACTTCGATTACGTGATATGGGAGGAATCATCGTCGTTGACTTTATAGATATGAATCTTGCTGAAGACAGACAGATGCTTTACGAGCGTATGTGTAAGAACATGCAGAAGGATAGAGCCCGTCACAATATCCTTCCATTAAGTAAGTTCGGCTTAATGCAGATTACTCGACAACGTGTTCGTCCTGTAATGGATGTTGACGTAGATGAGAATTGCCCCACTTGCTTTGGAACAGGTAAGATTCACTCAAGTATCCTCTTTACTGACCAGCTAGAGCGAAAGATTGATCGCCTTGTCAATAAGGTAGGAGTAAAGAAGTTCTACTTACACGTTCATCCATACGTAGCTGCTTACATTAACAAGGGTTTCATCTCGCTAAAACGTAAGTGGCAAATGAGATACGGATTAGGCGTAAATATTATTCCTTCACAGAAGCTAGCTTATTTGCAATATGAGTTTTATGATGCAAACAAGCAGTTTATTGATATGAAGGAACAGAGCGATAAATCATAAGTCGCTCACAAGTCATTAGATAAGAAAGAAAGGTAAAACAAGTAAGAGGTAAGCACAATCAAAGAGCTTATCTCTTATTTTTTTGTATAAGAGAACTAACTCACATACACGTCTCGTAATTGTTTTTCCCTCAGTTCTCTTTTGTTTTTCTACGTATTCTGCATTCTTTTTGTACGTATTAAAATTATATTATCTAAGCGTGATAATTAATTATCTAAGTCTGATAATACTTTTATCTAAGTCTGATAATTAATTATCAAACTTAGATAATATAAAAACTATACGTATTCCGTGAATACACAATACGCATAAAAATATAACAAGATCCGTATAAATTTAATACGAGCCCGCATATAAGTATAACAAACAAGTAATTGAAGGTTCATAAACACATCCTTACACGTTTGAATATCGTATTACTAGCATTTGCCTAAACATCTATCAAAACAGCATCAGCGTACCTCTGACATCCATTTTTCCCATTCATAGAAAACCCTCGAAAGTTATTTTGTTTAACTTTCGAGGGTTGATTAACCTGCCACATCCTCATAGTAGTGGTAAGGGCTTTCTATACAACAACCTTAAATCGAATACGGAAAGCATGTTTTGATTCGTCCCAATTAGTACCTAACAATTCAAAAGCGACCCTATCTGACTCGTTGATCGAACATGCTTACCAATGCAAGGGCATACATCAAAGTCGCCTATTCGCACAAGTCGTAACATCTCGGAAGCATCATCTGGTAGCTTATCCAAGCTCACACCTTCAGGAATATGATTCCTATCAACCATTTCGAACGTTACAGGTAAATCCTCTGCTATAAGGCGATTCATCTCATCAACAATAGCCTTCTCCTCCTTACGATTAGGTTTATGATCAAGGATGAATGTCATCTTACTCTTCTTTCGTTCGATATGTGCATTATTACTACGCTCCGCCCCAAACATACGAACCATGACTTGATTCAATAAATGTTCTGCTGTATGAGCCGGTGGGAATTCCTCCTTGTTATGCGTATTCAATACATAGTCCATGGGCTTCTCCTTTACGTTAAACTTATATATCCTACCTAATTTGCCCTCGACATCTAAGGCAACCTGTCCATCTCGTTTCAGTTCTACTGTCTTTGTAAAACCCGAAAGCAAATCGGTCATCTCTACTTCCCGCTCTGGTAATCCAAGGAAGTCGTAAGCATGCGCAGGAATTGTAACATTGATTTGCACACGTTTCTGATCGAAGTTCGCTACAACGAGTAACACTTCATCGTCAGCCTTACGCAAGAAGACAAATTGTTTGCGAGGGTTGAACTGATAGCTTTTGATTATTAACATACATGAGGTCGAATGTCAATCCTTCACGCACTGCCTTCTCGCGATTGCAGAAGCGAAGCAGACCTTGATAGACCAATGATAACCTCTTCTCATCTGTTGTAAGTTCCTTGTGATTGAAGAAGCCTTTATAAATAGCTTTCCACTCGTCCAATAGTCGAAGATAGTCGAACGACCATCACGTCCCGAGAAGCCCTCTTTATCCATACCCCGCTCGCCAAACTCTTGCCCCTGCATAAACCATAACTGGATTTCTGCTGGAGCAATGCGGAAACAATCATGCCCGGCACTCCTTTTCCACGGGTTACCAGCAAAGAAGTCGGAGGCAATGCGCTGCTCATCATGATTCTCTAGGAAGTAAAGCATGTGGTCGCGTATATCGTCAACTTGCTGCCACTCGTGCTGATAGAAGAAGCCGGACGCTCGTCACAGATGACACCACGTATGCAATCATACATACCCACCTTATCATATAAGTAATCAAAAGCCTGACTCAACATACATACGATACTGGTTAGGATCATATACCTCTCCAATGAATATCACGTCTGGATAACGCTCCTTGACCTGTTGTGTGGCGTATGACCAGAATTCGTGAGGTACCATCTCCGCCATATCACAACGGAAACCATCAATACCTTTAGCTGCCCAGAAGAGGAGTATTTCAGTCATCTTCTTCCAAGTAGAAGGAATGGGATGATAATGATAACTACGCCCACCAGCATCACAATAGTCTACTCCATAATTGAGTTTCACCGTCTCATACCAGTCATTCTGCTGTGGATGCGAATCGAAGCGATCGTTACCCGTGCACTTGGCTGGATATTCATGGTAAGGCTCTGCTCCGTTTGCATATTCATTCTCGGCTACCCCAGACAGGTCGAGTGCTTCACCCGGACAATAATAGAAGTTGTTTTGTGGATCAAAATGCTTCCCAAAGTCATCGTCTTCTCCTAAATCACTCACTCCTTGCGGCTTTGCTATACTCTTATATTGACGCGCAACATGATTAGGCACGAAGTCGATGATCATTTTCAGTCCTTCGTCATGTGTTCTACTAATAAGAGCCTCGAACTCTGCCATGCGCTCATCAACATTAACCGCAATATCAGGGTCAATATCATAATAATCAGTAATAGCGTATGGGGAACCAGCGCATCCTTTTACAACTCGTGGGTTCTGACAAGGAATACCGAAGGAAGAATAATCAGTACACATTGCATGACGGATAACACCAGTATACCAAAGATGAGTGACACCGAAGTCATGAATGCGACGAAGTACCGACTCGTCGAAGTCATTCATCTTCCCTACCCCATTCTCTGCTAATGTACCGTTCTCCTTTCTCGTAAGGTTCTTATTTCCAAAAGTACGAGTGAAGACTTGATAGATAACTAATTTAGTTTTCATACAATGGATAAACAAAAGTCCCTCTTCCGTATCACTCCTAAAGCAAGGAGGGGTTAAGAAGAGGGACTATTAGCTATAGTATTAAGCTATGCCGTGAGCATTAACATTTCTGTCAATACGTCCAAGCATACCCTGCAATGCTTTGCCTGGTCCACACTCGATGAACTCATCAGCACCATCAACAATCATGTTCTGGGCACTCTTCGTCCAACGTACACTTGAGGTGAGCTGAGCAATCAAATTCTTCTGAATCTCGGCTGGGTCGGTATGTGGCAATGCATCTACATTCTGATAAACAGGGCACTTTGGAGCATTGAATTTAGTTGCCTCAATAGCTGCCTGCAATTCGTCTTTAGCTGGCTGCATCAATGGAGAGTGGAAAGCACCACCAACCTTCAATGGTAATGCGCGCTTAGCACCTGCTTCCTTTAACAACTCGCATGCCTCGTTGATAGCGTCAACAGAACCTGAAATAACTAACTGACCAGGGCAGTTAAAGTTGGCTGCTACACAAACCTTACCTTCCTTTGACACTTGAGCACAAATCTCTTCAACCTTCTCGTCTGGCAAGCCTATAATTGCAGCCATAGTACCAGGGTTCTGCTCACATGCCTTCTGCATTGCGTTAGCACGAGCAGCAACCAACTTCAAACCATCCTCGAAACTTAATGCACCCGCAGCAACAAGAGCAGAGAACTCACCCAATGAATGACCCGCTACCATATCTGGCTTAAACTCGTCACCCTAAGCAAAGGGCTAGATTACACTATGAAGGAATACTGCTGGTTGAGTTACCTTCGTTTCCTTTTAGTTGGTCATCAGTGCCTGCAAACATAATATCGGTGATCTTGAAACCAAGAATCTCATCTGCTTTATCGAATAATTCTTTTCGCTAATGGGCTGTTCTCGTAAAGGTCCTTACCCATCCCAACAAACTGAGATCCCTGTCCAGGAATACAAATGCTTTATCTTATTTTTATGCTTTTAATTATTAATACTTTGTGAGTGCAAAGGTACAGAAAATTAAATAGATAATGAAGAATTACGCCCTAAAACCAAAGCATATATATTAAATAGGCATAAGCTGTAGACGATACGCACATAGGTCTATCCAACTGATCAAGGCAAGCGCAGCTTTACTAAAGCCGATAGAAACATAGCATAAACCATGAATTTAACTGCAAGAAGAACTCAGGTTCGATGATACTCTATAAGTTTAAGTAAGCATGAATTTAAACACTATAACTCTCTAATTCATAGCGTACTTGCTCTTTATGCTTAAAGTACGAGTGACGTATAACTTAAAGTGCAAAGCGTACTTATACTTAAAAGTACAAGTGACCTCTAACTTAGAGTACGATTGTACTTATACTAAAGTACGAAGGACTTTTGTATAATCAATCTTCTATACAAGTTTGTATAATTGGTTATACACGCTTTGTATAATTGGTTATACACGTTGTATGAATTGATTATACACGTCTGTATAATAGACTATACCAACGTGTATAATGTCTTTCTAATTTATACGACAATCGTCCTTATACTTAAATGACGATCGATCTTTAAGTTAAAGTACAATCATCGTTTAAGTTAGAGGTCAAATGTACTTAAAGTAAAATGTCAAATACCCTGATATTAAAAGTACCCAAATACTTCAATTGAAATATTTGGGTACTTTAATTTAATTATTTGCTCTTACCTGATTATGTATATTTTTGAAAGCATTACTAGCTTATATATAGGTAAGAACTATTAG